>JGI24023J19991_10001189_pt1 | contig 20282 bp, 21 predicted proteins | sample Cruoilmetagenom1_FD_19991 | JGI IMG/M metagenome (IMG submission 19991) | reverse complement strand
TGCTACAGCTAATATGGGCTCGGTTCAGGTTAAAAATTCCAACATCAAGGGTACTGTAAGTAACAGGTCACTCGTCAATAAGTCCGCCAATGTTGCTCTTGGTAGAGGCTCAAAAGCCAATATGGGTTCTGTTGATGTAAGAAACTCCAATGTTAAGGGTACTGTAAGTAACAGGGCACTCGTCAACAAGTCCGCCAATGTTGCTCTTGGCAGAGGTGCTACAGCTAATATGGGCTCGGTTCAGGTTAAAAATTCCAACATCAAGGGTACTGTAAGTAACAGGTCACTCGTCAATAAGTCCGCCAATGTTGCTTTGGGCAGAGGTGCAAAAGCTAATATGGGTTCTGTTGTAGTTGAATAAGATGCATTAACTACCAGAGTAAGGAACAGGGACAAAATAACTTCTTCCACAAGTAGGCGCTTGGATTTGGGTCAGGTTTAGTCGATACGAGTGAGTAAAACCGCAGGAATAGCAGGCTCTTGTGAAAATTTTGCGATTGAGAATCGGCTAAAGATGGCCTGAAGCTGTGATGCATAGTTGTGGAAGTTATTTCGTCCTCGTTCCTAAGGTGGCATCAAAAAGTTATGTGGAGAAAAAATTATGAAAAAAAATACGGCTATCTTTTTTGTTATTCTGATATTTTTTTTTCTTGTTTTTGCAAATGCAGGTTTTAGCGGTGATTTAGATGATGGCATGTCAAAATATACGGATGACGGCATCAGTGCATATGATAATTTGGGGGATACTGATAAAAATATTAAATTTATCAAATTAAATGCAAAAAGCAAGGCCGAAGTAAGGACCAGGGCAGCTCAATCAGGCAGTGATTCTGGTGGTTCAATGGACACTTCATCAGGCGCCAATATGAACAGTGTTGTTTTGGGAGCTGGAGGTACTATTAGGGGCGATATTATTATAATAGACGAGAGCAGGGGCGACAAAACACAGGTTGTTGACAAGTAGGAACGGGGAAGAAACAACTTTTAATAAATTATATTTTTTTGCATGAGAGGCATAATGAAACACCTGTTTTCTGTACAATTAGTATGCCGCGGTTTTAAATTTTTTATATCTTTGGCATTGCTTCCACTTTTATTTTCCTGCGCAAGCATTGATCCGAAAAACGTTGATGTTAAATTGGAGCAATCAGCTCCTGAGGCCAAGGTTACATCATATTCCAGGGTTCTTGATGATTTAGGATTAATGTCCGAGATTTATGCAACAGGCCTTTTAAAAATTCAAAGCCAGGGAATTGGAGATAATACCGGCACTTCTGCCAGCACGGGTGGAGAGATACAGCGGGATATAACTGAAATAATGAAAAGCACGCTTAATTCTGTAGGCGGTAATGTCCAGTTTATAGAATATGATCCATCCTATATCCAGAATCAGATGGTTACAGGTTATTCCAGTTTTACTGATAAACTCATCCCGGATGTAGTTATAACCGGAGGAATTACAGAGTTTGACCGCGGCCTTGAAACCAGGGGTCATGGCACTGATGTTGGAGCCGAAGCTACATTTACCGGTTTATGGGACTGGCTGCCTTCAAAAACAGTCTCCGCTGAATTCAGCAAATCCGGCAAACAAGGCAAAGCCAGGATAACACTTGATTTTAATTTAAAAGATTTCCATACGCTCGCCAGTATAAGGAAAATGACGACTACCACCAGTATGATAGTCCATAAAGCTCTGGCAGATGAAGAATTTGCTGTTTCAATTTTTGGACCCTCATATGGAAGAAAAGGGACTATCAAAAAAGTTCAGGGCCGGCATAATGTTGTAAGGCTGCTGGTTCAGGTCAGCATGATTCAATTAGTAGGTAAATATCTTGGACTGCCTTATTGGAAGCTGCTTGATGATGCCGGAGAAGATAAAGTGGTTATAGGAAGATTAACTAAACGTTTTTATACAATGACAAAAGCGGATAAGGTTTTAAGCGTTCAGGAGTGGTTGTTTCTGAATGGATATAATGTAACCCCTACCGGTATACTTGATTTACAAACAAAAAAGGCTTTAAAAAAATATAATGCTTTCTCTTCTGATAGAACATCTATTGATCTTGATACCTTTCTTGATTTATATACGAATATTCCTTGTGAAGAAAAAACACTAGGGCGCCGGGAGCTATTTGCAAGGCTTTATATAGAACCGCCTCCTGCTGTTCATACAGTCTCTCCTCTCAAACAGCCTGTTGAAAAAATACAGGAACAAGTCAGTATCGAGCCTGCGCTTGATGAGTCAAAACCTGAAGCGGTAAAAGCGAAGCCAAAGGCTCCAGCCACACCATCTAAAAAGGCAGTAACCGTTACAAAAGAAACTACGGCAAAAAGAGAAGTGAAGCATACAAAAAAGATTGTTGTTCAGGAGAGGGCCGGAATTGGCAGAATGCTTAGTGATGATGATTGGTAAAAACAGGCAGCAGTTTAATTTACAGTACAAATAATGAAATATAAATTTCTTTACATATTATATGCGGGTATCATAATTTTAATCTGCTCCTGGGCACTGGCTGGCAACCAGGAAATGATTAAAAAAAGAACAGAGGAACTGGATCAACTTAACAAGGAAATCATAGGGCAGATTCCAGATCTTCCAAAGGATGCAAAAATTAGCATAAAAGCAAGGGTGAGACCTCATGCTGAAGGATATAGCTTTGATATTGATGAAAAAAGAATATCTCCGATCAAAGAAAATAAATCTGGAGATAAGCTTAAAAAAATAGGAACCTATAAACTTGACACTGATAATGTAAAAGCTACTGACATAAAGGAAGAAAAATTCAAATCTAATATCAAAAAAAATGATTCTGTGGTCAATGGGCAGATTGTTTTTGACAATAAACAGATAGTAGGCGCCTCAAAGGAAAAGGAGGGAGAAACAACCAATGATATCAAAAGTCATTAAATATATTTTTATGATATTAACATGTTCACTATTTATTATGCCATATGCATTTGCAGGTAACAAGAAGATAATGAGTGTAAGAGCTGCAAAGGTAATTGCGGAAAGAGCTATTGTGGAATCGGTTTACGGGTTAAAATTACGTGCAAGTGAAGAAGTAAAGGACATGATAGCTGCCAGTTTTAAGGGCAAAGCAGAATCTAAAACCTCAGCCAAAATAAAGGGGATAAAGATTGAAGAGGTGGTATATGATCCTGAAAAAGATATCGCCAAAGCTACTGCTTCTGTCCGGCTTGCCAGCATAACCAATATTGACGGCAAAACAATAGATTTAAAAAATAAAATATTCAGGAGAGTCGGCTTTGCAACATCAACTCCCTCCCAGAGCGGCCCCTTAAAAGCGTTAAGGGCAGCGGAGATGGATGCCTATACTCAGATAATAAAACGTATAGTCGGTTTTACACTTGAAAGTCAGTCAACAATAAAAAATTATATGCTGACATCCGATCTTGTAAAAACAAAGGTGATGGCCACAACGTATATGGCCGAAGTTGTTGATTATGGCTGGGATAAATCAGGTGACGCTTTTGTAAAAATGAAGCTGAATACCAAAGAAGTCGCAGCAATGATGGGCGAAAAGATTGTTGGTGAGGATGAGATTATTGAAGTAGAGGGGGCAGGCGCTCAGGAAGACGATTATGAAACTGCTCAAAAAGAATAGCTTAGGAACGGGGAAGTTAATTCGTCCTCGTTCCTTAGTTTGATAAAAATTCATTTTTTTTATCCCCTTTTTTTATCCCCGTTTTTTATTTGGAGGATGCTGCAAAAAAGGGGATAGTTTTTTTAGTACCACAAGGAGGTTTTATTCATGAAAAATAAAATTTTTAAAGAAAGGCTCAAGTTTTTTTTTTTCGGTATGCTCGTTGTGTTAGGAATTCTTTTTCTTACAGGAGCAGATAACCAGACCACATTAAGTAATGGAAGGTATCAGATATCAGCCTGGGGTGGGGCATTAGGGGCAAAATCAGGTGCTGTGGGTGCATTTGTTGTCGACACAGTTTCAGGTGAGGCTAAAAATGTTTATACCAGAACATACGGCATAAACGACAAGGGGCGAGTCGTTAAAAATAATTTGAACAAGCATTTTAATTCATATCAATAGCGGCTCTTTGAAGGAGCGAAGATAATGCAAATTTTTAAGCAAAGACCGATCTATATATTTATTTTTTATACCTTGATTTTTATGTGCGCTGGTCAATCCTGTGCAAGCGGTTATAATGACTGTATTAAAGGAAGCGGTAAATCTAAAACCGAAAACCGTAATATTTTAAACTTCGACTCTATTGAAATAGACGGAGCCTTTGATCTGGTGATTGATTGCCAAAAGGAAAAAAGTCTTAAAATCACAGGCGATGACAACCTCCTGAAGCATATTATTGCCGAGGTAAAAGGGAATAAACTTCACATTTATTCCAATGTTTCTATATGCTCTAAAATTCAATTGGTTGTAAAAATTTCGATTAAAAATATTAAAACTATTAATTCATCAGGATCTACAGATATTGATCTAAGCAACCTTGATAATAATAATTTTTTATTAGAAATGAGCGGTTCCGGCGATGTTAACCTGGCAGGGAAAACAGATATTTTTAAAGCTGTTTTATCAGGGGCTTCGGAACTGCGCGCCAAAAATCTTAAAGCCAGTAAAGTCAAGATTGAAATAAATGGCGCAAGTGATGCTTATGTGTATGCCTCACAAAAATTAGATGTGGAGATCAGCGGGGCAGGAACCTTATACTATTCAGGGAATCCTGTTGATATTACACAGGATATTGCAGGGGTTGGTGAGCTGATCAGGGATTAAAAACAATACTGGAACATAGATGCACACAGATAAACACAGATGGGTTTTATGAAGAAAAACACCAAAGTTTTATTTAAAATTTTATTAGTTTTAAATTTCTGTTTTATTTGGGCTATGGATGGCTTTGCAAAAACCGAAGTTAAAGATGCCGTGGTGAAAATTTATACTGTTTTTAATTGTTATAATTATCACGAGCCATGGCAGAAATGGGGGCAGAAATCTTTTCATGGATCAGGCTGTATTATTAAAGGTAACAGGATTTTAACCAATGCCCATGTGGTGAGTGATCAGACTTTTATCCAGGTAAGGCGAGCAGGAAAAGCAAAAAAATATACTGCTAAAATTGAAACAATAGCCCATGAATGCGATCTTGCCATTTTGAAGGTTGATGATACTTCCTTTTTTGCAGGTGTAAAGCCGGTTGAAATTGGCGAGCTGGCAAATTTCAGGGACAAAGCCGCTGTTTATGGATTTCCTGAAGGAGGCGACAAATTATGTATTACCGAAGGTGTTGTTTCAAGGGTTGAGCATAGCAAATATACACATAGCAACGCTTATCTGTTGACATGCCAGATTGATGCTCCGATAAATTCCGGCAGCAGCGGGGGGCCGGTAATAAAAGATAGCCGCATCATCGGTGTCGCCTTTCAGGGCATGTACGGTGAGGATATTGAAAATATTGGTTATATGGTTCCAGTTCCGGTAATTAATCATTTTCTCACTGACATTGAAGATGGGGCTTACGATGGAACACCAGGTCTTGGAATTTATATGCAAAAAATGGAAAATCCGGACATAAGAGAAAAGTTTGCTCTTTTAAAAAATGAAACCGGAGTTCTTGTCAATACTGTTTACCCTGATTCACCTGCAAAAAAAATATTGAAGCCTGGAGATGTCATTATCAAAATAAACGGAAATGATATTGCAAATGACGGGACAATAGAATTTAGAAAAGGCGAAAGGACTTTTTTCGGATATTTATTGCAGCAAAAACATATAAATGATTTTCTAAAATTAAAAATTAAAAGGAATAACAAGTACAAAAAAATTCAAATCAAATTAACTAAACCTCTGAACTGCGACCGCCTGGTTTCGCATCAGCAATATGACACTCCTCCTGTATATTATATTACAGGAGGATTTGTATTTGAGCCTTTAACGCTAAACTATCTTACTGAATTCGGTATGAATAATAATAGCTGGATGATGAATGCGCCAACAGAACTTCTTGATTTTTATTTTAATGGTGAACCTTCTGAAGCAAGAAGACAAGTCATTATACTGGTTAAGGTTCTGGCAGATGAGATTAATGTCGGTTATCATGATCGCATGGATAATGTTATAGCGTATGTAAACGGCACCAGGATTTCTACTATAAAGGATTTGGTAAAAGCTTTTGAGCAAAATAGAAACAAATATCATGTAATCGAAGATATTCACGGTTATAAAATTATTCTTAAAAGAAATAAGGTTGAAAAATTTAATAACAGGATTTTGCAAAGGTATAAAATAAGCGCTGACAGATCTTATAATTAAGGAACGGGGACTAAGGAACGGGGACGAAATAACTTTCCCAGGTAGGCGCACAGATTTAGGGAAGTTAATTCGTCCTCGTTCCTAAATAACTCCTATAGATTGTCCAGTAGTCATGCCAACCACCCATGAAATCTCTTAATGTTATAATTCCATATCTTAAAGAAAATATTCTTTTTATTATCACAGGCCTTCTTTGCCTTGTTATTGTCGATTTTATACAGCTTTTTATTCCTCGTATCATCAAATGGACTGTTGACGATATAGCTGCTTATCAAATTGATCTGCACAGCCTTTTCCGCTACGCCTTATATATTGTCGTAAGTGCACTTCTGATCGGTATCTTTCGTTATATTTGGCGGCGCTGCCTGCTCGGCATGTCGAGGAGAGTTGAAGAAGGATTGAGAAATAGACTTTTTGAGCATATTCAGACACTTTCCGCATCATATTTTGGAGAAATGAAAACCGGAGATCTTATGGCTCATGCTACAAATGATATCATGCATATCAGGATGGCAGCCGGGATGGGTATTGTGGCTCTTACTGATGCTCTGGTTCTCGGCACCGCCGCCATAGGTTTTATGGCTTATATAAATGGGGCCTTAACATTTTTTGTCCTTATTCCAATGCCTTTTCTGATTTTTGGAACACGTTTTTTCAGCAAACAGATGCACCATCGATACGGGGATGTACAATCGGTTTTTGCAGATTTGACTGAAACCGTAAGAGAGCACTTTGCTGGTATCAGAACAATCAAGGCCTGCAACATGGAAAAAGATGCCGCATCAAAAGTGGCTGCTGTTTCAAAAAAATATATAGGAAAAAATCTGGCTTTGATCAGAATAGTCGGGTCATTTTTTCCAATGATGGTTTTTTTTTCCAGCCTGAGCCTGGCTATAGTGCTTTATGTGGGCGGAAAAAAAACTATTGTGTTTGACCTAACGCCTGGCGATTTTGTTGCTTTTATAAGTTATATGGGGCTTCTGGCATGGCCTATGATGGCTGCAGGATGGGTAATTAATCTTATTCAGCGAGGCAAAGCATCGATCGACAGAATCGACAAGATTTTTAAAACCGAGCCTGAAATTAAGGATATTCAGAAAGCTAAAGCTGTAAATAGTTTGAGTGAAAATATTTTAATAAAAAATGTCTCATTCTCTTACAAAGCCGGTTCACAAGAGATCCTTTCCAATATAAATATAAATTTGGAGAATGGAAAAATTCTTGGCATTGCCGGCCCGCCCGGCAGTGGAAAATCGACACTTCTGAATCTGGTGCCAAGGCTTTTTGATGTATCGAACGGTATTATTTCATTAGATGGCAACGATATAAGGTCAATAAAAATACGGAATCTCAGATCAATGATATCTTTTGTGCCGCAGGAACCTTTTATCTTTTCAGGCACAATACGTGAAAACATTTGTTTTGGAGACAGAGGAAATAATGATTCGGAACTTATCAAGGCCGCAACCGAAGCGTCGATTTACAATACCATAAAATTATTACCAGATGGCTTTGAAACGCTTGTGGGGGAAAAAGGGGTAATCCTTTCAGGCGGTCAGAAACAGCGCATCGCCCTTGCACGCGCTTTTATATGCAAGAAGCCTATTCTTCTTCTGGATGACCCCATCAGCCAGGTAGATGTTGAAACCGGAAACAGCATTATCAATCAGATAAGAAAAAAAGCGGGGAGAACCTCAATTATGATTGTCTCTCACAGACTCTCTGCTGTCAGTTTTGCTGATCAGATTATTACTATTGAAAAAGGCCTCATAACTCAATCCGGAACTCACTCCGAATTAATGAAAAATGATAATTTTTATGCCGCTGCCTATCGCCTGCAAGCATTAGAAGAGGAACTCAATGCATTCTGATCAAAGCTGTTTCGAGGAAGAAAAAATTGGAAATACCTATGATATCAATCTGCTGAACAATCTATATCCTTTTGTCAAGCCTTACAAACATTATTTTCTGATCTCAATCCTGCTGGTAATTTTTATCACCCTGCTTGATCTGGCGCTCCCCTATATAATGAAGATTGCAATAGATAAATATATTGTTCCTAAAATTAATCATTCACAAATTAATGATCATGATTTATCTAAAAAAAACATAAGATATTTGAAAGTCGATTTAACTGATTTAGAAAAAAGAAGAATCGTAAACAAATATCCGGATTTTTTTCATATTAACGGAACATCAGCCTGTATATCCTTTAAGAATCTGGGCTCTATAAAAAAAACCGAAATCAAAGTTCTTCGCAGTGATGATATTTCAGGTGTGGGAAAGCTGGCAATTGTTTTTGTCTGCCTGATAATCCTGAACTTTTTCCTGAACTTTATTCAGATTATGATAATGGAATATACCAGCCAGCTAACCATGCACGATATGAGAGTACGCCTTTTTGAGCATATTCAAAATTTGTCCATAGATTTTTTTTCACGCAATTCAGTAGGCCGGCTTGTTACAAGATCAACAAACGACATTCAAAATATGCACGAACTCTTCACTTCGATCATTGCATTTGTATTTAAGGATCTTTTTTTATTAATCGGTATAGCACTTATTTTGTTATGGCTTGACTGGAAACTTGCGCTGATCTCTTTTTCAATTCTTCCGGTTGTTATTTATGTTTCAAAGCTTTTTTCAGGTCAGGCAAGGGATGCATTCAGAACATTACGGGTTAAAATTGCCGAAATAAACGCTAAATTTTCAGAAACAATCGAAGGTATAAGGGTAATTCAGCTTTTCCTGAAAGAGCGGAAAAACTATAGTAATTTTAAAAAGTTAAATCATGAAAATTATCTTGCGGGAATGGAGCAAATTCATGTATTTGCGCTTTTTATGCCTGTGGTAGAAATGCTTGGAGCATTATCGCTTGCTGTTGTAATATTGTATGGCGGCGGCAGAGTGATGTCGGATACAATTACCCTCGGTTCTCTGGTTGCATTTATATCATATACAAAGATGTTTTTCAGACCTATCAGGGATATAGCCGAAAAATATAATATAATGCAGAACGCCATGGCATCTGCCGAAAGAATATTTCTGATTTTCGATGTAAAGGCTGAAACGGATAATGAGACTAAATCAGCGGCCAAAGATGTTTTGAATCAAAATATTGGCAATGATCTGACTGCGAAAAGTGATAGAATGAAGAAGCTGGTCTTTGATAATGTTTGTTTTAGTTATAAAAAAAATGAACCGGTTCTAAAGGGTGTTTCATTCAAAGCCGCCAAAGGTGAAACAATCGCCATAGTAGGCCCTACAGGTTCCGGAAAAACGACTATGATTAACCTGATAGAGAGATTTTACGATCCCGATTCAGGTGATATCTACATTGACGGAAAAAATATTGGAAAAATAACCCGTTCGGAGCTAAGGTCAAAAATATCCTTTGTGATGCAGGATACTTATCTTTTTTCCGGAACTATTCGAGATAATATTGCCTTTGGTTCAACCAATATTGACAGTGATACCATTGACCGGATGCTGAATGATGCCGATTTTGAATCTTTTATCAAAAGGATGCCGGACGGTATTAACACTATTCTGTCAGAAGGCGGCGCATCCATATCAAGCGGAGAACGCCAGTTAATTGCGATTTCAAGGGCATTTGTTCGAAACCCTGAGCTTATAATATTAGACGAGGCTACATCTTATATTGATTCTATAACAGAAAAAAAGATTGAAGCGGTTCTTGCCAAACTGTTAAAGGGCAAAACTTCTATCGTGATAGCACACAGGCTTTCAACAGCGCGTAATGCCGATAGAATTTTAGCGCTCCATAAAGGGCGGATAATAGAAGCTGGAACACATTCAGAATTAATGGCGCAACAAGGGTTTTATTTCAAATTGAACCTTGTGCAGGCTGAAACAATAGCTGTTAAAAAATAACTCTGCAGAATTATTTTTTTTCTTCTTTTTTATGAGTATCCAGATATTTTGTAAGACACTCACGACAGGCCTCACGGTTCGGTTCTTTCCCCTCACAGAAATTTAAAAAAGTTTCCTTCCAGTTAAAACTTGTTTTAGGGCAGGTGTCCAGAAAGTCGATAAATTGAACAAGTCTTTCAAATGATTTCTTGTCCATAGCATGTTCCATGCGGCAGGCTGTATAGTCGGCATTCTTATCGTCAAGCTGTAAAACTCTGTATAAAAAATCCTTAAGGATTATGTGACGCCGCGTAACTTCTTTCGCAATTTTGGTGCCTTTTTTAGTCAAGGTGATAAAACTGTACGGTTCATAATTAATCATTCCCTTTTCACTAAGACTCTTTAATGCACCCGTCACAGTACTCCTTTGTACCCCCATTTTTTCTGCAATATCCTTTGTTCTGGCGACTTTATTGATCTTCTCCAAAGCCAGAATGATTTCCATATAATCTTCCAAGCTCTCAGAAAGTTGAGTTTTTTTCTTCTTCATTTTACCTCCGTTCCTTTGTCAATAAACTCCGAGGCTTTTTCTATATCAATTATTTTACTCCCCGGCAAGTAATCTCTGCTCTCATATTTTTTTATACGGCTAACTTTTTTTGTTATTTTTGCTATTCTTTTAATTTGCTCATCTATTTTTATAAAATAATCATAAACTTGTTTTTCCATTTGCCCGTCGAGTGTTAATGCCTCACAATAAGCATATATAGATTGTAATGGCTGATTAATTTCATGGCATATTGCGCCTGCCATTTCAATCACACCGGCAAGTTTTTCTTTTTCCAGCCGTTCCTTGTAAAATTTCCGGCTATCTAACGTGGTTTTGATTCTTGCCAGCAGTTCAATTTTATTAACAGGTTTTCGAACATAATCTGTGCCGCCTGAGTTAAAAGCTTCTTTTAAAATATCGTCTTCCAGATTTGCGGTCACAAAAATTACAGGAATTTCCTTTGTCTCTTTCTGTTTTTTTAAATACCTGCAGGCATCTATACCATTCATTACCGGCATGTCAATATCAAGCAATATAAGATCAGGGCTGTATTCCCTGGCCATGACAATAGACTCTCTGCCGTTACTCGCAAAACATGTTTGATATCCTTCGGCTTCTACTATTACCTTGATCAGCCTGATATTTACCGGGTTATCATCTACTATCAGAATTGTATCAGATTGATAATTTTTGTTATCAATCATGAAAATTCTTTATTGACCCCTTTTATAGTTTTACATGAATTAACTGTATATCCTTTTTCAATATCATTCTTGCTGTTTTTTCAAACTGCGGGGTAATATCTGAAACAAAAAATTTTGTTACTCCTTTTTTACTGATTTTTTGTTCAAGCTCCGGATGGCTGGAGAAAAATTTTTTAATTTCCCTTGCAACTGACAGAGAAGAATCGGCAATAAAAACTTTTTTTCCGATTTTTCTTTGTATAATATTTTTTAGTAACGGGTAATGGGTGCATCCTAAAACAAGAGTATCTATCTGTCTGACTTTTAAAGAATGTAAATATTTTTTAACAATCATAACTGTTTCAGGTTTCTTGAACCATCCTTCTTCCACAAGCGGAACCATGAGAGGGCAGGCCTTTGAATATATTCTCGCAGCAGGTTTGATCTCCCTGATTTTTTTTTCATAAGCGCCGCTGTTTATAGTTGCTCTTGTCCCTATAATTCCTATTCTAAAGCTGCGGGAATTTTTAATCGACAATTCAACCGCAGATGTAATTACTTCAAAAACAGGCACATCATATTTCGCTGCTATGCTTTTAAAAGCAACACTTGATGCTGTATTGCACGCCACTACAATTAGTTCTGCTCCTTTATTTAAAAGAAATTCCGTATTTTCAAGGGCGTATCTAATTACCGTATCAGGACTTTTGCTTCCGTATGGGGTGCGCGCTGTGTCACCAAAATAGATAATATCATATCCTGGAAGCTGGTCAAGCAATGCTTTGACAACTGTAAGCCCTCCTATCCCTGAATCAAAAACGCCTATCATGATAATATCAGATTATTCATTTAAAAGTTTTTTTCTCACACAGTCCTGCACAATATTCGCAGGAACATCTGTGCGTATCCCGGGACAAAAGCTTGCCATAATATGCCAGTTGTTTATGTCCACAAGCACAGCATTGATAAACGGCCATTCTTTGCACATACGTGGTTTAACAGGATGAATCGTGCATACCTCATCCCAGAAAACACAGTAACCGTTCTCCCCCTGGGCGAGCAAAGGCTTTCCTCCGGAAATTTGACAGAATTTTTCAACAAAATGTTCAGAATCTGTGTTAATGTAATCCGAAATAGCCTTTATATCATCAGAAGTAAGAAAAGTGCCCCCATAACCCTTGCAGCAATCACCACATTTGATGCAGTTAAAAATATCTAAAGATTTCATTTAAAATGTATATACTCCGAATAATCATCGGTCAACCGTAAACTGTTGTTTCTTACACTGTATGTCTTGTATCCATTGCTCTCTTCATGGTAACCTGATCAACATATTTAAGCTCGCCTCCAATAGGCACGCCTGAAGCAATTCTGGTTACTTTTATTTGATATTTTTGAAGAAGCTGCGCTATATAGGATGCTGTAGAATCCCCTTCGACTTTGGTACTGGTGGCAATTACCACTTCCCTGATTTTTCCCTGGCTGACACGGTTTACAAGTTTTCCAATTCTGATATTTTCAGGCCCGATGCCATCCATTGGAGATAAAACACCTCCCAGAATATGATACAGACCGTTAAAAGAACCTGATTTTTCTATGGCTACCATATCGGTAACCCCTTCGACAATGCATAATAATCCTGCATCTCTGGCAGGATTTCCGCAAATATTACAGATATCGTCATCACTTAAAGAAAAACATAATGAACATTTTTTTACTTTATTTTTAACATCAAGAATACTGCCGGCAAGGAGTTCTGCCTCCCTGACAGGAGCATTTAATATGTGTATGGCAAGCCGTTCGGCAGTTTTTTGGCCTATCCCCGGCAGCCTGGTGATATTTTTTATCAGATTACGTATTGATAAAGGGTAATAATTCATCTTTACGTCAAACCTGGTATGTTAAGACCTCCAGTAATTTTACCCATCTCTGATGTAACCATTTCCTGTGATTTTGCTAATGCATCATTTACTGCAGCCATGACCAGATCTTCCAGCATTTCCACATCTTCAGGATCCACAACCTCTTTTTCTATCTGAATTGATATTATCTGCTGTTTGCCATTGGCCGAGACTTTAACCATTCCTCCGCCGGAAGTTGTTTCTATCGTTTTGTCGGCAAGCTCTTCCTGCATTTTAGCAATACGCGCCTGAAGCTTTTGAGCCTGCTTCATCATATTTCCCATACCCTTCATCCAAATACCTCCTATAAAAGTTTTACGTCTAAAACCTTACCACTAAAAATTTCAGTAATATCATTTATCAGCGGATGGTTTAATGCTTCCTTGCGTAAACTTTCCGACTCCATGATTTTATCTGAATTTTTTCCTGTATTATTTTCTTTTTTATTTCCAGCTATAATTGCGATTTCCGTCTGATCTCCAAAACAATTCTTGCATGCTTTATGTATAATAGACAGATTTTTTTCAAGAATAATTGTTTCATAATTATAATTATTACTATTAATCGCTATTTCAATGCCTTGCCCGTTTATTTTTTTTATTGAAGAACTTTTTAACTTGGCACAAAGCACAGGATTTTTAGGTGAAATAGCTTTACGAATTTTTTCCCAACTCTTTTCAATATGTTGAAAAGGATCACCATTGCTTTTCTCCAGAGGTTCCACCGGTTGAACAGGTGATATGTTTGCCCTGGAATCCTGTTTATCTGTTTCAATTTTCCGGCATAAATTAGTTTTAGTAGGAGGAGCCACCATTATTTTATGATTTGTTTTATAATTTGCCTTATAAGTTTCATTCAGGTCAATTGCCGGCAGGTCACCCGTATTCTGTATTAAATCATCAAGTTTTTGAATCAGGAGATCTATAGGCAAAGCAGGTTTAAGCTGTAAAATCCTGATAAATGCCATCTCAATCGCCAGTTTCGGCCTTTCTGAGTATTTTATAATCGACTCTTCCTGAAACAGAATATCAAAAACCTGATTTAGATATGCTGCAGATACTCCTTTGATTTGCCCGGATATCATTTCAAGCTCGTGTGCCGGAAGGTCAACCAGTTTTTTTACCTGTTTGCCCATTTTTGCTACAAGCAGGTTTCTGAAATGTTCAACAATATCGGCATATAATTTTTTCATATCATGACCATAACCATAAAGTTCATCCAGGATATCAAGCAATTCAGGAATATTTCCGCTGATAACAGCATCTGAAATTTCAAAAATTATCTTCCTGTCAACAACTCCAAGAATATTTACTACCTGATCATGCGATACGTCCCCCTGAGCGGAAGCCATTACCTGGTCAAGCAGGCTCAAGGCATCCCTCATGCTTCCGCCTGCTTCACGCGCTATCAGCCCAAGGCTTTCTATTGCTATGGTTACCTCTTCCTCTGTACATAGCTTAAGCATATGCCTGGCAATAGCTTCTGCATCTATGCGCCTAAAATCGTGTCTTTGACATCTTGACAATATGGTTATTGGAATTTTGTGCGGCTCAGTAGTGGCAAAAATAAACATAACATGCGCAGGCGGCTCTTCCAGAGTCTTCAGGAGGGCATTAAAGGCTGCCAGTGAAAGCATGTGAACTTCATCTATGATATATATTTTATACAGACTGTGTGAAGGCATATATTTAATATTTTCACGCAATTCTCTGATCTGATCGACAGAATTGTTTGATGCCCCGTCAATCTCAAACACATCCACCGCACTGGATGAAGTAATTTCCCTGCACGAGCTGCAAGCATTACAGGGAACTGCAGCCGGCCCGTTTTTACAATTCATGGCCTTGGCCAATATACGCGCAATAGTTGTTTTGCCGGTACCCCTTGGCCCTGCAAAAAGTATTGCATGATGCACGCGATTGTGTGTAATAGCATTAGTCAGAGTTTGCGTAACATGCTTTTGGCCTATAATCTGTTCAAAAGTTTGAGGTCGATACTTACGCGCAAGGACAAGATAGGACATAAAAAATTATTCCGTAGTTTGCAGGAATTGACAAGGCTGTTTTTTTGGCGGAGAGAGAGGGATTCGAACCCTCGGTACTGCTATAAACAGCACACACGATTTCCAGTCGTGCTCCTTCAGCCAGCTCGGACATCTCTCCAATAAAAAAAAGGCGGCGGTCAAAATAAATATCTTCTTTTTATTTCTTTTTTTGAATAAAAAATCAAGGAATATTTTTACTGTTTTTTAAAATTAAATAATTTTTTCAATCAGATTCAGGGCGTTAGGTTCGATTGTGCGGTGTAATTTTTTTTTTTTAAATCATATCTTGCAAAAAAAACCGGCGTAATATATCAAATATCAAGAATTAATTTCAAAAAGATATGGGGAAAAATTGAACCTGGTAAAAGAACTGGAATTTAAGGTTATATTTGATAATATATTTCAATATATGGCCATCGTGGGGACTGACGGAATAATACTTGCGCCAAACAAGGCATCTGTCAATGCAAGCGGCAAAGAGGCATCTGAATTTACAGGCAAAACCATCTGGGAGTCGCCATGGTTTAATTACTCATCCGGTTCAATCAAGCAGATTAAAGAGAGCATAAAGCAGGCATTGAACAGTAGGTTTGTCCGTTTTGAAACCATGATTCTTTTAAAAAACAGAAAGATGCAGCATATTGACTATTCAGTCAAGCCCATCACAGACAAAAACGGTAACGTAATACTTCTGATTGCCGAAGGACGCAATATTACACCTCTAAAGCATATTGAGGGTGAATTGAAAAAGGCAAAAAATGCGGCTGAAACAGCCATCAGTGCCAAGAGCGAGTTTCTGGCCAATATGAGCCATGAAATTCGTACACCCATGAACGGCATAATTGCAGCCTCTGATCTTGCGCTGCAGGAGGTTATCCCTCCCAGGCTGGAACATTTTCTAAAAATAATACACGATTCGGCATATTCTTTGCTGGAAATTATTAACGATATCCTTGACGTTTCAAAAATTGAAGCGGGGAAACTTGAGCTTGAAGTATACCCATTCAACTTAGACGATCTCATGCACAGAGTCATGGATATGGTTATCACAAAGGCCGCAGAAAAAAGAATAGAACTGTTGATTGATATTGATTCTGAAACACCTAATTCTCTGATGGGAGATCCAATGCGTATCGAACAGATACTCATAAATCTTCTTGGCAACGCTATTAAATTTACTGGTAAGGATGGGAAAATCATAGCAGGAGTAAATGTTTGGAAACAATCATCAGATAAGATAATATTGAAGTTTTTTGTCAAAGACTCTGGCATCGGTATATCTTCGGGATACCTTAAGAAACTTTTTGAGCCTTTTTCCCAGGAGGATGGGACAACAACAAGGAGACACGGAGGCACAGGACTTGGGCTAAGCATATGTAAAATGCTGGTTGAGATGATGAACGGCGAAATAGGGGTCAAAAGCGAACAGGGAAAGGGAAGCCTTTTTTATTTTACAGTATGTTTGGGCATGCAGCCTGAAGCTCTCCAGGATAAACTGATACCTCCGCAGAAAAACCGAGAGGTTAATCTTTCCGTTGCAAATGGCAGCAAGGAAAGTACTATTATAATAAAAAAGATACTGACATCTGCAGATGTTAATGTAGAAGCCGTCTCATCTGTTAGTGAAGGATTAAAAATATTTAAAAATCGTCAAGCCGACAAAAATCCGGTTAAACTCAAATTAGCTGTCCTGAATCTCGCAAAAGCCTTAGATCTGGCAGATCCTGATAAAATTGAAACATTCCTTGAAGAGATCAGGGTATTTCTTGATGATTCTACTTTTTATCAACTTGTTAATCATGTAAACTATTATGATTACGAGGATGCAAAAAAAATACTCGAAACACTACTTTAGGAACGATGACGAATTAACTTCCCTAAATCTGTGAGCCTGCTTGTGGAAGTTATTTCGTCCCCGTTCCTTAGGAGGTAAATGTGCCTTCTGATAAACCATTAGTATTAATTGTAGATGATAATCCAACCAATATAGACTTGCTGGTCAATACATTAAAAGAGGATTATCGACTTGGCGTAGCCAAGGATGGCGTGAAAGCGCTTGAATATACGAATAAATATTTGCCGGACCTGATACTTCTTGATGTAATGATGCCCGAAATGAGCGGATATGATGTTTGTGACAGCCTTAAAAAAGTTCCTGAAACAGCAAGTATACCGGTTATTTTTATAACAGCGCTTGATAACATAGAAGATAAAACCAGGGGTTTTCGGGCAGGTGGCGTGGATTACATCACCAAACCCTTCCATATTTCCGAGGTAACAGCACGAGTTAAAACACATCTATCTCTCAAAATGATGAGGGAGGAGCTCAATGCCCAGAACGTTATCCTGGAACAGAAAGTTGGAGAAAAAACCAAAGAGCTGAAACAAATGCTGAAGGCAACGATTCATACTATGGCTCTTACAGTTGAAATCAGAGACCCTTATACTGCCGGTCATCAGCATAGAGTCGCTCTGCTGGCATGCGCCATTGCAAAAAAAATTGATTTTTCGGATAAGCAGATCAGAACGATAGATATTGCAGGCAATCTTCATGATATAGGTAAAATCAGGATACCGACATCAATAATAAACAGGCCGGGTGAGCTTTTGGAGATAGAATATGAAATGCTCAAAATACATGCCAGGGTAGGTTATGACATCCTTAAAAACATTCCCTCCCCCCTGCCTTTTGCCAAAGTTGTGCTGCAGCACCATGAAAAGCTTGATGGTTCAGGGTATCCTCAGGGCCTTACTGGTGATGAAATTCTCCCTGAAGCAAAAGTGTTAACTGTTGCGGATGTAACGGAAGCTTTAAGTTCTTTCAGACCATACAGGCCGGCAAAAGGCATAGGTGTTGCCCTGGAAGAAATCCTGAAACATAAAGGTACTTGGTATGATCCTGATATTGTTGATGCTTGCCATGAACTTTTTCTTAAGGAAAAGTTTGATTATAAAAAAACTTCTACTTTGAGTTAGGAACGAGGACGAATTAAATTTAATCGCTGTTTTTTGAAACATGCAAACAGATTAAATCAACAATTTCTATTTGTTTTTTATATTCAGCTATATTGATAGATGGCATTCTAATATTCTGTGACATCAATATTTCAAAATTTTTTCCTTTTATTTGATCAGCTAATTTTTTTGTTTTTTTAATTGAATTGGATAAAAATATTTTTTTTTGCGTTAAAGAATCAAAAATATTTTTATCTTCCTTTAATTCATCGAAAAATTCTATAATAAAATCAAGGCATTCAAAAAAAATAGAGCCTGCTGGGATATTGCTTTTTAAAAACATATAGAAAAAATTAATCTTGTTCTCTGTTTCATTAAAACGTCTGTTCCTTAATTTAACCTTTACAAGGCTTATATCGCTTACGCGTACATAGGCGTTAACTGCTTCAAGAATTCGGGAATCTGTTTTTTTATAAATATTCAAGCGTTGGATAAATTTTTTAACAACATGCTGAGGTACAAACAATCTTAATTTTTTTTTATCTCCGGAAAACAAGAGGATTGCTTCATAATTAACCGATAAAAGAGACGCTTCAACCTTTTCTTTATCCTTTTTTTGAAAAGTACTTGATTCAAGAATCTCTTCAAACTGCATTTGAATTTTTTCATCAGGATAAAAAATCAGCTCAAGGAGTGAATCTCTTTCGCAGTTCTTGTTATCAATAAATATTTCGCTTAGCTCCTCCAGCGAGGGGCACCCGAATGTTGAGTCTATATAATCAATAACATCAGCGCTTATGGTAATACCGTCATGAAACAAGGAAAGTATATGTTTTGACAATAAATTACATTTTGAGTCGAATTTTGTATTCATAAATATTCAAATAAAACAAAACTTTCTAAATTGCCATATTTTTTTTACGGAAAAGCAGGAAAGTTGTTTCGTTCCCGTTCCTTAGGCACTTGATTTTGCGATCCGAAATGGATGTGTTGGCCTTTGACATCAAGTCACTTTCCAAGAGGAATGTTTTCATGCCGGAATTGAAATGTTGTGCAAAGCATGGCAAAATGATATGAGATTTAAATACGATATTAATAAAAGCGAACAACTTAGAAAAAATCCAAAACGTGGGATTGGATTTAATGATGTACAAGAATTGTTTGAGCATTATTATTATGAAGATATGAGATGTGACGATCCAACTCAATACTCCGCTACCGGCTGGGTGCTGGGAAAATTATACACAGTAATCTATGAACAAAGATTTGACAATGAAGGTTTGTATTATCACCTTGTAACCCTATGGAAGTCAACTAAACAGGAGGTGAGGAATTATGCCGACAATAGTTGAAAAAATACCAACAGCTGACGAAATAGCTGAAATGGCGGACAGAGGAGAAGATATTTCAAAATTTTTTACCGGTGATGGTAAAATGAAACCCCCTCTTAACAAAGCCGGAATTCAATCTGTCAATGTCGATTTTACTCCAGAAATGTTGCATGAATTGGATGATATCGTCCGAAAAGTAAATATCAGCAGACAGGCTGTTATAAAAATGTATATACGTCAGGCAATTGATCAGTATTATATGGCTAAAAAGGCTATGGCTTTGTAAAACATAAACCCCAAAAAAAATAACCAGTCGTTTATGTTGTAAACATTGTGAGTAGTCAGTTTAAATATTCAATATTTGCTTTTTTTATTTTATTCAGCTTGCCCTTAACCCGCTTATTTTGCGTTATTTCCTTTTCAACACGATTATAGGCCATTGATTGTTGATCAGGCTCTTCTAAAATAAAACTACCAATTAGGTTTTTATGTGGATTCTCAACAGCCTTTACATCATTAAGGAATGAGGACGAATTAACTTCCCCAACTATGCATCACAGCTTCAGGCCATCTTTGCCCGATTTCAAAGCACAAAAATCTTGAAATAGCTCGCTATTCCTGCAACTTTTGTACTTTGAAA
>JGI24023J19991_10001185_pt1 | contig 20340 bp, 17 predicted proteins | sample Cruoilmetagenom1_FD_19991 | JGI IMG/M metagenome (IMG submission 19991) | reverse complement strand
TCTACGAATTCCTGGTTTTTTAAGCGACTCCTAATAATCATTCTGTCTTGAACAAATTTCTGTTGATATAACCCTTGATATCCAATCCAATAAATTAAAAAGGAAGTGCTAATTCGTAAAGGGGAATAAAAGTAAGATGTGCTTATAGCTACATAGTAATAATTTAAAACAATGGCAATGAGCCAAAATGATAGTACAACACTAGATAGAACAAAGAAGGTTTTAATCCATTTTAAATTATCATAACTAGATATTAATTTAAACCTTTTATGTTGAGTAAAAAAGATGATGCTACTATATGTGAAAATTGAAATAGTATAAATAAAAATCGATATATCTTCTATTGAATTATACCTCTTTAAGTAAAATACAAATTCGGATGATCCTTCCTGAGATTTAAGATAATATAAAAATAGAATTCGTATTAATATACTTGATACAAATAAGGCAATAGTAATTAAAAAAAGTCTTTTTAAATAATTTTCTATTTTCAAATAGTTCACTAAAAACAAATAAAACATAGGTGCTAGAAAAACATTCCATGTTAATTTAAAGTATTTCATATAATAAAATGAAATTTCAAAATTTTCATCAATGAACCAAGATTGTAGATTATTTATTGATAAAAACAAAACGGTTAAGCTTAAAAACAAGATTGCTTTATCTTTAAATTTATTTGTAGAGAATATTACTATGTTGAAGAAAAATCCTTGAATTACTCCAACTATAAGAATAAAATTAAAAGTGCTTAAATAAGTTTCTGCCATTCGTATAAAAATATGGAGGTAGAATTCTATTTTATCTTACAAAAAAAGTGTTTCTGATTCCTATCTATTTAAAGTTTAAATATAATAAAAATGTACTATTTTCAAAACATAGAATATAAATTTTTATGTTAACAAAACGAAATAAATGTTTTGTCTATTTTACTGACCTTATTCAAAGTTTGTAGATAATTAGTTATTAATTACTTAAAAGGATGGTGTCATTTTACACTAAAAAAAGAACCTTTCCCAAATAAATATTTAGATTTCCCTGTGGAATAAACATAAAAAAACCGCTCAAATGAGCGGTTTTATATTTAGCTAACTATTCTATTTTGTGTCCTTTCAGTTCCTGTCCGTTTTGATATAAAATCAAGCTTGAAACCTTTCCTTTATCATTTTTATTAAAAACTATTTTTGCCTGTACTACTTTTAAAAAAAAGTTGGTAGTGCTTTCCGCAAACATTTCGAATTGCGGTTGACCTGTAGCCTGACCAAAAATTTGATCACCCTTCATTGTAACGGTAATTAAAAAATTTGGTTGCAACTCATATTTACCTACATATTCCTTTAATATAGCTGGTTTAATAACTATTGATTCTTTTTCAATGGGCTTTTTATTTGTTTCATTGCCTTTATCAACATTGATTCGACTTTTAAATAATGTTTCTCGTTTGCCATTATTCATTGAAAAGACATATTCAGACATAGTTCCATCAAAATAAAATCGATTGCTATCTAACGGAAAAATTTTAAACTTACTGCTTCCTGCTCTTTGACTATATAGTTGACCATTCTCTAAAGTAATATACCTTATTATCTCACCTTCAAATTCATAAGCTCCAACCCATTTCTCTAACTCATTTTGTTGAAGTGCAACTCTATTCTCAATTTCAGGAAAAGGTTTTCCAATTGTTAGGGCAGCAATTTTAACAGCAACTTCGGTAGGAGAATTACAATTACAATTCGTTAATACTACAACATAGACATCTTCATCAGGCACATAAACTCCCATAGTAGTATATCCAAAAATACCTCCTCCATGTTCAATTGTTGGTGTGTCGTGAATTAAATTATGACTCCACCCATAACCATAATTTATTTTTTTACTGTTATTTAACGTGTAATTAGTAAATGCCTTCGCAATTGTCTCTTTCTTTATAAAGATGTTATTATTTAAAGCTTGTTGCCATTTTAACATATCATCAACATTTGACATTAAAGACCCGCCTGCATAAGGCAATGTTAAACTCAAATAATCCGCATTTACATAACCGTCTCTTTTTTGATAACCATTAGCCCTGTTTTCAATAAGTTTAGTCATACTCCCATAATGAGACGAGTTCATATTTATTTTTTTGAATATATTTTTCTCAACAAAGTCAGCATAAGTCTGTCCTGATAATTTTTCTATTATATACCCTAAAATAATATAGGCTGAGTTATTATACAGATACTTCTCCCCTGGATCAAAATCCATAGGTTCATTTTTAAACACATCAATCAATTCAGAAGGAGACATATCATTACGCGCTAATTTCATAAAACTTTGCATACTTGTATAACTCTTAATTCCTGAAGTATGGTTTAGTAAATGGTGAACTTTTATAGTTTTTCCTTGAGTAGGATAATCTGGAATGAATTTGGTTATCTCATCGTCTAAATTTAATTTATTTTGCTCTAACAACATTAAAATGGACACAGCTGTAAATTGTTTAGTCATAGATCCTATTTCGAAAACATTTTCAGGTTTCATTTCAACATCTAATTCCAAATTTGCATTTCCAAACGCTTTTCTGTAAATCACCTTACCATCTTTAGCTACTAAGGCGGTCGCTCCCGGTTGATCAGGTTTATATTTTGATTCTAATAATTTATCAATTTTGGATTCTAAATTTTGAGTATATCCTGTTGCTATGAACAAAAAACAAAGTAACACAAAGGGCAATCTTTTAAAGCGAATGAATTTTTCCATTTAATAAATTTTATAGTTAATAATCAAAGTTATACTATTTCATAAGACGATTAAAGAAAATGTTGGTTACAAAAAAAACCACTTCATGATCATGAAGTGGTTTTTTATATTTCCATTAAATGGAAAATAATTATACTAGTTATTTCAATAATTAGCTCCGCTGATTATTTTCCTATGTTCGTTTTTGTTAACATCATTTTCAAAAAAATGCCGAACAAAAATCTCCTTATTTCAATAATTCAAAACTGCGTTTGATGAAGTTAGTCATATCTTCGCCTTGCAATAAATTTTGCGATAACTTGGCCAGATCTAATGCTTGATTCACATATTCAGTACGCTTACCTTTGGCTTTCATAATTTTTTGCATCAAGTCATTATTGGTATTTACAACCAAGTTATACATGTCAGGGAAACCACCCATACCCATCATTCCGCCACCACCGGTCTGCTGCATTTCTTTCATTCTACGCATAAATTCAGGCTGCGTAATAATAAAAGGGTTTGCCTTAGAATCTAAAGCTTCTAATTGCACACTAAATTTATCTTTTGGAACGATACCTTCAACTATCTCTTTTAATTTACCTTTCTCCTCATCTGTTAATTTTGAAATTTGCTCTTCATCTTTCTTTATTAAATTTTCCATAAAGTCAGCATCAACACGCGCAAATTTTACAGGTTGTTTTTTGTCAGACAATTCAGAATTTTCACTTTCTAATTTTTGAATTAAATGAGGAATAATTGGTGAATCTAATAACAAAACTTCATAACCTTTTTCTTTTGCTTCATGGATATAACTATGTTGTTCCTCCTTATTTGAAGTGTACAATACAACTAAATTTCCGTCTTTATCTGTTTGTGTATTTTTTATCTTCTCTTGTAGTTCCTCAAAAGTATAAAAGGCATTATCAACTGTTGGGTATAGCGCAAATTTCTGTGCCTTTTCAAAAAACTTAGGTTCAGAAAGCATGCCATATTCAATAACAATTTTAATATCATTCCATTTCTTTTCAAATTCTTCTCTATCTTTTTTAAAGATTGATTGCAATTTATCACCTACTTTTTTAGTGATATAAGATGCTATTTTTTTAACAGCACCATCTGCCTGTAAATAACTACGAGAGACATTTAATGGAATATCGGGTGAATCTATTACACCCCTGAGCATCTGTAAGAAATCTGGTACTATACCTTCAACATTATCAGTTACAAAAACTTGATTTTGATATAATTGTATTCTGTCCTTTTGAACATCTAAATTGGTGGTCAACTTCGGAAAATATAGAATACCGGTTAGATTAAATGGATAATCTACATTTAAATGAATGTTAAATAACGGTTCCTCAAACTGCATAGGATATAATTCTCTATAAAAAGAATTATAATCTTCTTTCTTCAAATCAGACGGTTGTTTTATCCAAGCCGGATTCGGGTTGTTAATGATATTATCAACTGTAATCATTTTTTGATCCTCAGTTGTTTCTTTACCCTCTTTATCTTTGGTAGTTTTAGGAGTATGCTTTGGATCGTTTATCTCTTTCGTTCCAAACTTAATTGGAATCGGCATAAACTTATTGTACTTTAATAAGAGTTCAGATATTCTATTCTCTTCTAAAAATTCTGTAGAATCTTCGGCAATATGTAATATAATTTCAGTACCTCTTTCTTTTTTTGTCGCTTTTTCTAAAGTAAATTCAGGCGATCCGTCACATGTCCAATGTGCTGCATCTTTTTTAGCATCATGAGATTTTGTAATAATCTCAACCTTATCTGCCACCATAAAGGAAGAATAAAAACCAAGACCAAAATGACCAATGATCCCTGCACCATCTAATTTGTCTTTATACTTGTCTAAAAATTCTTCAGCCCCAGAAAATGCTACTTCATTGATATACTTTTCTACTTCATCTTTTGACATACCAAGACCCTGGTCAATGATATGTAGTTTTTTACCTTCTTTATCAATTTTAATTTCGATTTGAGGATTACCATAATCTGCTTTAGTATCTCCAACAGTTGATAAATGTTTCAACTTTAATGTTGCGTCCGTCGCATTTGAAATCAACTCTCGTAAAAATATTTCATGATCAGAATACAAGAATTTTTTTATTAGTGGAAATATGTTTTCAACCGAAACATTAATTGTTCCCTTTGCCATAATATCTATATTTTAATTTTATTTAGTTTAACTGAATAGTACTAGTCAAAAAAAGTACCAAAACAGATAGAATGACAAGATGACAGTAGAAAATTTTAAGATAATATTTGATCAACAATTTCTTATTATTGCTTATATTGCATTACTCAATTTGAAAAAGTAGCACATGTATAATTCGAAAATTACAGGTTTAGGATATTATGTTCCTGATAATGTTGTAACCAATGATGATTTATCCAAATTAATGGATACTAATGATGAATGGATTCAAGAACGTACAGGAATAAAAGAACGCCATTGGATTCCAAAAGGCAGTGATGATACTTCCGCTGTTATGGGTGCCAAAGCTGCCAAAATCGCGATTGAGCGTGCTGGTTTAACGAAAGATGATATTGATTTTATTGTATTTGCAACTTTGAGTCCTGATTATTACTTTCCTGGATGTGGTGTGCAAGTTCAGGACATGTTAGATATGCCAACAATAGGTGCTATAGATATTCGTAATCAATGCTCAGGCTTTGTTTATGCCTTATCAACTGCAGATCAATTTATTAAAACCGGGATGTATAAAAATGTTTTGGTAATAGGAGCTGAATATCATTCAAACGGTTTAGATAAAACTACTCGAGGACGTGGTGTTACAGTAATTTTTGGAGATGGTGCCGGCGCTTGTGTCCTATCAAGAGAGGAAGATAATAACAAAGGAATTTTATCATCTCACCTACATAGTGAAGGTAAATATGCCGACAAATTAATCGTTGCTTCTCCTAGTATTAAACATTGGGTGCCCGAAATATTAGCATCTAAAGAAGAAGATATTTCATACTTCCCATATATGGATGGGACATTTGTTTTTAAGAATGCCGTGGTACGATTTAGCGAAGTTATTATGGAAGGATTAGAAAAGAATAATTTGCAGTCAACTGACATTGACATGTTGATTCCGCATCAGGCAAATTTAAGGATCTCTCAATTTGTTCAAAAAAAGTTCCGGTTAAGTGATGATCAGATCTATAATAATATAATGAAATTTGGTAATACTACTGCTGCATCAATTATTATCGCTTTGACCGAAGCCTGGGAAAAAGGAAAAATAAAAGATAATGACTTAGTGGTATTAGCAGCTTTTGGAAGTGGCTTTACCTGGGGTAGTATAATTATTAGATGGTAAAAATTATCAACCAATAACTAGCTATTTAAAGACTGAACTTAATAATCTAAACTGTTGATATACCCTAATTTGGNCTTCCAAATTTCTAGTTGTTGATTATGTCTCTCAATATTATCACGAACATTTTTTAATAATGGATTGTCATCATCGGCATTAGAAATAAAACTAATATTAGTCTCCAGCTGTTGAATTTCTCTGGTGGTTTCATCAATCTTTTTTCTAACAAACATTTGCTCATTGTCAATTTTACGAAGATTATTATTTGCGAGATAATTACCAATAATATTTTTAAACTTTAACATTGAAATTTCTTTCTCATCTAGATCTAATTTAGCATATAGTCCATTTAGAGTCTTATTAAATTTAACATCTATATGGTGCATATTATTTGGCAATTTGCCTAGTTTATGCCAGTCATCTGCATACGAATTAATTACTTCTAATGTTAAAGGTTCTTCTTTATCAGCTTGACTTTTTAGATTTTCTAATAATTCTTTCTTTTTATTAAATGTTTCTACCTGCCCCTTATTAGCTTCATCTTGAACGCCATGTAACCTGTCAAAATAATGATTACAGGCATCTTTAAAACGTTTCCAAATTTTATCAGAAAATTTTCTAGGCACATGACCTATGGTTTTCCATTCAGCTTGAATTTGTTTCATCATATCAGTAGCCATATCCCAATCTTCACTATCTTTTAAAGATTCTGCTTTTTCTACAAGTGCATTTTTTTTATTCAGATTATCTTGTTGTTCTTTCTTTATGTTTTTATAGAAAACATTTTTTATTTTATTGAAATTCCGAGTAGCATCTTTGAACTCACCCCAAATCTTATCATTTAACTCCCGTGGCACTCTACCTATCTTAAAAAAGTCTTGACGTAAAGTCTCTAATTCTCTAATTTTTTGTTGCCAAACACTATGAGAATCTATTTTTTCAGTAATTAAATTAGAAATTTTATCTATAATTTCTCTTTTAACTATGACATTATCCTCAAATTTAGATTCTAGGTGTTTTTGTAATTCATGTCTTTTATCATGAATTTTTTTAGTAGCACTACTAAAACGCTGCCACACCTCTTCTCTATGCTCTCGATCAACCGGACCAATATCCTCTTTCCACAACCTATGCAATACTTGCAATTCCTTAAAAGCCTTATTTAAATCGGAATCTTCAGCTAATTCTTCTGCCTTTTCAACCAACTTCAGCTTTTCTTCGAGATTATGCTTAAAATCTAAATCCCTCAGATCATTACTAAGATGTAATAAATCATAAAAGCGCTCAACGTGATGTTGATAGGTACGCCAAGTATCATTGTATTTTGTTCTCGGTATATTACCAATGGATCGCCATTTATCCTGTAAACTTCTAAAATGACTATACATAGTTGAAGGTTCTGCATTGTCTATTAGATGCTTTAGATCTTCTATAAGCGTCAGTCGTTTTTCTAGGTTTTCTTTTTGTTCTTCTTCAATTTGTTTATAATGCTGCTGACGTTTCGTTTTAAATTCAAAAAGTAAATCATTAAAAACTGATTTTACCGGACTAGAAAAATGGAAATCAATTTCATTACCACCTTCAGACAAAAAGGCTTCTTTTTTTTCTTTTAATAATGCTCCGAATTTTTGATTAAAACATTGCTTTATCTTTTCAATATCATTCTTAATACTTGGAATATTGCCGACCTTTAGTAGTTTTTGAAACTCCTTGGTGAGCAGTTCTAAATCTAAACTATTATAATCAACCTTTTCTTCAACAATTTTTTCTTTCTCAACTACAACTTCTTTTTTTGCAGTTTCCTTTTTAACAACTTCTTCAGTAACTATTTCTTCTGAAACAGGTTCTTCAACATTAGGTTCTTCTACAATGGTCTTCTTGGCTGGCACCTCTTCTTTTACCGGTTCTTCGGCTACAACAGGCTCTTCAGCTACAGGCTCTTCAATAACATTCTCCTTAGCAACTACTTCTTTCTCAACAATCTTATTAGTAGACACTTCTTCTTTCACTACATCTTCGGCAACAGGTTCTTCAATAAGATCCTCTTTAGAAACGACTTCGTCCGTTACAACATTATCTTCAACAATAGATTGAGTGTCAACATTTTCTTCATTGGCAACCTTTTTATCAGCATCGACATTTATTTTATCTTCTTTAAGAATATTTTCATCTAAAACAGATGCAGTTTCTGGTGCTATTTCTTCTTTCGAATTAGCATCACCATTTTTCTCGATATTTACCTCTGGATTATCGGGTTCAGAATTTGAACTTGAAGCGGAGTTTTCGGTAAGATTGTCCGAATTTAAATTATCTATATTCTCGTCTAACATTTTANGAATGTTTAAGGTTCCTCTTTCAATATTCAAGNATTGAAAGATNATAGTATTAGCAATATACAAAAATACTTATAAAATATAGATGCTACAATACTTATTTAGTTGCGCAAGATTCCAATAATTATTGATTCCAAATTTCCCATGATTTATCTGCTTGCAATTCAAGCATACTCAATCCATTACATATAATTGCTCCCTTTTTTTCTCCCTTTAACAAAAATTTTGTTTTTATCGGATTATATATCAGGTCAAATAATAAATGCTCTTCTGTAATATATTGATATGGAATATTAGGACAGTTTTCTACATCTGGAAAAGTACCTAAGGGAGTACAATTAATAATAATCTTGTGATTTTTTAAAATTTCACCAGTAATATCGTTGTATGAGATTTCATCTTTAACTGGGTTTCTAGACACTAATAAACAATCAATTTTTAATTTACCCAATACATAAATCACTGCTTTAGAAGCTCCACCCGTACCTAAAACCAACGCTCTTGTATGCTGCTGTTTCAATAATGTTTTCAAAGAAGTTTCAAATCCATAAACATCTGTATTAAAGCCTTTGAGTTTGTTATTGGTAATTTTGATCGTATTTACTGCTCCTATTTTTTCAGCATCTTCATCTATTTCATCTAAAAAGTCTATAACTTGTTCTTTGTAGGGAATTGTCACATTCAATCCATGCACATTTTGAGTAATAATATTCGGGAATTCGCTAATATTTTGAATATCAAAATTATGGTATTCATAATTATCCAGTTGATGATCTTTAAACTTTTTAGTAAAATAATCTTTAGAAAAAGAATAAGAAATATTTTTACCTACTAATCCGAATTTATGCATTGCTTTTAGTTTTTTGTCCATAACGTTCAATCAACAAAAGAATACCAATACCAACTAAAATAAAAATTACAGCCACCCAAGTTTGAATATCAGCAATATCGGGCATATAACGCTTATAATTTTCGACTACTTTATGACCTTCAGAATCTAATAAAAAATTGCCATTTTCTAATTTGTATACTTCCCGTTTCCATGGCCATACAATTCCCAATGAACCACTGATAAACCCAATGATCAATGCAGTTACTAATTGATGCCATCTTTTTAGAACGTAGCCTAATATTTGTGATGTAAAAACCAATCCAAAGGCAGAACCACCACCAAAAGAGGCAACAATTTTTAAATATCTCACTCTAACCTGATCTTGTAAAAATTCGAAATTACCTGAAAAAACATCTGTAATCGTTTTGTATAACATGTTTACAGAATCAACCAATAACAACACATAATTTCCTAATAAGATCAATATGAATGATCCTGATAATCCAGGTAAGGTCATGCCTGACACTCCTATAATACCACAGAAAAAAACAAACCATAAATTATCATTTTCTTTGGCCGGACTCATAAAGCTTATCGCAACGCCTAGTACAATACCAATAGCAATACCAATAATATTTTTAAAACGCCAATCGTTAAATTGTTTACTTATATAATAAATAGAGCCGATTATCATTCCAAAAAATGAACTCCACACATACAATTCATAATTCCTAATTAAATAATCTAGCAATAAGGATACACTAAAATAGCTGAAAATGCTCCCGCCAAAAATTAGAAATATAAATTTTGCATTTGTGTATTGAAAAAAACTTTTAAATCTGCCATTTAACAATAGTTTAAAAGCCTTACCATTTACTTTCTGTAAAGAGTAGATCAATTCTTCATAAAAACCTGTAACAAAGGCTACCGTACCACCAGAAACTCCCGGTACTTTATTAGCAGCACCCATTGACAACCCCTTTATGAAAAGGAAAAAATTATCAGAAAAAGTACGTTCTTTCGACATGTTTTAATTTTCTTTTACCGTTGCTGATTTTTCTAATAATACAATTACTAAAAATCCTATAGCTGCCATTAAAATAGCCCAAATAAATTCAGGATCACCCTCAAACGCTAACGGTGATATACTTTTTTCTTGCATTATTTTCAATTTGCCATTTATTACTTCAGATTCTAACACCTTCTTCCATGGCCATATTTTATTTAGTGAGCCTAATATAAATCCCGTTAAAACTGCCAATGTTAATGTATGATATTTATTGAACAACCATTTTAAAAGACGAGAAAAAGTTAATAATCCTACAACAGCACCTGAAATTAATAAAAAGATTGATTTAAAATCCCAATTATTCAGNGCATCTAAAGCAGGTTTATATGCACCTAATATCAATAAAATAAATCCTCCGGAAATACCTGGTAATATCATAGCGCAAATTGCCAAACTACCAGCAATAAATAAAAACCAATTAGACGTATAAGTTCCTGACATTGGTGGTAAGATGGTAATATAGTATCCTATTCCCGTTCCAATTAGCAACATGAAAATGGTCATAAAATTCCATATTTTAATTTGTTTAGCAACATAAATAACACTAGCTATAACCAAACCGAAAAAGAAAGACCAAACTAATATCGGTTTATTTTCTAATAACCATTTAATTAGTTTTGCCAGAGAAATAATACTAAGAGCAATTCCAAGTAATAAAGAAATTAAAAAATCACCGTTTACAGCCTTCCACATAGCCTTCAAACCAGAGGATTTCAATATCGCTAATGCTTTAAAATTCACCGCATTTATACTATCTAATAGCTCTTCATAAATTCCTGAAATAAAAGCAATTGTACCTCCTGAAACTCCTGGAACCACATCTGCTGCTCCCATGGCAATACCCTTTAATGATATAATAAAATACTCTTTAAAACTTCTTTGCATACATTCAATTTTGATAGCCAAAGATAGCTAAATTGAATGACTAAAAAACGGGCTTAAAGTCATAAGACTGAAGAAAGAAATTAATATAAATTAAAGTCTAGAAGATTAAGGTTTTAAATATTATTAATCCTAAATACTACAAAGACATTTTTATTATATGATTGATATAATACTATTGTAACCTGCACTATGAATAAGCTAATCGTTCTAGCTGCTTAGAAATAAATTTTTCACCTCTTCTAGCTCAAAAACTGAAGGATAAAGTTCTTTAAAAGTAGTATGATAGTCATAATCTAAGTCGGTAGCATTTTCTAAGATTCTAAAACCCATTGCTTCTTGGTGAATTAGGTAATATAACCCACCCAGGCGATATTCAATTTCGGCAAAATCTTCATATAAATCTTTGGCTTTTAACAACACTTCAACAGCCTCATTAAAATCGCCTAAAAAATGTAAAATATCCGTTAATGCAACAAATACATCTAGGGAATAATTTTCTAAATCTAAACATTTTTGGAAGCCTTTACATGCTTCTTCAAAAAGATTCAATTTTAAATTAATATCGGCATACTTAATCCAATAAACTGAATTTTTATCATCAATTTGCATGGCTTTATTAATAAAATACAATGCTTTTTGATAGTTTTCATCTCTGAAGTACAAATCGGTTAATGCCAGCCAACCTTTATCTAATAATGGGTCTTCCTTAACTGTCTGATTAAAATATTTTAAGGCTTCTTTTTTATTGCCTAACTTCTCATAACATTTACCTATTCTTAAATAAGAAAAAGAAGTTCCGTCATCTAAATCTAAAGTAATTAAATAATTCTCAATTGCTTTTTCATACCTCCCTAGCTCTTCAAGGGTTTTTGCTTTTTCTAAATGCGCACCAATAAAATATTCATCAATTAATATAGAGTAATCAAATGCTGTTAAAGCTTCTTCAAAATTTTCAACAATATAATATTGTCTACCTAATTGATGCCAGGCAATTTCGCTATAAGGGTCTTTATTTATATACAATAATAAATACTCTATTGCTTCATGATGTTGTTCCATCATATCAAAGCAATAAATAACATTATAAAGAGAAGAGTAATCTTCAAACTCAACTTCTAAACATTTTGCGAAATTTAATCGAGCAGTATCAAATTCTTCTAAATATAAATATTCCATACCAATCAAAGACATAATATCTACCTCATCATCAGTATATAATAGCGCAATATTCAAGGCTTCAATAGCCTCTTTATGTAATTCTTTTTTAGATAGCAATGTTGCTTTATGTAAATGTACCTGATCATTTAAAGGCTCTATATCCTCTAATTCAATCAATAATTTCTCGGCCTTGTCTAGCTTATCTTCGTATAATAAAACTTCAATGTTGGCAAGTTTTAAAGATATAGATGTTGGATGTTGTTTTAAACCTAAATCTAAGGCCTTTTTAGCTAAAGACATTTTCCCAATGTTCATATAGTGCAAAATTATTTCTTCAAATTCAGTCGAATCGAAAAAATAAACACTATTCGTTTTCAACATTGACTCAAACTTTGAGAACGGCAAATCATTGTCACCAGTTGGAAATTGATTCATAGAATAAGGTTTTCTTGCTGAATTAAAAATAGTACAACTAATTTTTTGATAGAAATAACAGCCGAAATGTTGTTAACAATTTAATTAACATGTTATAAACCTAATAATTTGTCAAAAAAAATGTAGTTTTGTATCCCAAACAAGGTTTGTTTGCGCTATGGCAAAAAAGACGTTACTTAACGCAAAAGATATCCATATCATTCTTCATCGATTGGCTTGTCAACTAATCGAAAACCACAATGACTTTTCTAATACCGTGCTAATTGGCTTACAGCCCAGAGGTGTTTTTCTTGCTAAAAGATTAGTGGATATTTTGAAAAAAGACTATAATATTTCTAATATAAAATTGGGGCAATTAGATATTACTTTTTACCGAGACGATTTTAGAAGACGCACAGAACCATTAGAAGCCAGTAATACTGAAATTGATTTTATAGTTGAAGATAAAAAAGTTGTTTTTATTGATGATGTGCTTTTCTCCGGAAGAAGTATTAGGTCTGCTTTGACAGCAATTCAATCTTTTGGGAGACCTGAATCAATTGAATTATTAGTATTAGTTGATAGACGATTTAGCAGGCATTTACCAATTCAACCCGATTATAAAGGTCGACAAGTTGATGTTATCAATTCTGAAAAAGTAATAGTTTCTTGGTTAGAGAATGATAAAAAAGATGCTGTATATATAAGCGATAATTAAAATGAAGCAATTAAGTGTAGACCATTTATTAGGAATAAAGAATCTTAAAAGACAAGATATAGATCTTATTTTTGAAACTGCTAATCATTTTAAAGAAGTAATTAACAGACCCATAAAAAAAGTCCCTTCGTTAAGAGATATTACCATTGCAAACTTGTTTTTTGAAAATAGTACGAGAACTAAATTATCTTTTGAATTGGCTGAAAAAAGACTTTCAGCAGATATTATTAATTTTTCTGCCAGTCAATCTTCAGTAAAAAAAGGAGAAACTTTAATTGATACTGTTAACAATATCTTATCAATGAAAGTAGATATTGTGGTGATGCGGCATCCTAATGTAGGTGCAGGAGTTTTCTTATCAAAACATGTAGATGCCAAAATTATCAATGCCGGCGATGGTGCACACGAGCATCCAACCCAAGCATTATTAGACTCGTATTCTATTAAAGAAAAATTAGGAACTGTTAAAGGTAAAAAAGTAGTTATTATTGGAGATATTTTACATTCAAGAGTAGCTTTATCTAACATATTTGCATTGAAATTGCAAGGTGCAACTGTAAAAGTTTGTGGACCAACTACCTTAATTCCAAAACATATTTCAAGTCTAGGTGTTTCTGTTGAAACCAATCTCAAAAAAGCATTAGAATGGTGTGATGTGGCAAATGTTTTAAGAGTTCAACATGAAAGAATGGATATCAAATATTTTCCATCTGTAAGAGAATACACCCAACTTTTTGGTATCAACAAGGAGCTTTTAGATTCTATTGGCAAGGAAATTGTAATAATGCATCCAGGACCAATAAACAGAGGTGTTGAAATAACCAGTGATGTTGCCGATTCCAGTCAATCTATTATTTTAAATCAGGTTGAAAATGGAGTTGCCATTAGAATGGCTGTTATATATTTATTGGCTCAACAAATAAAAAAATGAGTTAAAAACAGTATGATTATAGAAAAAAATGACATCGCAGCTATCATAAAAAATGATGGGAAATCGGCTGAATTATTTTTTGAAGATTTTTCAAAAAAATATAGTAGCTTTGCAAATAACAATATTATTATTCAATTTTCTGACAATAAAGGGGAAAAAACAGAAAGTGTCTTATTGTTCTTACAACATTCTAAGAAACATCGAAATAATGGCATGTCTTTTGTTATAGTAATTGATGGAATTGATATCGATGATATTCCTGATGAAATTATAACAGTTCCTACATTAGTAGAAGCGTATGACATTATAGAAATGGAGAATATTGAAAGAGATTTAGGACTCTAACACAAAATAGCTTATGGTAAAAAAACTACTCTTATTTATTTTTTTAATTTTAACTTCTTCAGCTGTATTTTCACAACAGCCCAGAGATAATACTATGGTCAAGGATTCGACGATGATAATAAAAAACATTGTCGCCTCTCCAAATCCATTTAGTGTAACTACAAAAATTAAGTTTAATACTGATGCTATCTATGAGATAGAATTTTCGGTGAAAGATTTGATTGGAAACAGGGTATATTTAAAAAAATATAATACTAAAGTTGGTATGAATACAATTTCTTTCTACCGAGATAAACTTGATTCAGGAATTTATATTTATTCGATTAAAACCAACACCGAAATTATTTCTAAACGGATTGTTATTAAATGAGCATTAGTTTAACCATATTAGGTTGTCATTCTGCCACGCCAAGAACATTTGCGCACCCAACATCTCAGTTTTTAGAAATAAATAATAGACATTTTTTAATTGATTGTGGAGAAGGAACGCAAGTGCAATTAAGAAAATATAAAATAAAATTTTCAGCCATTAACCGTATATTTATCTCACACCTACATGGAGATCATTTTTTTGGATTAATAGGTTTAATTTCTACTTTTGGATTATTAAAGAGAAATAAAGAACTTCATATTTACGGACCAAAAGGTATTCAAGCAATAATTAACTTACAACTAAAACTTTCAAATTCTTGGGTTAACTACGATCTCGTTTTTCACGAATTAGAAAATAGAGAAAGTGAACTAATTTTTGAAGATGAATCTGTTGAAGTTCATACCATACCTTTAAATCACAGAGTTTATACTAACGGTTATTTATTTAAAGAAAAAGCTGGAGAGCGTAAATTAAATATTGAGGCGATAAAAGAAAATTCAGAAATAGAAATTTGTGATTATCAAAACCTTAAAAATGGCAAAGATTTCATTAAGGAAAATGGTGAAATTATTAAAAATAATAAACTCACATTTAATCCGAATAAACCTCTAAGCTATGCGTATTGTAGTGATAGCACATACAAACCCGATATTGTTCCTTTAATAAAAAATGCTGATCTATTATATCATGAATCTACTTTTTTGAAGGATAAGAAAGAACTGGCAAAAACCACTAAACATGCTACGGCTGAAGATGCTGGTAAAATTGCGGCAGAAGCGAATGTAGGCCAGCTAATTTTGGGACACTATTCAAGTAGATATGATGATCTGAATTTATTCAAAGAAGAAGCTGAAACCGTTTTTAATAAAGTAATTTTAGCTAAAGAAGGCAAAATAATAAAAATAGACGCTAAAATTCCGAATGAGCTTATTGTTGCACATCAAAATTAATATTGATCTGTAGCTAATAAAACCAAGGTACAAGCCACTAAGGTTTCAATTGTATTTTCTTCCAATAATTTGATAAACTCAACATTTTCCGTTCCCGGATTAAAAATTACCCTTTTAGGTCGTAATGAAATTATATAGTCAAATAATGGTGTTTGGCGTGTTGGATTTATGTACAATGTAACTGTATCAACTTCATCAAAATAAGGCATTCCAATTTCAATAATCACGTTTTCAACTTCGCCTTTTCTTAAACCAACTGCAACAACTTTATGATTTTTTTTAACCAATCTTTTTATTGCTAAATTTGAATACCTATAGGTTTTTAACGAAGCCCCCAAGACCAAAGTATTTTTTCTCATACTTATTATTTATTTGAATTTCGTGGTAAAGATATTATAAGTTAAATACATAACAATTCTAATTTCATTTGGTATAACTGCATTTTTTTATGATATTGCGACTTAGAAATTCAAAACCTAACTCAATTTACCATGAAGAAAAAATTCCTTTCATTACTATTTTTAGTAATTCCATTTATAACTTTTGCTCAAGAAATTGTAGATAAAGGATTAGACCAACGCATTGACGAAGGGTTTAAACCATTTTCAGACAGAGTATCAAAAATTATATTTTTCGAAATATTTGATGGCGTCCCGTTTGTACTAATATTATTAGTAGGAAGTGCATTATTCTTCACTATATATTTTGGTTTTGTAAACATTAGAAGGTTTCCAACTGCAATTAATGTGGTAAGAGGAAAGTATGATGCGGTTGAAGGTGGTCATGAAGCGGCAGATACTTCAATGACTGTTGATGGAGATATTAGAGATACTATTAGAGATGAAAGTAAAGAAGGTGAAGTAACCCACTTTCAAGCATTGGCGACGGCCGTTTCAGGAACTGTTGGAAATGGTAATATTGCAGGTGTAGCATTAGCTATAGCACTTGGCGGACCCGGGGCTACTTTTTGGATGATTATTTGTGGATTACTAGGTATGTCTACTAAATTTGTTGAATGTACACTTGGTGTTCAATATAGGGATATTGGACCTGATGGAACTGTGTATGGTGGACCCATGTATTATATAAGCAAAGGGTTAAAAGAAAAAGGGTTCACAGTACTAGGAAAAATTGCTGCCGTCTTCTTCGCTATTTTCTGTATTGGTGGTTCTTTTGGTGGCGGTAACGCCGCACAGTCAAACCAGGCTACAATTGTTCTCAAAGATTTAATGGGATTACAAAGTACTGGAGCAGGATTTTGGATTGGCGTAGTCTTGGCCGTTTTGGTTGGTATAATAATTATTGGAGGAATTAAAAGAATAGCTTCTGTAACAGAGAAAATAGTGCCTTTTATGGCTGTATTATATGTGGTAGCCTGTTTATATATTATATTAAGTAACTACTCTTTAATTGATAATGCAATTAGTTTAATTATAACTGAAGCATTCAACCCAACAGCTATTGGTGTTGGAAGTATCATAGGAGTTTTACTAGTAGGATTTAAACGTGCTGCATTCTCAAATGAAGCCGGTGCAGGTTCTGCATCTATCGCGCACTCTGCGGTAAAAACTAATTATTCTGCTTCAGAAGGTTTGGTAGCATTATTAGAGCCTTTTATAGATACCGTTGTTATTTGCACTATGACGGCATTAGTAATCATAATATTTAATTTTGGTGGTGCGTTTGAATATGGTGGTGATGGTAGCGGTGCAGTTTTAATAGATGGAATGTCTTATGAAGGTGCGGGTATTACTCAAAAAGCATTTGCTCGGTATATACCTTATTCAAATGTATTTTTAACTATTGCTGTAGTTCTATTCGCAGTATCTACAATGATTTCTTGGTCTTATTATGGTTTACAATCTTGGAAATATTTATTCGGAAGAGGTAAAGCAGCCGATTTAACTTATAAATTATTGTTTTTAACATTTGTTATCATCGGAGCAGCAGCAAGTATGAAATCAATTTGGGATTTCTCAGATGCAATGATCTTTGCTATGGTGTTCCCTAATATGATAGGATTGTTCTTCTTGTTCCCGATTGTTAAAAAACAATTAGCGAGATATTTAAGTGCCATTAAAGCTTCTAAAGAATAAGAAGATTTTAATATATGAAAAATAATAAATCCCATTTCTGGTATAATAATAGCCAACGGAATGGGATTTTCTTTTTAGTATTACTTATTATAATTCTTCAGCTTGTTTATTTTTTAGCTGATTTTTCTAAAAAGGATACTACCGATTTAAATTCAATTGAAATTGTTAATTTTCAAAGAGATTTAGATTCTTTAAAAGCAATTGAGTTAGCAAACAAAAAACCTAAAATTTTTCCTTTTAATCCAAGTTTTTTAACAGATTATAAAGGTTATCAATTAGGAATGTCTACAGAAGAAATAGACAGACTTTTACAACACCGAGCAAATGGAAACTATATCAATTCAGCCAAACAATTCCAACAAGTAACTAAAATTAGTGACTCACTCCTTAAAACCATTGAGCCCTATTTTAAATTTCCTGATTGGGTAGTTAATAAACAAAATTCGAATACAAATATCATTTCTAACGGACGTGAGAAATCTCAGATAGAACCTGCTATTTTTATTATAAAAGGCCTAAACTCCGCTACAGCGGAAGAACTAAGATCAATCAATGGTATTGGTGATAAGCTATCACAACGCATTGTAAATTATAGAAACAAATTAGGTGGTTTTTTAATTAACGAACAACTCTATGAAGTTTGGGGTTTAGACAAAGAAGTTGCCGATAAAGTTTTGACAAGATATTCAATTATTAATAAGCCTACACTCCAAAAAATAAATGTGAATTCAGCTACATTTAAAGAAGTACTATCTATCGTATATATTGATTATGAATTGACCAAAAAAATATTCAATTATAGAGATGAAGTTGCCGAATTACAATCAATTGAAGAATTGAAGAAAATTGACGGATTTCCATTAGAAAAATTTGATAGAATAGCCTTATATTTGGAGGCTAAATAAACGTAGCTATCTATGAATACCCTTTATTTTACTGAAGAGCACAAATCATTCAGACAAAGTTTTAAAGAATTTCTTCAAAAAGAAGTTGTACCGCATATTCAAAAATGGGAAAAAGATGGAAAGATTGAACGTTTTATTTGGAAAAAATTTGGTGAAATGGGTTACTTCGGACTCAACTCACCTGAAGCGTACGGAGGGTTAGAACTTGATCTTTTCTACACTACTATATTTTTAGAAGAGCTTCAAAAAATAAATTCTGGTGGTTTTGCAGCCGCAATGTGGGCACATGCTTATCTAGCCATGACTCATGTAAATAAAGAGGGAAATGATAGCATTAAAAAAGCCTATTTAACGCCAAGTATAAATGGTGAAAAAATAGGTTGTTTATGTGTTACAGAACCTTTTGGTGGTTCTGACGTAGCCGGTATGCGTACAACAGCAATAAAAAAAGGTGACACCTATGTTATTAATGGATCTAAAACATTTATTACAAATGGAGTATATGCAGATTACATGGTGGTAGCGGCTAAAACCCAACCTGAGTTAGGCAATAAAGGAATGAGTATTTTTATTGTTGACAGTATCACTTCAGGAATTTCAACAACCAAACTCGACAAATTAGGTTGGAGAGCATCTGATACTGCTGAAATTGCCTTTGACAATGTTATAGTTCCTGCAGAAAATTTAATGGGAGAAGAAGGAAAAGGATTTCCTTATATCATGCAACATTTTGCATTAGAACGAATCGTTATGGGTATAAATGCACATGCAAGATCAGAATATGCCATTGAATATGTATTGCAATATATGAATGAAAGGCAAGCGTTTGGTAAAAGTATTGACAAATTTCAGGCTTTACGACATAAAGTTGCCGACATGGCGAGTGAAGTAGAAATGTGTAAAACATATAATTACTCAGTAGTAAAACGGTTAGATGATGGTGAGTATGCCGTAAAAGAAGCGAGTATGTCTAAATTAGTTTCAACGAAAATTGCCGATCAAGTAGCTTATGATTGTTTACAATTATTAGGCGGTTATGGATATATGGAAGATTATCCAATGGCACGATTATTACGAGATAGTCGATTAGGTCCTATTGGTGGTGGCACTTCTGAAATCTTAAGAGAGATTATTGCTAAAATTATAATAGATAAAAAGAATTATAATCCAGCAACTTAAAAATATTTACTTTTATAATGGATATATAGTTACTAGTAACTATATCCTTACGTTGTCTGCAATTGTGTTGATCTGATAGGATATCTTTTT
>JGI24023J19991_10001183_pt1 | contig 20344 bp, 16 predicted proteins | sample Cruoilmetagenom1_FD_19991 | JGI IMG/M metagenome (IMG submission 19991) | reverse complement strand
AGGAGAGTATGGAGTAGAAAACACATTTGTCGGGCTTCCGGTTAAGTTGGGAAGAGCTGGTGTTGAAGAAGTTTTCCAAATTGACCTTAGTGACTCAGAAACTAAAGAGCTTCATGAATCAGCAAGCCATGTGAAAGAGCTTTGTGAACACATTGAAGGGTTAGGCATTATTTAAAATTAAAAAAATGCCAAATATAACGGTTTTTCTGCTTGACTAAACCCTATAGTAATATATTATTACAAGCCGATTACCCATTGTTTTTTTGTCAATAAACACAACAAAATGTTTAATGATTAAGACAAGTTAAAGGAGGATTACAATGGCAAACGGGACCGCTCAAGACTCTATAACTTTAAGGACTGACACTTGGTGGGTTCTACCGCTAGTTACAGCGATAGTACTTGCAACATTTGGTGCTTATTCTACGTGGAGAGCATTTTCAAATGTTGATTTTTTAGTGCAACCTTACCTCTCTCCTTTTTACTCACCGTATATACTTGCATCTTGGTGGCCATTTTCTCCTGCCTTGTTGATACTCTGGGCTCCATTAGGATTTAGAGCAACATGTTACTACTATAGAAAAGCATATTACAGATCATTCTTTATGGCCCCTCCGGGATGTGCTGTAAAACCTATGGCTAAAGCTGGCAATTATGACGGGGAAACAAAGTTTCCATTCATTATTCAAAACATACACCGCTACTTCTTCTATGCTGCAGCAGTTGTGCTGTTCTTCCTTTGGGTAGACGCATTTCACGCTCTATGGTTTGAAGACGGTTTTGGAATAGGAGTAGGAACAATCGTGTTATTTGTTAACGTGATACTACTCTCAATGTATTCACTTTCTTGCCATTCATTCAGACATTTAGTTGGCGGAAGATTTGATGTATTTTCAAAATGCCCCACACGATTTAGACTTTGGGAGAAAGTAAGCAAATGGAACGAAAATCACGCTATGTGGGCATGGCTCAGCTTGTTCAGCGTAGCACTTGCTGATCTTTACATATTCTTACTAGCAAAAGGCGTTATTACAGACCTGAGGATAATATAATGGAAAAATTTGAGACACATACACATGATGTAATTGTTATTGGGGCAGGTGGAGCTGGTTTAAGAGCCGCTATTGAAGCTTCTGCACAAGGAGCATCAGTTGGGCTTGTTTGCAAATCACTTCTTGGAAAAGCTCATACTGTTATGGCAGAGGGTGGCGTTGCAGCAGCACTAGCGAATGTAGATTCCAAAGACGATTGGAAAACCCATTTTCATGACACAATGCACGGTGGCAAACTGCTTAACAACTGGCGTATGGCTCAACTCCACGCACAGGAAGCTCCTGAGCGCGTAAGAGAGCTTGAGCACTGGGGAGCACTCTTTGACCGTACTAAGGAAGGGAACATCAACCAGAGAGCCTTTGGCGGACACACATGGAAACGACTTGCTCATATCGGTGACCGCACAGGACTTGAAATGATACGTACACTTCAGGATAGAGGTATTCACACTGGAGTGGATGTATACATGGAATGCACTATTACACATTTACTTAAAGACGGCGACCGTATATCCGGAGCATTTGGATATTGGAGAGAAAGCGGAAGATTTGTACTATTTAATGCCAAAGCCATCATACTTGCAACAGGTGGTATCGGTAAATCTTATAAAGTTACATCAAACTCTTGGGAGTACACTGGAGACGGACACGCACTTGCATACGAGGCAGGAGCGGACCTGATCGATATGGAATTTGTTCAGTTCCACCCAACTGGCATGGTATGGCCTCCAAGTGTAAAAGGAATTCTCGTTACTGAAGCTGTAAGAGGAGAGGGCGGCATTCTCACCAACAATAAAGGCGAGAGGTTCATGGAAAAATACGACCCTGAAAGAATGGAGCTATCCACAAGGGACGTAGTAGCAAGATCTATTTACACTGAAGTACAAGAGGGAAGAGGATCACCCCACGGTGGCGCATTCTTAAACATTTCACACAGGGGAGCTGAGTATGTTAAGAAAAAACTCCCGAGCATGTACCATCAGTTTAAAGAATTTGCAGAAATAGATATTACAAAAGAACCAATGGAAGTTTTTCCAACCACACATTATGTAATGGGCGGAGTCAGGGTTGATCCTGAAACAGCTCAGAGCACTGTAAACGGGCTCTTTGCCTGCGGTGAAGTTGCAGGCGGTATGCACGGTGCTAACAGACTAGGAGGGAACTCTCTATCTGACTTATTAGTATTTGGAAAAAGAGCGGGTACCGGAGCTGCTGAGTACGCAAACAAAATTAATAATGATGTTAAAGTTCACGACGAAGAACTAAACAATGCAGTAAAAGAGATGTTAGAACCGTTTGAAAATACTGAAGGTGAAAACCCATACACAGTTCATCAAGGTCTTCAAGATACTATGGGAGATTTTGTGGGGGTATTTAGAACAAAAGAAAAGCTTCACGAAGGAATAGAAGAAATTAATATCCTTAAAGAAAGAGGATCACAACTTAAGATAGAAGGCTCCAGAATGTATAACCCTGGATGGCATTTATGTAAAGACCTTAAATCAATGCTCATAGTATCTGAAGCGATCGCCAGATGCGCACATCAGCGTGAAGAGAGTAGAGGAGCTCATAGCCGAGTAGATTTCCCAAATTACAATGATGAAGTTTGGGGCACAGTTAATTCCGTGATATCCAAGGATAGTAGCGGCGATATGAATCTTGGCACATCACCTCTTCCTCAAATGCCCGAAGAACTAAAGAAGATTGTCGAGGGAGGATATAAATAATGTCTGTTGCTAAACTAAGAATATACCGCGGTGATGCAGAAGGTGGACAAGAAGTTGAATACGATGTGCCCATTGAAGAGGGGATGGTTGTATTAGATGCTATTCACTTTGTTCAAGCCAATTACGATGGTGATCTAGCTGTAAGATGGAATTGCAAAGCGGCTAAGTGCGGCTCTTGCAGCGCAGAAATTAACGGCATGCCAAAGCTAACCTGTAAAACAAGGCTGGATACACTTCCACTTGATAAACCTATTACTGTATATCCTCTTAAGACGTTTCCTATAATGAAAGACCTCGTAACTGATGTATCCTGGAACTATGAGGTACGGAAAAAGATTCCGCCATTTAAATATGCAGAAGATACAGATTGGAAAATGCAGCAGGTTGATGTAGAGAGAAGCCAGGAATTCCGTAAATGCATCGAATGTTACTTATGCCAAGATGTATGTCATATATTAAGAAATCATAATAAAAAGAATGAATTTTTTGGCCCACGCATGATGATTAAAATTGCAGAACTTGAGATGCATCCTTTAGACATAGAGGACAGAAAGGAAATGTTGAGAGAGGCAGCAGGGATAGGGTACTGCAATATAACAAAGTGCTGTACAGATGTTTGTCCGGAAGAAATTCACATTACGGATAATGCAATTATCCCACTAAAAGAAAGAGTAGCAGACACCTATTTCGATCCGCTGCAGTGGGTTATGAAAAAGGTCAAAGGAAGTTAAAGAACACTTAACTTGTTAATAAGTATAAGGAGAGAATTAAATTGAATATTCACGAGTATCAGGCAAAAGAATTACTATCCAAATATGGAGTTACTGTTCCAATGGGGAAAGTAGCTTCTCATGAAGACGAAGCTGAACAGATAGCAAAAGACCTTAATGTTGAAAAATTCGTAGTAAAAGCCCAGATACACGCAGGTGGCAGAGGAAAGGGTGGTGGCGTTAAAGTAGCGAATATGCTCGATGAAGTAAAACGCTTAGCCTCAGAGATACTCGGAATGAACCTTGTTACTCACCAAACGGGACCTGAAGGGAAATTAGTTAAGAAAGTACTAGTAGAAGAAGCCTCTGACATAGCAACAGAACTCTATCTCGGCATGGTAATAGACAGGGCTACTGAAAAAATAGTGATAATGGCAAGTCAGGAAGGCGGAATGGAAATTGAGGAAGTTGCTCGCACCAATCCTGAAAAAATCTTAAAAGAATATGTAGATCCCACTGTAGGACTTCTACCTTATCAATGCAGAAAAATAGCCTATTTTCTTGGATTAAAAGGAAAAACAGTAAACAAAGCTGTAAAGTTTATTCTAGGCTTATATCAAGCATTTACAGAAAAAGATTGCTCACTTGCTGAAATAAATCCCTTAATAGTGACAAACGATGGAGATGTATTTGCACTTGATGGAAAAATGAACTTCGATGATAATGCTCTTTTCAGACATCCAGATATTGAAAAGATGCATGACCCTAACGAAGAAGACCCCACAGAGCTTGAAGCAAAAAAATGGGGAATTAGCTATGTTAAGCTAGACGGCAATATTGGTTGTCTCGTTAACGGCGCTGGGCTTGCTATGTCTACTATGGACATCATCAAGCACCATGGTGGAGAACCTGCCAACTTCCTAGACGTTGGTGGAGGCGCTACAGCTGATCAAGTTCTCCAAGCGCTGAAAATGATTCTCAGTGACCCAAATGTTAAAGCAATTTTTGTCAACATTTTTGGTGGCATAATGAAATGTGACACCATAGCTGAGGGCGTTATTAGTGCCGCAAAAGAAGTTGGCATAGAAGTGCCTCTAATAGTTAGACTCGAAGGCACAAATGTAGAGCTTGGAAGAAAGCTACTATCAGAGTCAGGCCTAAACATTATCACAGGTTCTGACATGAGAGAAGCTGCCGGAAAAGCAGTAGATGCCGCAAAATAACCCTTAATTATTAAAGAAAAGTCACGAAATCATATTCTTTGTATATAATATGACAGTATAGTTGTAACTGTTTGGTATTATTGAATATATTGTTTGTCAATTTCCAAGATTAACCCCTTGACATTGCCTTGATGATGATTACTTTGTCAGAAGGAGGCATATAACGATATGAATGCAATAGCTTTAAGAGAACCATTAAACATATTTCTTAAAGAAATTGAAAAATATCCTGTTCTTAACAAAGAAGAGGAATATAAGCTAGCTTTAAGGTATCACGAAGATAAAGACCTCGAAGCGGCCAACACACTCGTTGTATCCAATTTGAGATTTGTGGTTAAGATAGCCAGAGAATATCTGTCATATGGTTTTCCGCTATCTGATCTCGTCCAGGAAGGTACGATTGGGCTTATGAAAGCTGTAAAGAAGTTTGATCCATATAAAGGGTACAGGCTTATTTCATATGCTGTTTGGTGGATCAGGGCAGGTATTCAGAACCATATTATGAAGTTCTGGAGTCAGGTGAAAATCGGGACCACACAGGCTCAGAGAAAACTTTTCCACAAAATTGGAAAAGCGAAAAAAAAATTGAACATAGAAAATAACGAAATGACTGAACAGGAAGTGAGTAAAGTTGCAAAGCTCTTTGGTGTAAAAGATAAAGATGTCATAGATATGGAATTCAGAATGGCATCGAGAGATTATTCATTAGACGCTACAGCAACTGAAGACAACACAGTAACTTATTTAGATGTTCTGTCCGACGATAGAGCTAATCAGGAAAACATTCTTGAATCTATTGAAGCTAACGAACTATCAAATCAAGGTATTAAAAGTGGATTTCAGAAACTATCAGCAAGAGAACAAAAGGTCATAGAGAGCAGGTATCTTAAGAATCCACCTGAAAAACTCAGAGAGCTTGGAGAAGAACTCGGCATTTCAAAAGAAAGAGTAAGACAAATAGAAGTACATGCTTTAAAAAAATTAAAAGGTGCAGTTGAAACTGTTATATCCACTGGTACTTAAGGTAAAAGTTATTAACTTCGTACACAAACAGATTGGCACCATAATAAGAATATAAAAGATTAGGAGGCTATAAAAATGGCTAGCACTGGAAAAATAATTGGAATTGATCTCGGAACCACAAACTCAGTGGTCGCTATAGTTGAAGGCGGGGAGCCGAAGGTCATTATTAATGAAGAGGGAGCAAGGGTTACTCCATCAGTTGTCGCGTTTTCCAAAGAGGGCGAAATATTAGTTGGAGGACCGGCAAAGAGACAGGGAGTCGTTAACCCGGAGAATACAATCTTCTCTGTTAAGAGACTTATGGGAATGCGCTATGATGAATTTCAGGAAGAAGCATCTCATCTCCCATATAAAATAGTTAAATCAAAAAATGACGACGCCTGGATTGAGGTTAATGGAAAAGAATATTCACCACCGGAGATTTCCTCGCATATATTAATGAAACTAAAAAAAGCTGCTGAGGACTACGTCGGTGGAGAAGTAACCGAAGCAGTTATAACTGTTCCTGCTTACTTCAACGATTCTCAAAGACAGGCTACAAAAGACGCTGGTAAGATTGCGGGACTTGAAGTTAAAAGAATAATAAATGAGCCTACAGCTGCGGCATTATCTTATGGGTTTGATAAAAAATCAGAAGGAATTATTGCAGTTTATGATTTAGGCGGCGGTACCTTCGACATATCTATTCTTGAAGTTGGTGATAATGTAATCGAAGTTAAGTCCACCAATGGTGATACTCACCTAGGTGGGGACGACTTTGATAGATTAGTTATGCAATATATTATCGAAGAGTTCAAGAAAGAATCAGGAATAGACTTAAGCAAAGATAAAATGGCACTACAGCGTTTAAGACAAGAAGCAGAGAAAGCTAAAGTAGAGCTTTCAAATACTCTTGAGACGGAGGTTAACCTACCGTTTATTACAGCAGACGCTTCGGGACCAAAACATTTAGTAATGAAAATAACCCGCTCAAAGTTTGAGCAATTAGTTGAAGACAGAATTAAAGGAACTCTAGAGCCTTGCAAACAAGCACTTAAAGACGCTGGACTAAAAGCAGGAGATATCAATGAAGTTATCCTAGTTGGTGGATCAACCAGGATCCCTATGGTACAGAAAGTTGTAACTGACTTCTTTGGTAAAGAACCNCACAAAGGTATTAACCCTGATGAGGTAGTAGCTATGGGTGCAGCAATCCAAGGCGCTGTTTTAGGCGGAGAGGTCAGAGATGTATTACTTCTCGATGTTACACCGTTGTCTCTAGGTATTGAGACTCTAGGCGGTGTTATGACAAAAATAATTGAGAGAAACACTACAATTCCTACAAAGAAAAGTCAGGTGTTTACAACAGCCGAGGATAGTCAGACTTCTGTAGAAATACATGTGCTCCAGGGAGAGCGCCAGATGTCAGGTGACAACAGGACTCTAGCAAGATTTATTCTTGATGGAATACCTCCTTCAGCCCGCGGCATACCTCAAGTAGAGGTTACCTTTGACATAGACGCAGACGGCATTCTTCATGTTTCCGCAAAAGACATGGCGACTCAAAAAGAACAAAAGGTCAGGGTCGAAGCTTCAAGTGGACTTAACAAAGATGAAATAGATTCAATGGTTAAAGACGCAGAAGACAAGTCCGAAGAAGATAAAAAACGTCATGAATTTGTAGAGAATAGAAACAAGTTAGACGAACTTATCTATAGAACGGAAAAGAGTTTTAAAGAGCTTGAGGATAAGCTCTCTGAAGACGAGAAAAAAGAGCTAGAAGAAGCTTTAGAAGCTGGTAGAAACGCTATTAAAGGTGAAGAGTCTGAGGCAATAGAGCAAGCTACCGAAAAGATAACACAAGCATCACACAAACTTGCCGAACTTATGTATAAGCAACAACAAGCTGAAAGTAGTGAAACAGATGGGGCCCCGGATGACACACCTGGAGAACCGGAGGCTACCCCTTCTGCTGAAGCTGATGAAGAAGACAATAAAGACGGTGATGATGTAATAGACGCCGAATTTACAGAAAAATAATTGTTTTAAAAAGAGTTAAGTTCAATTTAATAATAAGGCGGCCTAGTGTCGCCTTATTATTTTTAATTAGAATAAGATTATTCATCCATACGAAAACTATTGCTGAGTTATAAAATAAATGTTAATTTATTATAACTTATTGGGGTTATTCAAATAACACAATTCGTAAGGTAATAAATCGGAGGCAAGTAAAATGAAAGCAGGGATTCATCCTGAGTACAAAGAAGTGACTGTAAGTTGTTCTTGCGGAACTTCATATAAAACTAAATCAACAAGGTTTGAAGACTTTACAGTTGAGGTATGCGCTAACTGCCATCCTTTCTATACAGGTAAAGAAAGAGCAGCTGAAGCAAAGGGTAGAGTTGAAAGATTTAGAAGAAAATATCAATCAAATTAAGTCAAACTCTATGATAATTGAGATTGTAAGCAATTATATGAACACAAGTTTTGTTATTGAGGAGAATATGTAAGCACGCCAAACAATAAAGAATGCGGAGGTGACCTGCGATGGCAGAATTTAGTAGAGATAGTATCAGAAATATCGCGCTAATTGCTCCCCACGGTGCCGGAAAGACTTCACTTGCAGAGGCAATGCTATTCATGCATGGTGCCACGGATAAACTTGGAAAAGTTGACGACGGTTCTTCAACACTTGATTACGAGTCAGAAGAAAAAAACCGTAATATGTCCATCAATTCCCACGTAGCATTCTTTAAAACCAAAAACCACTTCATAAACGTTGTAGACACCCCTGGATTTTTAAACTTCCTTTACGAAGCAGATAGCGCAACAAAAGTAGCAGATGGCGCAGTAATCCTTGTAGAAGCCATACAGGGAGAAGCACCGGTACAGGTAAGAAAATACTGGGACATGGCAGGAGATATTCCTAGATTAATTTTTATTAACAAGCTTGATAGAGAAAATACCTCTCTTGAAGATACAGTGAACAGCATCTCAAATGAGCTTGGAGTTAAAGCACTCCTATTTACTCTTCCAATTGGGGAAGAGGGTAATTTCAATGCTGTAATAGATTTCGTCAAGATGAAAGCATATACTTACGACGGTGATGGTAACACTCAAGGAATACCTATCCCGGAAGACATGATTGAGAAAGCAAAAGCCGCAAGAGAGAAGATTGTCGAGGCAGTAGCTGAACTCGATGACGAATTACTCGTGAAATACTTAGACGGCCAAGAAATCGATGAAGATCTGATGATTAAAATGCTCCATCAAGGCATATTAGATGCAAAAATTTACCCTGTATTTGCTGGTTCTGCTACCAATTTATTAGGGATTAAAGCTCTTGTAGTCGGTATTTGCAGATATCTACCCTCACCAATTGAACGCAATTCTATTAGTGCTAAAAACAGTGAGGGAGAAGAAATTCAAATTAATCCAGAAGAAAAAGGACATCCGGCAGCGTATATATTTAAAACTATTTCAGATCCCTATGCAGGGAAAATAAGTATATTCAGAGTCTTTTCGGGCTCTATAAAATCTGATTCTACAGTTTACAACTCATCAAAAGGTGTCAAAGAAAAACTGGGCCATCTCCATAGATTGATTGGAAAAAAAGAATACCCTGTGGATACAGCAGAATGTGGGGATATAGTAGCAGTAAACAAACTAAAAGATGCTCACACAGGTGATACCCTTTGTGAAGAATCAAATCCTAGAGTTATTCCGCCTGCTGAATTACCTTCTGCAGTTTTATCATTTGCTATTGAACCCAAATCAAGAAACGACGAGGATAAACTAAACCCTTCTTTAGCCAAGATTCATGAAGAAGATCCTACGTTCCAGTATCATATGGATGAAGAAACAAATGAATTTCTACTTTCTGGAACTGGGCAATCACATGTAGAAGTTATTGTAAACAAATTAAAAGAAACTTATGGCGTAAACGTTGAGCTGCATACACCTAGAGTTCCCTACAAAGAAACTATTCGGAGAAAATCAACTACGGAAGCCAAATATGTCAAACAAACTGGTGGCAAGGGGCAGTATGGGGTAGTTTCTATTAATATAGAACCACTGAAGAAAGGGCAAAACTTCGAGTTTGTAAATAAAATTGTAGGTGGTGCAATACCTAAAAACTACATACCTTCGGTAGAAAAAGGGATTATAGACGCGATGAAAAGTGGTGAACTAGGAGGCTACCCGGTGGTTGACGTCAAAGTTACTCTATTTGACGGGAAATTCCATCCAGTAGATTCTTCAGACATGGCTTTTCAAATTGCGGGCTCAATGGCATTTAAGCAGGGAATGAGGGATGCAAAACCATCACTGCTAGAACCTGTAATGAAAATGGAAATTACGATTCCTGAAGACTCCATGGGAGATGTAATAGGGGATGTTAATTCAAGAAGAGGTAAGGTTTCAGGCGTTGATTCACTAGCGGGTACGCACCTAATTAATGCATTAATCCCGATGTCGGAGGTGCTTACTTATGCCCCCGAGTTAAGATCAATTACTAGTGGTAGAGGTACTTTTACTATGGACTTCTCACATTACGATGAAGTTCCTCACCAACAGGCGGAGAAGATAATTGCACAATCCTCTAAAGGTACAGAATCTGAGCAATAGAGCATCTTGTGCATAATTTACTGCATTCAAGAGAAGTATTCATCTCCTGATAGCTATAGTTTCTTCCAATTACAATAACGCACTTTAACGAGATAGCGAATAATCAACTTGAACTATAGTCTGCAACCATCCTAAATTACAAGAAATAAAGGACAACCATTGCGTACTGCATCGATTGACATAGGCACAAACACAATCAGGCTCCTGATTAGTGAGCGGACTAGCCAAGATGTATTCAAAAAATTACACATAAGCCGAATAATCACTAGACTTGGAGAGGGGTTTTCTGAAGATAAACGTCTATTAAATTCAAATGCGATGGATAGATCTTTAGACGCCCTTTGTAATTTCTCCAAAGTTATCAAAGAATATAACGTTAGCAAAATTAGATCTGTGGCTACAAGTGTAGTAAGGGAGTCGGAGAATGGGCGGGAGTTTGTTGGTCAAGCGGCTGATAAAGCGGGACTTAAAGTTGAAGTAATCTCTGGCGAAGAAGAAGCCCGGCTTACAGTCCTTGGAGTCTTAAAATCTGTAGATACCAATACGGCCGATTGTCTAATATTCGACATCGGGGGTGGTAGTACTGAATATATATACATGCATAACTCAAAGATTGTCAATTTGAGGAGTATAAATTTGGGGGTAGTTCATCTTACAGAGGAGTTTCTTAAAAATGAACTAGAAACTCAAGAGGAAATAACCCAATTATCTCAGCATATTCAGCAGATATTACGAAGAGAATTGCAGAGCTTTGATATTCTTAAGAAGAAAGACTTAATTCTTATCGGAACCGCGGGTACACCAACAACTCTTGCAGCAATTGAATTAAAACTGAAAGAATATAACCCGGGGCTTGTCAATAACTTCGTACTTACTGAAGATGTTGTCCTCTCAACAATTGATAAATTAATCAAGATACCCAAGAAAAAAAGAGCTAATACAATTGGGCTTGAAAAGGGGAGAGAAGACATTTTAATCGCAGGGGCATTAATTCTAGTTGAAACATTGAGAATATTTTCTCTAAACAAATTAATTGTAAGTGATGGGGGCGTTTTAGAAGGGATAGCTTATAGCCAACTTGACTAAAAATTTATTATCATTTCTGATTCTCAAAAGATTTTTATTCTAAGCTTACATTGACAATCCGAGCTTAATTATTATATTTTGAGTGGTGCTTTTCCGGGTGGGAGTTGCGTATTCCCGATGTAAGAGAAATTTTACATTAAACTGCCTGCAATTAAAGAATTTTTTGGCACTTCAATCAGTATAGTGGGAGGTAGAAATGAACACCGAAGATAGAGAAGAGTCTAAAGATAGTACCAACACAGAAATAGACGAAATGCATTCTACAGAAGATTCAAAAGAATCTAATTTGGAAGAAGAAGCAAAAGAAGAAGAAAACGAATTTGAAGAGCTCAATAAACAATACTTAAGGCTTGCTGCAGATTTTGAGAATTATAAGAGAAGAATGGTAAAAGATAGAGCCGATAGCATTGCTTATGGTAACGAGGAGCTTATTAAAGAAATGTTAAGTGTCCTGGATAATTTGCAGAGGGCTCTAGAACACACAGAGCAGCAGGATGATGCAAAACCTGTAATAGATGGGGTCAAGCTAGTCCAAAAACAATTTGTTAGCACTTTGGAGAAATTTGGGGTTCAGCATATAGATGCTTCTAAAGGAATAGAATTTGATCCTATGCTGCACCAAGCAATAGAACACGCCGAATCCAACGAGATAGCGCCTGGGCTTGTACTTTCTGAAATGCAAGCTGGATATACTCTAAAAGAACGACTATTAAGACCTGCACTAGTAGTTGTATCCAAGGATGTCGAATAACCAGAATCTGACTGATAAAAACTTGATAAACCAGCTACAACTGTGATAAAACACATAAAACATTTTTTTTCACTAGGTTATTACTAATGACATCAATTGATTACTATGAAGTACTTGAGATAGAAAGAAGCTCGAACCATGATGAGATAAAAAGATCATATAAAAGACTCGCGTTTGAATATCACCCAGATAGAAATCCTGGCGACTCAGAAGCCGAAGATAAATTCAAAGAAATAAATGAGGCTTACCAAATATTAAGCGATCCTGACAAAAGAGCGCGTTATGATAGCTTTGGACACATTTCTTCAGAAGCAATGTTTTCCGATCAAGACTTTGGGGGCGGTTTTAATGATGTTTTTGGGAATTTATTTGAAGAGGTTTTTAATGCTGGAAACAGGGCCAGGGCACAAAGGGGCAGAGACTTAAAATATAGCCTTGAAATCACTTTTGATGAAGCCATTGAAGGAACCGAGAAAGAATTAAAAATTCCGAAACATATCTTTTGCCCAGATTGTGAGGGAAGCGGGGCCGCACCGGGTGGCGAAGAAGTTTGTATGGACTGCGGCGGCAGAGGAGAAATAAGATATACACAGGGATTCCTTGCTATTAAGAGAGCTTGCCCTGCATGTGGAGGTACAGGAAAAAGGATTACTAAACGATGTACAAACTGCAGGGGCGAGAAACTAATAAGAAAAGAGCATAATGTAAAAGTCAAAATCCCTGCCGGAATAAGCAATGAATCGAGATTAAGAATAAGGGGTGAAGGAGAAATTGGCTTCTACGGTGGTCCACAGGGTGATCTCTATATTGAAATCTACGTAGAAGAACATCCATTATTTAGAAGAGAGGCTGAAAACCTTTATTGCCAAGTACCTATCAGCTTTGTTAAAGCCGCGCTTGGAGCAGAGATCGAAATACCAACACCTAAAGGTAAAAGCAGCATTAAAATCCCACCAGGAACTCAGTCTGGACAAACTTTCAGGTTAAAGGGGAAGGGTGTTCCAAGGCTTGATGGAAGAGGTATTGGCGATCTGCACATAGAAACAAATGTAGAAATACCTGTGAAGCTCAACAAGAAACAAAAGCAAATATTAGAGGAGTTCTCTCAAGCTTGCAAAGAAGATAACGACCCGCTGTCAAAAAGATTCTTTGATAAGCTTAATCAATTGTTTAGTAAACAATCAGAGAATAACCAACAAGATAAACCTTAAAGTATTTAAAAACCACCCGCTATAGCAGGAATTATTGATACAACATCTTCATCTTTAAGAGCGGTTTCCTTTCCATCAAGAAACCTAATATCTTCGTTATTAACGTAGAGGTTAATAAATCTTCTCACTTCACCTGACTCATCGCAAAGCCTTGCTTTAAGTCCGGGATACTGATTCTCAAGTTCTTCTATTAGTAAAGATATGTTAGAGGCGCTTACATTTACCTCATCTTTATCGGCTGTTAATTTTCTAAGCGGTGTTGGAATGCGCACTGATGGCATTTTCTGACCCTCCTTGATTTTCGTTATTTAATCTATCATAAAGCTCTTCAAACTCCTCAAGATTTGCATCAATAATGTGAGGCTGGGAAACGTCGTTAGCAATAGCTTCTTGTGTTTTAAGACCATTTCCCGTTATTGCAACTACTATTGATTCATCCTTGGGAAGAACTCCCTGCTCGACAAGCTTCTTGGTAACAGCGATTGTTACTCCGCCTGCTGTTTCTGTAAAAATACCTTCAGTTTCCGCAAGTAGTTTAATTCCATCTATAATTTCCTGATCTGTAACATCCTCACCGCAGCCGCCGCTTTGATTCATAACCTGCATAGCATAAAATCCGTCAGCCGGTGTACCTATCGCAAGTGATTTTGCAATGGTATCAGGTTTAACCGGCTTAAATATTTCCCATTTATTTTTAAGGGCTGTAGTGATAGGGGAGCAACCTTTAGCTTGCGCTCCGTATATCTTAGTTCCCGTTTCTTCAACCAGCCCAATCATTTCAAATTCTTTAATTGCTTTCCAGACCTTTGTAAGCAATGAACCACTAGCCATTGGTATAACAAAGTGCTTTGGAGAACGCCATCCAAGCTGCTCCATCACTTCAAACGCTAACGACTTAGATCCCTCAGCATAATATGGGCGCATATTAATATTAACAAAAGCCCAGCCAAATTTGCCGGCTACCTCGCTGCAGAGCCTGTTCACATCATCATAAGCCCCATTAATAGCTATGAGGTTGGCTCCATAGACTGTAGTTCCGACTATCTTAGCCTGCTCAAGGTCGTATGGAATAAATATATAGTTTTTAAGATTTCCCGCTCTTGAAAGCGCCGCGACTGAATTGGCTAAATTCCCCGTAGAAGCACATGCTGCTGTATCGTAACCAAACTCTTTTGCTTTAGAGAGCGCAACAGAAACAACTCTGTCTTTAAACGATAGTGTAGGAAAGCAAACACCGTCATTTTTGATATAAATCTCACTTAGCCCCAGGGCCTTACCTAGATTATGAGCTCGTATTAATGGCGTATGTCCAACCTTAAGCCCTACAGTTGGTTCTTCATCGATTGGCAGTAATTCTTTATAACGCCAAATATTATGGTCCCTGCTCTTAATTACCTCTCGGGATAGGGCACCTTTTATCTTTTCATAGTCATATGCAGCTTCAAGCGGTCCAAAACACATATCACATACATGAAGTGCTTCTTTTGGATATTCTTCGCCGCATTCTTTACATTTTAGTCCTTTTACAAAACTCATAAATCTCCTCGTTCAAAGCTTAAATAAACCCTAGAAAATACCCATATTCTCTCGGCTTGTCAAAGCTTGAAACCTTTATTTATTGGGGTTACCAATCGTCTCTTTTCTCAATTTCTTTGTCTATGCCCTTCTCGTCTTTATCTTGAAAATCAACTTTCTCAAATTGTTGAGCCTCTATTTCATTTGGATTCTTCCTGTATATTCCACCGACAATTAAGTAATCATTATCCACAATTTCCCATTGACCGGGCATTCTGATATTTATGGAAGCTCCCTTTGTATCGAATAGTTGGAAAGTAGCCTCAAGATCATCATCACTTGCCGAATCTGTTTCTTTCTGCTCAGAGTAATTCCTAACAACTCCCTCAACTACAACAATAGCGCCGTCATAAGCTATTGGAGATAAAAGAATCCTAAACATAGGCTCTCGGATCCCCTGAATCCCAGCTCCAGGAATATATTCAGGTTCTTTATTACACCCAACAAAAACGAATATAAGCAACAGAGGCATGATAGTTATTAGTTTTCTAATAAACGGATTACTATTCTTCATATTATGATTTTTCTCTTGATTATTTAGCATAGATATATATTTTACCTGCAAAGAATGAATAATCTGAATATTTTATGGCATACTAACAATCTTAATTTATAAAGTGCCTATAGGAGAAATAGCGAATGGATATTTATAATGGTCCCGGATATGGAATTGCGAGAATTCGGATTGAAGACAGTGACAGCAATTATAATTATATCGTTTGGTGTACCGAGACTAAAGAATGCGCAGTTATCGACCCAATTGATCCAATTACAATTCTAAATTTTATACGAGACAATGCGCTAATGGTTAAATATGTTATAAACACACATTGTCATCCCGATCATATAAGCGGAAACGATCCAATTCTTAAAGTCAGCCTTACAATGATTTCAAAAGCATTGATACATCCTTTAGGTGAAGAACTTATAGGAACTAGATATGATTTTGTTAACGAAGGGGATGTTATTAATGTTGGGAATCTGGAAATTAAAGTTATACACACTCCCGGTCATTGCCCTGAACATATTTCATTAATATTAGATAACAATGTGTTCGTAGGCGATACTGTTTTTCTAGGCGGATGTGGAAACACAAAACATAGAGGTGTAGTTGAAGACCTATATAATAGCGTGTCAAGAATAAGGGAACTACCCGATGACTACAGAATTTTTGTTGGACACGACTACGCAGAAGCAAATCTTAAGTTTGCTCTGGACATAGAACCAAACAACACAGATGCAAAAAACAAACTTGCCGAAATAGAAAAAGCTATATCTCAAAATACAGAAGTTGCTCCATCCACAGTTGGGGAAGAGAAATCATATAACCCATTTATGCGCTACGATGTAAGTGAAATAGCAGAAGAAACAAAAAAGAGGGTTCCTGATTTAATCGGTAGCGATTCTGGAGCCGTCTTTAAAGCTATTAGAGAGCTTAGAAATGAGTGGACTTCTTAAATCTTACATATCTTCAAATTAACAATAAGCATCTGCAATCTGGTAAAATACCCTTATGAATAAACCTGTATCAAAATCTTACGAACTTATAAGTGCACTTCTTAAAGAGCGCATCCTATTTCTTGATGGCGCCATGGGCACGATGATTCAGCGCTATAAATTGGAAGAAGGAGACTTCCGTGGTGAGCATTTTAAAGATCATAAAATTGATTTAAAGGGAAACAACGACCTGCTATGCATGACTCGACCTGAAATTATTACTGAGATCCACCGTAAATATTTAGAAGCTGGCGCTGACATTCTTGAGACTAACACTTTTAATGCCAACAGACTCTCCCAATCAGACTATGAGCTTCAACATATAGTGGCAGAGCTTAACAAAGCAGCTGCAAGTGTGGCAAGAGATGCTGCGGACACTTTTATGTCCGAGAACCCGGATAGAAAATGTTTCGTTGCCGGAGCACTCGGTCCCGCCAATAAAACTGCATCAATCTCTTCAGACGTAAATGACCCTGCCTATAGAGGAGTTACTTTCGATGAGCTCGTAGAAACCTACTATGAACAGGTAAAAGCTCTAGTTGAGGGTGGGGTTGATATAATTTTAGCCGAAACTACTTTTGACACCTTAAACCTAAAGGCAGCTATTTACGGAATTAACAACTTTTTCGATGAGCATGATGTTCTAATTCCACTTATGCTTTCTGTAACCATAACAGATGCTTCTGGACGTACGTTGTCCGGGCAAACTATAGAAGCTTTTTGGAACTCTGTTAGGCATGCAAAACCCTTAAGTGTAGGGATCAACTGCGCGCTTGGGGCACAGGAAATGCGCCCTTATATTGAAGAGCTATCTAAAATAGCGGACTGTTATATTAGCTGTTATCCCAACGCAGGCCTGCCCAATCCTCTAAGTGAAACCGGGTACGACGAGACACCTGAAGATACATCAGGATTTTTAGAAGAGTTTGCCGAAAGTGGGTTTATAAATATTGTTGGGGGATGCTGTGGAACAACTCCTGATCACATAGCTGCCTTAGTAAGAAAAGTTGAAAAGTTAACACTAAGACCTATTCCACAAATATCTGAGGCAACAAGATTAAGCGGACTAGAAGCATTGAACATTGGTGAGAACTCACCCTTTATTATGGTAGGAGAGAGAACCAACGTTACAGGTTCCCCCAGATTTGCCAGATTAATTAAGGAAGATGATTTCGACACTGCCCTTAGTGTAGCAAAACAGCAGGTAGAAAATGGAGCTAACATAATCGACATCAACTTTGATGAAGCTCTTTTAGACGGCGAAGCATGTATGAGAAGGTTCTTGAACCTGATCGGATCTGAACCTGATATTTCCCGTGTGCCGATAATGATAGACAGCTCAAAATTCACTGTAATAGAAGAAGGGCTCAAATGCATACAAGGCAAGGGAATAGTAAACTCTATTAGTTTAAAAGAGGGAGAAGAAAAATTCCTGGAACAAGCTGAAAAAGTAGTCCGTTATGGAGCTGCGGCAGTAGTGATGGCTTTTGACGAAGAAGGTCAGGCTGCTACTAAAGACGNAAAAATACGTATTTGTAAACGAGCATACACACTTCTAACTGAGAAGATCGGTATGGACCCTAATGATATAATTTTTGATCCGAATGTCCTTACTGTAGCAACTGGAATAGAAGAACACAATAATTACGCAGTCGACTTTATTGAAGCTGTGCGTGAAATAAAAAAACAATGCCCCGGAGCAAAAACAAGCGGCGGGATAAGCAATATTTCCTTTTCATTCAGAGGCAATAATGTGGTTAGAGAAGCAATGCATAGCGCCTTTTTATATCACGCCATAAAAGCTGGACTCGATATGGCAATTGTAAATGCAGGGATGCTCGAAGTATATGAGAACATAGATAAAGAACTCCTTGTAAAGGTAGAGGATGTGCTTCTCAATAGAAACCCTGAGGCTACAGAAGCTCTTATCGAATATGCCGAACAGGTGAAGGGAACAGAAAAAACCAAAGAGAAAGACACTCAAGTATGGCGTGAGGGAAGCGTGGAAGAAAGGCTCTCTCATGCGCTGGTAAAAGGAATCGTAGATTTTATAGATGAAGACACAGAAGAAGCTCGTCAGAAATATGATAAACCTCTAGAAGTAATAGAAGGACCTCTCATGAGCGGTATGAAAGTAGTGGGCAAGCTTTTTGGCGAAGGCAAGATGTTCTTACCTCAAGTAGTTAAGAGTGCGCGCGTAATGAAAAAAGCCGTAGCAATTCTTGAGCCTTATATGGAAGCTGAGAAATCAGGCGTAGGTCAAGTTAAAGGAAAGTTTGTAATTGCGACTGTGAAAGGCGATGTTCATGATATCGGGAAAAATATTGTAGGTGTAGTGCTTGGCTGTAATGGCTACGAGGTTGTAGATCTTGGTGTCATGGTAGCATGCGACAATATCCTAAAAACTGCAAAAGATTTAGATGCAAATATTATAGGTCTTAGCGGTCTTATAACTCCTTCGCTTGATGAAATGATCTATAATGCGTCCGAGATGGAAAGACAGGGATTTAAAACTCCACTTCTAATTGGCGGCGCTACTACTAGTAAAGCTCACACTGCAATAAAGATAGCTCCTGCCTATAATGGTGTAGTTAGCCATGTGCAGGATGCATCACTAGTGGTAAATGTTTGTAATGACCTCTTAAACCCTGACAAATACGAGAAGATAGCAAATGATCTTCAAGCTAAACATCAAGAACTTAGAGAGCGCCACTCTTCGACCCAGAAAAAAACGAGTTATTTACCAATTGAAAAAGCCCGCTCAAAAGGATTTAAGAGTGACTGGGAAAAAACCAGAATTGATGTTCCACAAGAACTTGGCACTGAGGTAATTGAAGTTCCTGTTGAAGAAATCATACCTTTTATCGATTGGTCGCCACTATTTTGGGTATGGGAGCTTAAGGGCTCATATCCTAAAATATTTGATCACAAGAAGTGGGGAGAACAGGCAAAGACAATATTTGAAGATGCCCAGAAATTACTTACACAAATAGTTGCTGAGAAAAGATTTAGACCAAGGGCAGTAATATCATTCTGGCCGGCAAATAGCATTGGAGATGATATTGAAATCTATTCGGACAATTGTAGAACTGAAGTAATTTCCAAATTCCACACACTTCGTCAGCAAAAAGAAAAGGGGGATCAAGAAACATATATTGCCTTGTCCGACTTTGTAGCACCTAGGGAATCTGGCCGAGAAGACTATATCGGTGGGTTTGTTGTTACTTCTGGTGAAGAAGTCGAGCAATTCTCAGATACATTCAAAGAAAACAATGATGATTATTCAGCCATCATGGTACAAGCGCTGGGAGACCGCATAGCTGAAGCTCTCGCCGAAATGATTCATAAGAAAGTCAGAGATAAATGGGGATACGGGCTAGAAGAAGATTTATCGCCAGAGGATTTAATAAAAGAAAGTTATAGAGGAATCAGGCCTGCTCCAGGGTATCCTGCCTCTCCTGATCATACGGAGAAAGGGACACTTTGGAAATTGCTTGATGCAGAGAAAAATATTGGTGTAGAACTTACAGAAAACTATGCGATATACCCCCCAAGCTCAGTTGCTGGGCTTTATTTTGCTCATCCCGAATCTAGATACTTTCATCTAGGACAAATAGATAGAGATCAGGTTGAAGATTTCGCTAAACGAAAAGGTATTTCATTAGAAGAAGCCGAAAAATGGCTGAGACCTAATTTGGGTTATGATTCATCCGCCAATAAGCAGGCTGTTTGATATAGAACAACTATCATTTAGCAATCAATTTAGATCTTCTAATATTGTGACAACCTCTCTTACAAATCTGGACCTTGGCATTACTATCTCAAATCCTGCTTCTAGAGCTTCTTTCTTCAAGTCTTTGTGTACATGAGAAAAATACCCCAAT
>JGI24023J19991_10001180_pt1 | contig 20371 bp, 19 predicted proteins | sample Cruoilmetagenom1_FD_19991 | JGI IMG/M metagenome (IMG submission 19991) | reverse complement strand
AAAAGCATTGATTTTCCACCTCAAATTCAATCGGTTATACATAAAACTAAAGAAGCTACATTTATTAGATCATACTCAGAACTAAAATCTTTTTTACTCGATAATTAATCTGTAAATTTGTTGTACTATTAATCATTTCTGTCCCGAAAATTTAGGAATAGGAATTTATTTTTTAACAATTAAGTACATCAAATAAATGAAAAACACAGCCTTAACCCACATACATGAATCACTTGGAGCAAAAATAGTTCCGTTTGCAGGTTATAATATGCCTGTTCAATACGAAGGTATTAATATTGAACATGAGACGGTTAGAAACGGCGTTGGTGTTTTTGATGTTTCCCATATGGGAGAATTTCTTATCAGTGGTCCAAATGCATTAGCCTTGATACAAAAAGTATGTTCTAATGATGCCTCCAAACTTTTTGATGGGAAAGCACAATATAGTTGCTTACCAAATAATGAAGGTGGCATTGTAGACGATTTGATTATTTACAGATTGAATGAAGAAAAATATGTGTTAGTAGTAAATGCTTCGAACATTCAAAAGAATTGGGACTGGATCTCATCTCATAATGATGTAGGTGCAGAAATGAAAAATTTATCGGAAGATTATTCGCTGTTGGCAATTCAAGGTCCAAAAGCTTCACAAGCTATGCAGTCTTTAACTTCTGTAGATCTAGAAAACATGAAATATTATACTTTTGAGGTCGCAGATTTTGCAGGTATAGAACATGTAATTATTTCGGCTACCGGCTATACGGGTTCTGGTGGTTTCGAAATTTATTGTAAGAATTCAGAAGTTGAACAAGTATGGAATGAAGTAATGGAAGCCGGAGCTGATTATGGTATTAAACCAATCGGATTGGCAGCTCGTGATACTTTACGTTTAGAAATGGGCTTTTGTTTATATGGTAACGATATTAATGATACTACTTCTCCGATTGAAGCTGGATTGGGTTGGATCACCAAATTCACTAAAGAGTTCACCAATTCTAAGGTTTTAAAAAAACAAAAAGAGCAAGGCACTGACCGGAAGTTAATTGCTTTTACCTTGGACGAAAGAGGAATACCACGTCATGATTATGATATCGTTGATGGTAACGGCAAAAAAATTGGTATAGTAACTTCAGGTACTATGAGTCCGTCTCTAAAAATTGGTATCGGACTAGGATATGTACCTACAATTTTTGCAGAAATTGGCAGTAAAATACATATTCAAATTCGTAAAAATGCCGTTCCGGCAACGGTAGTAAAATTACCTTTTTATAAAGGTTAATTTTAGTGTGTTTAAAACGGGTATTGATTTTTTTAATTATTACTTAACAGTTTTACAATATTAATAGAAATGCTTTTTGGCATTTTTGTTGATGCATTAAATTATATTTAATACTCTACGCTTCATGAAATATTCTATTAATTTCTTTCTTTTATCAATAAGTATTCTCTTCCTTTTTATTCAAAACATTACCGCCCAAAAAGGCTGGAACAAAACTAAACAAGGTAATGCATTGATTTATGTTCCTAACGATTTAAAATCTGATAAAACATTTAAATATACAGTTAATGTTCCTGTAGCACTTAATGGTCAAAATGAAAAAACTTGGTTATTAAATGTTGCAAAAAAACTGCAAAATACTTTAGGAAAACCATTAAAACCATGGAAGGTCACACCTGAAAAAAATGGAGGATTGGGAATTGTAAATATGTATTTAAATTCACAAGGTGAAAAAATATCTGTTGGGTATCAAAGCAAATACTTATCGAATAGTAAAGTCTATATTCTTCAAATGATTACGAGTAATGATGTAACCATCATCATGAAATATGGTAAACAGATTGAAAGAATTATAAACGACGCCGAAAGCACATTCAAGATTAATCCATCATTGGCTTCTATAGATTCCTATCCCTCAAGTGAACAGCAAGCGCAAACCACAAAAAAATCAAATCCTTATAAAAAGAAAACAAAGCTTAGCGGTAAAGAAAAAAGATTGGCCATTGAAAAATCCATTCGCACTGCTCCGGGCAAAGGTGTAAACCTATCAAGTGTTGCTGCTATTTGGGTTGATAGTGGAATAGATGTACTTTGGGGAGGTATTCGAGTAGATTCTTACATACTTTTTAAAAACGGAACCGCTTACGATGGTTGTGAAATTCCACCCAATGAATTACTTGTAAATAAATCAAAAAAATTACAACCAAAAAAATGGACAAAATGGAGAAAGTCAGGTTCAGGATATCAAATTCTATATCGTAAAAAGGGCACTTGGAAAAAATTAGAAGGTAATAGAGCCATCAAAACTAGAACCAATGAAAAACTAAATAAAAAATATATTACTACTGGAGGTAGTCAGACAGCTGGTTCTTGGAAAAACACCATCACTTTTAAACCTGATGGAAGATTTGAAATGAGTAATTTTTCAATGAATGGCAATAAGATGTTAGGTGGTGGTACAACAGGACCATCGGTTACGGTGGTTCATAAAAGTGATAAAGAAGGAACGTCGGGGACTACTGTTGTTTCCGGAGGCGATTTAGGAGGTGGAACATCTACTAAAAAGAAAGACGGCTCTAAAAACACTGGAACCTATTATCTTAATGGATATACCATTACTCTAAAACACGATAATGGTTATGAACATACTGAACTTTTCTTTTTTGATAATACAGATAAAAGATCCTTCATTTATAAAGATGAAAGGTTTTGGATACAAAAGAAATAAATAGTTTAAATTTGATATGATATGAAAAAACTAAGCGAATCTGAAATAAAAAAACATCTAGAACAACTACCTGACTGGTCATTTATAGATAATGCTATTGAAACTACGTTGGAGTTTGAAACCTTTAAAGACTGTTTCTCCATTATGATGCGCATTGCTTTTGAAGTAGAAGCCCAAAACCACCATCCTGAATGGTTTAATGTGTATAATAAATTATCCATTAGACTCTCAACGCATGATGCTGATGGTGTAACCGATAAAGATTTTAAGCTGGCAAAGGCAATTGAAGCTATTATTACAAATCAGTAATTAATTTATATCCTACTTTGATATGTATAAAGTTCGTGATACCTTCCTTTATTGGCTAATAATTCATCATGTTTACCACGTTCTACAATATTACCATCTTCAATAACAAGAATTTGATCTGCTTTTTGAATAGTGCTCAATCTATGGGCTATTACAAAAGTTGTTCTATCTTTCATTAATACCTGTAAACTTTTCTGAATAAACGACTCACTTTCTGTATCTAGATTTGATGTCGCTTCATCTAGAATAATAATTTTTGGGTCTGCTAACAAAGCCCTGGCAATAGATATTCGTTGTCGCTGTCCACCAGACAACTTTACCCCTCTTTCACCAATTACAGTATTTAATCCGTCCTCAAATCTGTCTGTAAACTCATTTACATAAGCACCTTTTACGGCTTCCAACAATTGTGCTTCAGTTGCATCAGGTCTTGGGAAAAGTATGTTCTCTCTAATTGTGCCTTCATATAAAAAATCATCCTGCAATACCACCGCTAGATTGCTTCTAAAACTACTTAAATTAACCGTTGAAAGGTCTATCCCGTCTAAGGTAACTACTCCGTCGCTAGGGTTTAAAAATGTTGCTGCCAGTCCGGCAATAGTAGATTTTCCCGAGCCTGAAGATCCCACTAAAGCAGTTACACTTCCCGTTGCCGATTTAAAAGAAATATTATGCAAGACCTCCTTACTTTCCTCATAACTAAAAGAAACATCTTTAAATTCTATATCACCTTTGATGGCTCCTAATTTTATAGGTCTCGTTTCCGGGTTATCTTCTTCAGGTAAATTCATAAGCTCTTGCGTACGATCTAATCCAGCCATAGCCTCAGTCAACTGACTCCCTATATTGCTCATTTGAACAATTGGTGCAATCATAAAACCTAAGAATAAGGTAAAAGAGATAAATTCGCCATAGGTCATACTACCATCCATTATAAAATAACCTCCAATTCCCATGATTCCGGCTGATGCCAATCCTAATAAAAATGTTGATGAACTTGTCATTAATGCTGTAGCAGTCAAACTCTTTTTTACATTTAAATATAAACGTTCTACCCCTTTTTCAAAGGTCATATTTTCTTGTTCTTCTGCATTGAAACCTTTTATGACACGAACACCGTTAAGGGTTTCTGTCAATCTACCAGTTACTTCGGCATTTATTTTACCACGGGCTCTAAAAATAGGTCGAATATATCCAAAGGCCTTTAATGCGATAACAGCAAAAATACCAACCGGTACTAACACAAAAAATGTCATTGTGGCATTGATCTTAATTAAAATAACCAATGATATAATGGAAGTAAATGTACCGCCTATCAATTGTACCAATCCGGTTCCCACTAAATTACGAACACCTTCAACATCTGTCATTACACGAGAAACAAGTGCACCAGATTTATTATTATCGAAAAAACTAATAGGTAAAGTGAGTAATTTCTTTTGCACTTTTGCTCTCAATAATGAGATCAAATGCTGTGCTTCAACACTTAGTAATCGTGTTAGTGAAAAAGAACTTACTGCTTGAATCAATATTGCAACCCCAACTACAATTAATAATAATTGTAAAGACTGCATATCTTTTGAAGGGATAATGTCATCAATTAAGTTTTTAGTAGCATAAGGTAAGACAAGACCTGCCAAACTCCTTAAAATGATCAATATCAACCCTACTAAAACAATTTTTTTTCTTGGCCAAATAAACTCTTTAAATGCCCATGCAAATGATACTTTATTTTTACTCATGATTTTTATGTGTCGAATATCAAGCCAAAAATCTATTCAATGCCAAATAGACAGATTTAAATAGTTAGGATAAATTTAAGTTAATTTCTGGTGCTTGCCTATAATACCATCAAAATAGCTGTGCAAGTTTTTAAAATCGGCTTCCATATCGTTGGTTAGGTAATATGGATTAGAAATTTTTACTTGTTTATGTTTGAAATCAAGTGTTGCCATAACAATAGGTACATTGGCACCCTTCGCTATATAATAAAATCCGGTTTTCCACTTAGAAACTTTTTGTCGTGTTCCTTCAGGTGACATGCCTAAAATAAATTGATCCTTTGAATTAAAAACATCAACAATGCCTTGTACTTTATTGGTACTTTTGCTTCTATCAACCGGTGCTCCACCCAACCATCTAAACAAAAATCCATAAGGCCATTTAAAGAGAGATGCTTTACCAATATAATTTATTTTTGTACCTGTAATAAATTTTACAAAAATTCCTATCGGAAAGTCTTGCCAACTGGTATGTGGAGCTGCTATAATCAGGTATTTATTCAACTTAGGAAATTCATTGACAATTTTCCATCGCATAATATAAAGCAAAATTAGCTTTGATATAAATTTCATACTTCAATGTTAAGCTATTAATAACAAAGCGACAAATTTATCAATACTTGCTTATAATTTTGTATTATTAACATCTAAATTTTACAATATGAAAAAAATATTATTTCTGCTTATTTTTATTAGTTCTATATCGGTGAACGCACAAAAAACAGCAGCAAAAAAGGGTCAAATAATTAATAATTTTGGTAAAGTATTTCAAATTGAGAATCCTGATCTTTTATTAGAAAAAGATAAAGAGTATAAAGTTATCTTCGATGTTTATACTGATGCATCTAAAGGAGAAAAAATAAATCCTTTGTTAAATACGGTTGCCAGATATTTAAATATGCATGCACAGCAAGGCGTATCGAAAGAAAATATGAAAGTGGTTGTTATTATGCATGGTGCGGCAGCAAGAAGCACATTAAATAATGACGCCTATCAAAATCAATTTAATGTTGAAAATCCTAATAATGAATTACTTAAAGCATTAAAAGGTGCGAATGTTGAATTATTTGTTTGCGGACAATCGTATATGGCAAGAGGTTTCGAAATAAAGGATAAATCTGAAAATATAAAAATTGCATTATCAGCTTTGACAGCCTTAACTAAATATCAATCGGATGGTTATCAACTTATCAATTTTAATTAATTTGAGTAAATTTCTCCTGATTCTTGTAGATATTTCGTAATATTATCGCCTCAAAATTATTGCTATGAAAATTATTATAAATTTATTATTTATACTGAGTATAAGTGTAGGCTTTTCGCAGCGCTCAGGGATTATTGTTGAAGATTATGGAAAGGTATATCGAGTAGAAAATCCTGACATAGAATTCGAAAAAGATAAGCAGTATAAAGTTATTTTTGATATTTATACTGACAGTCCTAGTTTAAACATGGACAATCCGATGCTTAAAAAAGTAGTGCGTTATTTGCAAATACACGATCAATATGGCGTTCCTAAAAAAAATATGAAAGTAGCTGTTCTATTGCATGGTGTGGCCACTAAAAATATATTGACAGATAAGGCTTACAATAAAAAGTATAATATTGACAACCCAAATACTGAATTGCTTAGAGCCTTAAGAAATGCGGGAGTAGAATTATATGTTCCTGAAGATTCTTTAGCGGATGGAGGTTATGTATCAAAAGATAAATCATATAATGTACATATTGCACTGTCAGCTTTGACAGAGTTAGCATGGTATGAAACGAACGGATATAAAATTGTTAATTTTAATTAATTAATGGAACAATATGTTGCCTTTTTTATCATCTTTATAATCGCTTTAATTATTGGTTTTTTTATAGGGAAGCTATTATCTAAGGTTACTTCTGAAAAAGAAAGATCAAGTCTTCAAGAGCGCAACAGTATTTTAATAGAAACAAAAGTAAACGCAGAGAAAACTATCTCTGAACTACAATTAGAATATAAACAACTACAAAACGAAAAAGAAGATATTGTTCGTGTAAATATTCAACAAGATGCTGCTATTAAAGGATTGAATGAGAAACTAGACAATCAAAAAGAGGAATTAGAAAGCATTCAGGAAAAATTTACCAAAGAGTTTGAAAATTTGGCCAATAAAATTTTAGATGAAAAATCTACCAAATTTACCGAACAAAATAAAGAGAACATCAAGCATATCTTAAACCCATTACAAGAAAAGATCAAACTTTTTGAAGATAAGGTTGATAAAACCCACAAAGAAAGTATTGATTACCACGCGGCATTACGCCAACAAATTATTGGTCTTAAAGAGTTGAATGAGCAAATGAGTAAAGAGGCTATAAACCTGACCAAAGCATTAAAAGGTGATAGTAAAACGCAAGGGAATTGGGGAGAATTGATTTTAGAACGTGTTTTAGAAAAATCTGGTTTAGAAAAAGATAGAGAGTATGTATTAGAAAAAAGTTTTAATACTGACGAAGATAATAAAACCCGCCTAAGACCAGATGTTATTATCAATTTACCAGATAACAAAAAGATGATCGTCGATTCGAAAGTCTCATTAACAGCCTACGAACAATATGTAAATAATGAAGATGAGAGCGAGAAGGCTCAATTCTTAAAAGAGCATATTGCTTCATTAAACAGGCATGTTACGCAACTCAGCGAAAAAAAATATGAAGATATTTATGAAATAGATTCACCAGATTTTGTTTTGTTGTTTATTCCTGTTGAGCCTGCTTTTGCGGTCGCTATCAATGCTGATGACCAATTATATAATAAGGCATTTGAAAAGAATATAGTAATAGTAACACCAGCAACTTTGTTGGCAACCCTACGCACAATTGACAGTATGTGGCAAAATGAAAAACAGCGTAATAATGCCGTTGAAATTGCTCGTCAGGCTGGTGCATTATATGACAAATTCGAAGGGTTTGTAACAGACCTTACCCGAGTTGGTAAAAAAATGGATGAGGCGAAAACTGAATATAAAGGTGCCATGAATAAGCTGGTAGAAGGGCGAGGTAATTTAATTACTAGCGTTGAAAAGATAAAAAAATTAGGGGCTAAAGCAAAAAAATCATTACCACAAAATATAATTGATCGTGCAAATGATCAGGAATAAAAAAAAGCACATATTGTGCTTTTTTAATTATTAAATTATTATTCTGTCTGAACCTATTATACTTGAAAAAGTGGTCTTCCACTCATCATTTCATTTACTTTTCCTGCCACCGTTTCTAATACGGTTTCATCCTCAAAATTTGTAATTGCTTCATCAATCAAAGCAACAATAATCTCCATATCGTTTTCTTTTAAACCACGGGTTGTAACTGCTGCACTACCTACACGGATTCCAGAGGTAACAAAAGGTGATTTATCATCAAAAGGTACCATGTTTTTATTTACTGTAATATCTGCTTTTACAAGCGCATTTTCAGCCTCTTTTCCTGTAATATTTTTATTACGTAAATCAATTAACATCATATGGTTATCTGTACCTCCAGAAATAATATGATAATTTCTGTCTACAAATGCTTTTGCCAGTGCTGCAGCATTCTTTTTTACCTGAAGTTGATAATATAAAAACTCATCTGTTAAGGCTTCACCAAAAGCTATGGCTTTGGCAGCAATAATATGCTCTAATGGTCCGCCTTGATTCCCAGGAAAAACTGCACTATTTAGAAATGAGGACATCATTTTTGGTTTACCATTTTTCAATGTTATTCCCCAAGGATTTTCAAAATCTTTACCCATCATGATCATGCCACCACGAGGGCCTCTTAAAGTTTTATGTGTAGTGGTTGTAACAACATGGCAATGTGGCATCGGGTCATTTAAGATACCTTTTGCAATTAAGCCAGCAGGATGAGAAATATCGCCAACTAATAATGCGCCTACACTATCGGCTATTTTTCTAAAACGTTCAAAGTTTATATCTCTTGAATATGCTGACGCCCCGGCAATAATTACTTGAGGTTTTTCTTTATTGGCAGTTTCTTGTATTTTATCATAATTCAAAACTCCCGTTTCTTTTTCAACACCATAAAATGAGGTCTTATATAAAGTTCCAGAAAAATTTACCGGAGAACCATGTGTTAGATGCCCACCGTGTGATAAGTCAAATCCTAAAATTTTATCTCCTGGTTTTAACAATGCAAAAAACACAGCTGAATTGGCTTGTGAACCTGAATGAGGTTGCACATTTACATATTCAGCACCAAATAAGGTTTTGGCACGATCAATGGCCAGTTGCTCAACAATATCAACAACCTCACAACCTCCGTAGTATCGTTTATTAGGATATCCTTCAGCATATTTATTTGTTAAAACTGAACCCGCAGCTTCCATTACTTGATCACTTACAAAATTTTCTGAAGCTATCAATTCAAGTCCGTTTAGTTGTCTTTCCTTTTCATCTTGAATAAGGTCAAAAATTTGTTGATCGCGTTGCATTGTTAAATTTTCTTTAAGTTTTGTTAAATTGACGTCAAAAGTACTAATTTCATTTTGCAAATACATATAAACTTCTATATTTGAACAAAAATAATTCTAAAGAATATTTATGAAAATTACAGCTAATGATCCGAATAGAAAAACTTGGTTAAAAGTTGATAAAAATTCTGATTTCCCTATACAAAACATTCCCTTTGGCGTATTCTTAACTCGTGACGATATCATTACTATAGGTACAAGAATTGGCGACTATGCTATAGACTTAGGTGCCTTGCATCAGTTAGGTTATTTTAAGGATATTCCACTAACAGATGATATCTTTTTACAAGATACGTTGAATGACTTTATTGCGGATGGCCGCAAAACATGGCGTTTAGTAAGAAATAGAATTGCCGATATTTTTGATGAAAATAATTCTTTGCTCAAAAAAAATGACAAACATAGAAATAGTATAATATTTGCGATGAATGAAGTGGAAATGAAATTACCGGTAAATATTGGTGATTATACGGATTTTTATGCGAGTAAAGAGCATGCCACTAATGTGGGAAGTATTTTTAGAGATCCTGAAAATGCATTGTTACCAAACTGGTTGCATATTCCAATAGGATACCATGGAAGAAGTTCTTCTATTATTCCGTCAGGAACACCCATTAGAAGACCCAAAGGGCAAATGAAACCAGCGAATCTTGATGCTCCAATTTTTGGCCCTACAAAGTTGTTAGATTTTGAATTAGAAATGGCATTTATAACAACAGATGTAAATAAATTAGGGAAAACAATTAATATAGACGAAGCCAAAGAATATATTTTCGGGTTGGTATTATTTAATGACTGGAGTGCAAGAGATATTCAAGGTTGGGAATATGTACCTTTAGGTCCGTTTTTAGGAAAAAGTTTCGCCTCCACAATTTCTCCTTGGATAGTGACTTTAGATGCCTTAAAACCATTTAAAGTAGAGAGTCCAAAACAAGAACCTACCCCTTTACCCTATTTACAACAAGGTGGTAAAAGAAGTTACGATATACACTTGCAAGCTTTCATTAAGCCTGAAGATGGAGAAGAAACATTGGTAAGCAATTCGAATTTCAAATATATGTATTGGACTATGAATCAGCAACTCACACATCATACTATCAATGGCTGCAATGTAAGAGCTGGTGATATGATGGGGTCTGGTACTATTTCGGGTCCTACACCTGAAAGTTACGGCTCGATGTTAGAATTAACTTGGAGAGGGCAAAACCCGGTTCAATTAAAAGACGGTACTGAACGTAAATTTATTAATGATAATGATATGGTGATCATGAGAGGTTTTTGTGAAAATGAGAATGTTAGAATTGGTTTTGGTGATTGTGCAGGTAAAGTTTTACCAGCTTACGAATAAGTTTTGCGAAAAGATGTTGCATTGAGTTTACACTTTTTTCAAGAAGGAATGAATGTCATTTAAAACTGTAACTTTGTCATAGCGTATTAACCAAGTATTACTATGAAGCATTTACTGATCCTTATTTTATCCATTACACTTCTTTCTTGTGGCGGAACACAAAAAACGACAACTCATTTACAAACAGGTAATTATATTGAAGCTTTTAATAATTCAATTGCTAAGCTTAATAAAGATAAAACCAAAAAATCAAATCAGAAACATATTCCACTATTAAAAGAAGCATTTAACAAAGCTGTTAAATCTGATATGGCCAAAATCAAGATTTTGGAAAAAGAGAATACTCCGGAAAGTTTAAAAAATATATATGGCAAATATCTTAACCTTGATATACGACAAGACGAAGTTAGTGCATTGCAACCACTCTATTATGAAGGCAAGGAAGTGACTTTTAAGTTTGACGATTATTCATCGGATATAAAAACATCAAAGGAAAATTATTCAGCATCACTTTATAATACTGCCATCCAAAATTTAAAGGGAGACCATTTAGAAGCTAGAAAAGCATATAAACATCTAGAGAATTTAATTTATATCAATCCTGATTATAGATCAGATTTAAATGATCTATTGCAACGGTCTAAAAATAAAGGAAGTAGTTTCGTTTATGTAAACCTTAAAAATAATGTTACAAGCATTAGAAAAGATAGCATCAAAGATTTTGCGGTCATCAATTCAACAAACTTTAACAATCAATGGGTTATTTTTCATCACAAAAAAGATCGAAAAATTAAATATGATTATCAAATAAATATTTCTTTTGATAAACTAATTTTTATTCCTGAAAAAACGGAACAGCAAACGGTACCACAAGAAGCGAAGATTCAGGATGGATGGAAATATCAATTAGATGCAAATGGCAATGTAATAAAAGATGATAAGGGGAATGACATTAAAGTAGCCAAATTCAAGATTATTAAAGCTGAAGTGTCCTTATATCAGCAAAGCAAATCTTCAAAAATAGAAGGTAACATCATTATAAAAAATTTAAATAAGAAAACTACCTTATCTACTAATCCTATTTTTGGAGAGGCCAAATTCCAGCATGTTTATGGTAAATATAGAGGGGACCAACGTGCTATAGAGCAAAAATATCATGAAGCAATTAAAGCAAAAGAGGTTCCATATCCAAATGATCATGAATTTGTAAAATACACTATTAGCAACTTTAAACAAAAAGTAACTGCATTTTTGAGTCAACAAGAACTGTAATTATCTTCATATCAACAAATTGAGCATAACAAATTCAAATGTTTTGCCTTACAATATCCTGAAAAACAAATCGTTATTTAGTTGAAGTAATTGTCTATCAATTAAAAACCCAATTAACCATGATTTTATCAAAGATATATATGAGCGTAACTAATAGTGTCAATACTGCATTCACTAGAAATACCAAAATCAAAATTTTAAATAATGTTAAGGGCATTAGCATATTTGGTTTATTCATTCTTATGCTATCTTGTGGTGGTGTGAAAAACACCCAAGAAGCATTAAATACAGGTAATTATTACAGCGCTATCAACAAATCTGTAGCCAAACTTTCTGAAAATAAAACAAGAAAAGGAAATCAAGATTATATCTATATGCTTGAAGATGCCTTTGTAAAAAATACAAAAAGAGAGTTAAAAGAAATTGATTTCTTAAAGAAAGATGGGAATCCTGCTAATTATGAAAAAATTTATAATCTTTATAACAGATTAAATTCAGTTCAAGAGAGAATTACTCCTTTGCTCCCACTACAATTATATGATGAAAATAGAAACGCTTCATTTTCTTTTAAGGATTATTCCAATGATATCTTAAGTTCTAAAAGTAAGTTATCTGATTATTTATATAATAATGCAACAACGTTACTTACTTCGGCCATCACTAAATATGATTTCAGAAAGGCATATGATGATTTTAAATATTTAAGCAAGTTGAGTCCAGATTATAAAGATGTACGCGAAAAAACGGAGGAAGCTTATCAAAAAGGTATAGACTTTGTTCAAGTAAGACTTTCTAATAATACAGACAAAATAATTCCGGAAGATCTGGAAAGTAGTTTATTAAACTTTAATACTTACGATCTAGATAATTTATGGACCAGATATCATACTAATCCGCAAAGAGACATTCATTATAATTATGAAATGTTATTAGATTTTACTGCTATTAATATTAGTCCTGAACATGTTGTTACAAAAGTAACTACTGAAGAAAAAGAAATAAAAGATGGATGGAGATATGTTTTAGATGAAAATGGAAATGTTGCAAAAGACAGTTTAAATAATGATATTAAAGAAGACAAATTTATAGTAGTGAAATGTGATTTTCGAAAATTTACACAGCATAAAGACGTACAAATTTCAGGAAATGTTACTTATTATGATCTGAAAACAAAACAGCAAATCAATTCTTACCCATTAACTTCTGGGTTTGTTTTTGAACATATATATGCCAATTACAATGGCGATAAAAGAGCGCTAGATGATAAATTAATACGGTTAGCGAATAGACGTCCAGTTCCTTTTCCTTCTAATGAACAATTGATCTATGATTCTGGAGAAGACTTAAAAAATAATATTAAAAGTATTATAAAGAAATATCAGTTTAATTAATTATTTTAAATATCTAGACTTATATTTTTATTGATTTTATAATCACATTTAGGCCATTAAAATATGGCAAATTGAATAATTCATTGAGAAAAACTTAGCTTATTTAGTACAGTATACTGTATCTTAGCAACGCAATAAGTTCAATATAATTTACTAAATAAGCTTTAACTGAAATGAATCTTTATACCAATAATCTCTTCTTTTTATTACTGAGTATTAGCATCACTTTTTCTGTTCAAAGTCAGCATCACCATAACAGAAAAATCAGTTTTCCTGATGTACCTGGTTATAGAACCCTCAAATGTGATTTTCATCAACATGCCATTTTTTCTGATGGGAAAGTACATCCTTCAATTAGGGTTCAGGAAGCAATTAAAGATGGCTTAGATGCTATTTCAATCACAGAACATTTAGAATATCAACCACATAAAGCAGATATTCCACATCCCGACAGAAATAGAGCTTATCAACTTGCCATTGAGACAAAGAAAAACATGAGAGACACTACCCTAATTATTGCAAATGGCTCTGAAATTACCAGAAAAATGCCTCCAGGACATAGCAATGCTATATTTATTAAAGATGCAAATTTACTTTTAAAGGATAGTGTTATTGATGTTTTTAGAGAAGCTAAAAAACAAGGTGCATTTATATTTTGGAATCATCCTCATTGGATTGGACAATCGTTTGATGGTGTGGCAAAATTGACAGAACTTCATCAGCAATTAATAGAAGAAAAATTAATAAATGGAGTTGAAATTGTCAATGACCATATTTATTCAAAAGAGGCCTTAGAGATAGCGTTAGAAAATAATTTAACTTTTATTGGGGCTTCAGATATCCATGGGTTGATCGATTGGGAATATGAAGTACCTAAAGGCGGACACAGACCCATAACGCTTGTCTTTACAAAAGAAAAATCAGCTGAAGCGATAAAAAAAGCCCTTTTTGAGGGGAACACTGCTATTTGGTTTAAGAATACTCTTATTGGTAAACAAAAGTTATTAACACCATTAATTCAAGCTTCATTGGTAGTGAAAAAAGCTGTATATCAAAAAACAGGATATACTCAGCACAAGAAACCTTTAACTATTTTAGATGTAACTATTTATAATGATTCAGATGCTGAATATATTTTAGAAAATACTAGTGATTATTCATTACATAATAATACTGACATTATCAGCATTCCACCTCATCATAAAACTACGATTCATATTAAGACTTTAGAAAGAAAGAAGTTTGTCAACTTATCTTTTAATGTTTTGAATGCTGTTACGTCTCCAAAAGAACATGCACAAATTCAGATGAGAATTAATGTTGATAAATAAATCCTTATTCCCTCACCAACTTTCTAAATCTATTTTTATTTGAAACTTAAGATCCATCGATTTATTTGGTTCTAAATAAATACAGCCTATGCTGTTATTAAAAGCATCAGGAATTGATGTTTGAGGTTCTAACGCAATGCTATTTCGATGTGGCGGTATATAAACTTGTAGATATGGATACCCGTTAGTTAACAAACTAATGGTCATATCATCATTAGGATATTTTAATTGAGCAATTATATCATTATTACTTTCTATTTTAAAGCATTTATCAATATCAATTGAGCCAATTTTAGTGGCGTTTAAAAAGGAGTTATCAAGAGCAACTTCGCCTGTGGGTATATGCTGTTTGCCCGTTAGATAATATTTTGTTGCAGGAATCTGTAAATAGGCATCATTTATTTCGTTGTTTACTACAAAATAGGGATGCCATCCATGACCTACCGGAATCGTATGATCACTTTTATTTTCAATAGTTGTTGCTATAGTTAAAGAGTTTTTAGAAAGCTGATAACTATTTTCTATTAAAACATGAAAAGGATAACCATTATTTTCACGATTATAATCATATTTTAGTTTTATGATTCCTGCATATTCATCAATAGAAACAAGCTCAAAAGTTTTATTATATATTAACCCGTGTAACGAATTATTAGTTAAAGGTTCATTAATTGGAAGTTGATAAGTTTGTCCTTTCATTGAATATTTTCCATTTTTAATTCTATTTGGAAAAGGGAACAACTGAGCACCAGAAAAAGCTTTAATTGATTGTTTTTCAATTTTATTGATATCATTTGCTGACTCTAAAATTTGTTGCCCCTTGATACAAAATCCATTTAGATTACATCCTAAAGTGGGAATAATTGAAAAATTTATATCATGTGCCAAATGACTAAAATGAAGAATATTATGTACTCCGATACTATCAATTTTTAGTCTAAAGCTTTTATTCATGAAATTGGTAACGCTAATACTTTGTAACATCTATATCTAAAATAGTATAATGTGAATCATGTGTTACCACTACCCCATTTTTTAGGACCAACAACTGTGGAGACTGATGTACTACATCAAATCGTTTTACAATTTCATTCGAAATTGATCTATAATTCAATAAATCTAAAAAATGAAGTGAAACCGTGCTTTTATTATCAAACTGTTGCTCAAATTTTCTTAACACACTACTACTAATTCCGCATCGCGTACTATGTTTGAAAATGACTTGAGTTTTACTATCAGAATCATTAATTATTGTATCTAATTGAGCAATATCCGACAAGGTGCTCCAGTTAATATTGGAAACCCTCTCTGAACTTTTACCAAAAAAAGAATCTATAAATCCCATAATTAAAATAAGTTTAATTAATCTCTAGACATAAATATTCTTAAAACATACCAAAATAACAACATAAAAGAGGCAAATAAGCCAACCGCTGCTCCAACATATTGATCCTGATGATATTCATATTTTAATTTAGAGGTTTGATATAATATTGTTCCGGCAGCAAGTGCAACCATCGCTACAGAAAACCATAAACCCAGGTCAAAACCAAAAATGATTCCGGCAACAATTAAACCTATGGCCAAAAAGAAACCTATAGTCAACGCTGAACGTAAAAAGGAAAAGTCTGCTTTAGTGAATAATGCTACAGAACTAAGGCCTAAAAATAAGAATAAAGTTACGGTACCNGCTTGTTGTAATACATCAGGGCTACTATAGTTTATAGCAATATGAAGAATAGGTACAAAAATTATCGCCTCTGCAATTACATATAAAACTAAACCTAGATATTGCATTTCCCGACTTACCTTATGCGCTAGATTTTCAGCGAAATTAGTCGCCAACCAAAATCCTCCTAACAAGAGTAACCACAAATATCCTTCTGTTAAAGAGAGCATAAAATTTACTAAGGCTTCAGACTTTAACATATATGTTTCTACAAGTACGAATAGTAAAATTGCAAGTGCAACATGTGTATATGTTTTTCTATAAAAAATTGCTCTTTCATTTTCTCCAACTTCAATAAATAAATCTTGTGTCTGTGCCATATTGTTTTTTTTCAAATATATAATAATTAATACAACTAGATATCATCAAATTTATTGTCATTTTAATAATATATCTATCAGCATTATTTCTATATAAAAATCCTTTCCAAGCAGTCCCATCAATCACTGCAACCTGCTAAAAAGTCAGTGTTTACAGTGTTTTACAGACATTTTGACGTGTACAGACTAGATTTCCTGCAATGGAACGTATTTTGACCCTTATAAATAAAAAAAAGAAATATGAATTTTAATAATTTTACTATAAAATCACAAGAAGTCGTGCAGCAAGCTCAGCAAATTGCACAAGGCTTAGAACATCAACAAATTGAAAACGCCCATATTTTAAAAGGTGTTTTTGAAGTTGATGAAAATGTAACTCCGTTTATTCTAAATAAATTGAGCGTAAACATTGTTGTTTTTAAACAGGCATTAGAAAAAATAATTGAGAGCTTTCCGAAAGTTTCAGGTGGTGATTTGATGTTATCTCGTTCAGCCAACACTATGTTAACTGATGCTTCAAATATTGCTAAGAAAATGAAGGATGAATATGTTTCTATTGAACATCTATTATTGGCAATATTAAAATCAAAAAGTGCGGCTTCTCAGTTATTAAAAGACAATGGAGTTGATGAAAAAGGTTTAAAGGCGGCTATTGACGAACTCCGTAAAGGAAGCAAAGTAACTTCTCAAAGTGCAGAAGATACTTATAATTCACTTAATAAATATGCAAAAAATTTAAATCAGGCTGCTAATGATGGCAAACTGGATCCGGTTATAGGCCGTGATGAAGAGATCCGTAGAATACTCCAGATATTATCACGACGTACAAAAAACAACCCGATATTAATTGGAGAACCAGGGACAGGAAAAACTGCCATCGCAGAAGGTTTGGCTCATCGTATTGTAAAAGGTGATATTCCAGAAAACCTTCAAAATAAAGTTATCTACTCGTTAGATATGGGCGCTTTAATTGCAGGCGCTAAATATAAAGGTGAATTTGAGGAGCGCTTAAAATCAGTTATCAAAGAAGTAACGTCAGCCGAAGGGGATATTATTCTTTTTATTGATGAGATCCATACTTTGGTAGGTGCCGGTGGCGGACAAGGTGCAATGGATGCCGCAAATATATTAAAGCCGGCTTTAGCCCGAGGTGAATTGCGTGCTATTGGTGCCACTACCCTAGATGAATATCAAAAATATTTTGAAAAAGATAAGGCTTTAGAGCGTCGATTTCAAAAAGTAATGGTAGATGAACCCGATACTGAGAGTGCCATATCTATCCTTAGAGGGATAAAGGAAAAATATGAAACACACCATAAGGTACAAATAAAAGATAGTGCATTATTTCAGCCGTAGAATTGTCACAACGATATATTTCAGACCGTTTTTTACCGGATAAAGCGATAGATCTTATGGATGAAGCCGCCGCTAAAATCCGTATGGAAATCAATTCAAAACCCGAAGAATTAGATGTTCTCGATAGAAAGATAATGCAATTAGAAATTGAGATCGAAGCGATTAAACGAGAAGGAGATGATAAAAAAATAAAACTATTGCGAAAAGAGTTGGCCGATCTTCAAGAAGAACGCGAAAGCATTTATGCGAAATGGAAAAGTGAAAAAGATGTTGTAGATGAAATCCAAAAAGCAAAAGAAAATATTGAAAAATACAAACTGGAAGCCGAACGTGCAGAACGAGAAGGTAATTATGGATTGGTAGCCGAGTTGCGCTACGGTAAGATTCAAAAAGAAGAGGAATCATTAAACGAATTGCAAATAAAACTTGCTGAAAATCAAGAAAATGCATTGATAAAGGAAGAAGTTACCAGTGAAGATATTGCTGAAGTGGTGGCGAAATGGACAGGTATACCGGTGCAAAAAATGTTACAAAGTGATCGCGAAAAACTCTTGTCTTTAGAAGATGAATTACATAAACGGGTTATTGGCCAAGAAGAAGCAATTATAGCGGTCTCTGATGCAGTACGACGTTCAAGAGCAGGATTACAAGATGATAAAAAACCTATTGGAACATTTCTATTCTTAGGTACCACTGGTGTGGGTAAAACAGAATTGGCAAAGGCACTGGCAGAATATCTATTTGATGATGAAGGTGCTTTGACCAGAATTGATATGAGTGAATACCAAGAACGTCATGCTGTTAGTAGATTAGTAGGTGCACCTCCCGGATATGTAGGTTATGAAGAAGGTGGACAGTTGACTGAGGCAGTAAGACGTAAACCTTATTCAGTAATACTGCTAGACGAAATTGAAAAGGCGCATCCTGATACTTTTAATATTTTATTGCAAGTATTAGATGAAGGAAGGTTGACAGATAATAAAGGTCGTTTAGCTGATTTTAAGAATGCTATTATTATTATGACCTCAAATATGGGCGCTCATATTATTCAAGAGAATTTAGAAGATTTTGATATGACTAATAGAGCTAAGGTACTTGATCAGACTAAACTTGATGTTCTAACTTTATTAAAGAAATCTATCAGACCTGAATTTCTGAATAGAATTGACGAAACAATTATGTTTACTCCTCTTAATAAGGAAGAAGTAACAAAAATTGTACACTTACAATTGGCGTCGCTCACTAAAATGTTGAAAGAAAAAGATATCCAATTTTCTGTAACCAATGAAGCAGTTGATAGTTTATCAAGGAAAGGATACAATCCACAATTTGGAGCTAGGCCGATTAAAAGAGTTATTCAAAAAGAAGTTTTAAATGAACTTTCTAAAGAAATATTGGCTGGTAAAATAACCGCCGAAAGTAATATCTTATTAGATGCTTTTGATGACAAACTGGTATTTAGAAATAAATAAACATTATTGAATTTAGAAAAAATCGAGTCGTGTGCTCGATTTTTTTCTTACAATTATGAACGACATATATTTCTGGTATCAAGTGGTATAGCATTATTAGTCGTTTTTAACGGTTAACAAACGGCTATTATCTTTCTAATCATCTCTCGACTCGTAGTATTACAGGTATTCTTATTACTATTCCCAGATTTTGTTAAAATATTGATAACTTGCGGATATAATGGGAATAAAATTACCGAAGTAACTTTATTCCTAAGTTGGCAGTAATTTGAACCGAATGAATAAATTTATACTTAAAAAAGCATCTCTTTGGTTTGATATCGGAATTGGAATAATATTCACTGGATTTACAATCTTTATATTCATTATGATTTCTATTAGCAATAGTCCAAATAAGCTGTTTGGCTATGGATTTGTCGCTCTTTTTGGTTTTATTAGTTATTTATATCTGACAACTGCTCTTTATAGAAAAAAATACCGAAAAATTAGTGATGGAATTAAAGTAAATATTGATAATGGAAAACTGATTTTAATAAATGATAAAAAAAAGACTACTCAAGTAATTGAAAATCCGAATGTGAAAAATGTGGAATTGTATTATTCTTGGAACACAAACCCATTCTCTTCTGATTTAGGCTACTCAAAAATTACACTGAATGACAACTCAAATGTTTTTTTAATTTCTGACACAATTAATCAATGGGAAATTGGATCACTTTTCAAAACTAAAGTGAGTATAGAGAAAAATCGATTTATGAATAAATTGAAATAAAAAACTACTGCCAACACAGGCTATAATCCATTGCTGGTTTTGGTCTTTAATTCAAAAGTTTGT
>JGI24023J19991_10001179_pt1 | contig 20373 bp, 21 predicted proteins | sample Cruoilmetagenom1_FD_19991 | JGI IMG/M metagenome (IMG submission 19991) | reverse complement strand
AAAATAAAAAAACGTTCAAAAATTAACTTTTCTTGAACGTTTTTACTTATTAATTTTATCAAAGAAACATTTTTGTGCTTACTTCTGAATGTGCCTATGTAAATTGAGGCTTTTTTTATTATAATAGTATCCTTATTCTAATTTATATTGAGTATTCTGAAATTAAATTTAGCATTATTAATATTCTAACCTGTCATTCGTCCCAACACTTTCAAGAGTACTCACAATTGAGATTCTTCACTCCTTTCGTTCCTCATTAGGTTCTGAATGACATTTTGCTATTAGATATGCACAACTTATTTTGTGTCTGCATCTAAATAGTTTGGTACACCGTCATTATCCGCATCTCCAACTTCTTCATCTTTCGTTAAGGTGCCATCATTATCATCATCCGCATCAGCAAAATCTGGTATTCCGTCTTTATCGGTATCATCATTTACAACCTCTCCATCATCATCAAGGTCTTCATCTTTATTCAGTATAGTATCATTATCATAATCAGCCGCCTCAACTAAGCTTAATTCTACATGAAAAAATAGTGGTTCATTTGGACTTATGCCACTATTACCAATATTTCCATATGCTAAACCTGAAGGTATGAATAGTAAACCTTTACCAGTATCCGTAAACTTTATAGGCTCACCAGGTTGCGAAATATTAGTACCACTTGCAAAATAAGGAAAACCAGATTTCCAGCCTTGAATAACTCCATTACCAGAAACAACTCTTCTTGTGTAATCAAAACTACCAGCAAAATGCAACCAAATATTTGATGCTCTCTCGTCAAACCTAATACTATCTAAGGTAAATCCTTTATACTTTACAAATACAGAATCAAAACGTGTAGGATTTTCACCTACACCTATTTCATGTATATAACGGTATAGTTTATATTTTATATCATTATGTGTAACTTCTTGAGTTTCTACAATATCCATTAATGGCGTTTCATCATTCATTATAGTATCAACCGTTCCAAAATGCTCATCTTGTTCGGCTGGTTTATAATAATGCGTTTGTAAATAAGCCACCAATCTTTCATCATCTGTAACTGCTTGAGCAATTGGGTCATGCGGTATGGTATTATCATCATCTTTTTTACAAGAAAAAACAATCATTAACACGATAAGAATAGGTAAACTAGATTTTAATTTCATTTGAAAATTTATTTTTATGCCGAAAATTCGGGTGTGCAATTTACAGTTAATTTCTAATAAATGACTACGGATTTTCAATTTAACAAAATTTTATTACGCCATAGTAATACCTACTATATCAGTTCAAAACAAATACATGCTTTTATTTAAAATTAGTTGAATTGTACTTGACTAGGCATTAACAAATTTTTCTAAAAAATCACCTACATAATAGGCTACCAATGCAGCAACAACGCCCATTAAAATGGTAGTTGTTGTACTTATCAATTTATTTTTATGGTTGACAACACCTTTTAAATAACCAATCACTCCAAAAGCGACTAAAGTTAAGACTGACGACCAAATAAGTAAATTAACATCTTGTTTTTTTACATAATCTAAGACATAAATTAATAAGGGTACAAAACCTAATACCACAAAAGATATAAAAGTAATGGCACCAATTGCAAATGGAGATTTATTACTTTCTATCATACCCAACTCTTCTTTCATCATAACATCAACCCATCTGTCATCATCAGCAATAATTACTTGTACAACTTGTTCTAGCAGTTCACCTTCAAAACCTTTTTCTTGGTATATCTCTCGAACTTCTTCTATCTCTTTTTCGCGTAAATTTTCGATTTCCCAATACTCAATTTTTTTATGTTTTGCGTAATTATCAATTTCTGATTTTGAGGATAAATAGGCACCAATAGACATGGCAAAACCATCAGCAAAAAGATTTGCAAAACCTAAGATAATAATTACTTCAGATGATAATCCTGCACCTGCTGAACCAGCAACTACCGCAAAAGTAGTGATACTTCCATCGATACCTCCGTATACAAATTCACCTAAATAGTCTTGAAATTTATCTACAAAAGAATTTGTGGTACCATGAGCTTGATTTTCTGTAAATTGTGTTGGCATAATTATCTAGTCAATAACATTCGTACATCAGAAGTTTTTGCCCAAACTTCATGCATCTCTCCTTTAGGCAAAACTATTGCATCATTTACTTTTAATATAAGTGTCTCTCCACCCATGGTTAATTCACATTCACCTTCTATAACTTGTAAATATGCATCTATTGGTGTAGTGTGTTCAGGTAAACCTTGCCCTTTTTTAAATGCTAATTGCAATATTGTACAATTTTCATTTTTAAACTGCGGTTTTATTTGTCTTTGCTCAGCATAAGCTAAACTAGCTGGAATATCAATTACTTTATGATTCATTTTTATATAATTTTAAAAATACAAAGATAGTGTTATTAAAAGTAAAAACCTCAAAACAATTCATTTCTGAATACTTTGAGGTTCCTATTCTGTTTAATAAAATTAAACCTTAGGGTCTAAAAGTAATTTTACGCATTCTCAAATTTAATGGCGTTACTTCTAAATACTCATCATCTTTGATATACTCCATACATTCTTCTAAAGAAAAATCTACTTTCGGAAATATTTTTGCAGCCTCATCAGTACCAGAAGAACGAACATTAGATAATTTTTTACCTTTAATTAAGTTTACCCCCATATCATCACTCTTACTGTTTTCTCCAACAACTTGACCGACATAAATTTCATCATTAGGATCAATAAAGAAACGACCTCTATCTTGTAAACGGTCAATAGCATAAGCTGTAGCTTTTCCAGCCGCAGAAGAAACAATTGCTCCTTTTATATCATCAGAAAAATCGCCCTTATAAGGTAAGTATTCACTAAATCTATGATTTACAATGGCACTACCCGCAGTAGCAGTTAATATTTTATTTCTTAAACCTATCAATCCTCTTGAAGGAATATTAAATTCTAAATGCTGTAAATCTCCTTTAGGTTCCATAATTAATAAATCTCCTTTACGTAAAGAAACTAAATTAATCGCTTTAGAGGCAACATCTTCAGGAACATCAATTACTAAAGTTTCAAAAGGTTCACATTTAACACCGTCAATTTCTTTAATAATTACCTGTGGTCTCCCTACTTGTAATTCATAGCCTTCACGTCTCATAGTCTCTATCAACACAGATAAGTGTAAAACACCTCTACCAAATACATTGAATTTATCTTCAGAGTCAGTTGTATCAACTCTCAACGCCAAATTCTTTTCCATTTCTTTAAACAAACGGTCTCTTAAATGACGAGAGGTAACAAATTTACCCTCTTTCCCAAAGAAAGGAGAATTATTTATGGTAAACAACATACTCATAGTAGGTTGATCTATCGCGATTCTTGGTAATGCTTCTGGATTTTCTAAATCTGCAATGGTATCTCCAATTTCAAAGCCTTCTATACCAGTTATTGCACAAATATCTCCACTTCTTACTTTACTCACTTTTGCTTTACCCATTCCCTCAAAAACGTGTAATTCTTTAATTCTAACTTTTTTAGTAGAACCATCAGCTTTACAAAGCATATATTCTTTATTTTCTTCTAAATCTCCTCTAAATAAACGGCCAATTGCAATACGCCCAGTAAACTTAGAAAAATCTAAAGATGTAATTTGCATTTGAGGTGTACCTTCTCTATAAGGAGCTTCTGGAATATGTTCAACAATATAATCTAATAAGGGGATAATATTGTCAGTAGGTTTTTGCCAATCAGTACTCATCCAACCATTTTTTGCAGAACCATAAATGGTTTGAAAATCTAATTGCTCTTCTGTTGCGTCTAATGCAAACATTAAATCAAAAACCTTTTCATGTACAATATCTGGTGTACAATTTTCTTTATCTACTTTATTAACAACAACTATAGGTATTAAACCCAACTCTAAAGCTTTACCTAATACAAATCTAGTTTGTGGCATTGGTCCTTCAAAAGCATCAACCAATAATAATACGCCATCTGCCATTTTCAAAACACGCTCTACTTCACCACCAAAATCGGCGTGACCAGGTGTATCAATTACATTAATCTTAATATCTTTATAAGTTACAGAAACATTCTTAGAAAGAATAGTAATTCCTCTTTCACGTTCTAAGTCATTATTGTCTAACAATAAATCTTTTCGTTCTTTACGATCGTCTAAAATTTTAGCTTGATCAATAATTTTATCAACCAAGGTAGTTTTACCATGATCAACGTGTGCTATAATTGCTATATTTCTAATTGATTGCATTTCTTATTTTTTGCCCCGAGTTAATTCGGGGGCAAAAGTAGTGTTTATATTGTTACCAAATATTTTATTTTCTCTTTTTTTAATGTACTCTAATCAAGTCTATTTCACACAGTTATTTATCAATGATTTTTTAAGTAAATTTGTGGCTTATGGTTAAAGAAATTCAGATACGTATCACCCTAGATGAGGAGAAGCAAAAAAACAGCCTCTTAGAAAAAGCAGCACGAATACTAAGAGTTGATAGCAATAACATCAACGGTATTAAAGTTTTGCGAAAATCTATAGATGCTAGAAAGAAGAAAATCATTTTTAATTATAAAATAGCTGTATTTATTGATGAGAGCCTCCCTAATTCACCTCAATATTCTTTTAAATATAAAGATGTATCTTCTGCTAAAGAGATTCATATTGTCGGTTTTGGACCTGCTGGCATGTTTGCTGCATTACGATGTATAGAGCTAGGTTATAAACCTATTGTTTTAGAAAGAGGTAAAAAAGTACAAGATAGACGTAGGGATTTAAAAGCCATAAATCAAGATCATATTGTCAATGAAGATTCTAATTATTGCTTTGGTGAAGGTGGTGCAGGCACCTACTCTGACGGTAAACTTTATACACGAAGCTTAAAACGTGGTGATGTCAGAAGAATCTTTGAGAATTTTGTTTTTCATGGTGCTTCTGAACAGATTTTAATAGATGCTCATCCTCATATCGGAACGAACAAACTCCCAAAAATTATTGAAAATATTAGAGAAACTATTTTAAAATATGGCGGAGAAATTCATTTTGAAAGTAGGGTTATTGATTTTATCATTAAGAATAATAAGGTACAAGCCTTACAGCTACAAAATAATATTGAGATGACAGTCAATGCTGTAATTTTAGCCACAGGGCATTCTGCAAGAGACATCTATTATTTATTACATCAAAAAAACATTGCATTACAGGCAAAGTCATTTGCCATGGGTGTTCGTGTTGAACATCCTCAACATATTATTGATACTATTCAATACCATTGCCATGGAAAAAGAGATGAAGTATTGCCTGCTGCTGCTTATAGCTTGGTACATCAGGTGAATGATAGAGGTGTGTATTCTTTTTGTATGTGTCCGGGTGGATTTATAGTACCTGCCGCAACTGCAAACGGGGAAGTTGTAGTTAATGGCATGTCTCCATCAAAAAGAAATAACTTATATGCCAATTCAGGGATTGTAGTAGAGATAAATGTTGAAAAAGACATTCCTAAATACAATCACTTCGGAGTTTTAAAAGGATTAGAATATCAGAAAGATTTAGAAAGATTAGCTTTTACTGCTGGCGGAAGAAGTCAAACGGCACCAGCTCAGCGATTGACCGACTTTGTAGAAGGTAGGCTGTCTGAAAATTTAAACCCTTCCTCCTACCAACCTGATTTAAAATCGGCTCCTTTACATTCATTATTACCAAAAATAATTGGCGGAAGACTAAGAACTGGTTTTAAAGCATTTGGACAAAAAATGAGAGGCTATTATACTGAAGAGGCCAATATTGTTGGTGTAGAATCTAGAACTTCTTCGCCAATAAAAATCCCTAGAAAAGAAAATTTAGAACATACAGAAATAAAAGGATTAATTCCTTGTGGAGAAGGTGGTGGTTACGCTGGAGGTATCATTTCTGCAGCTATGGATGGAGAACGTTGTGTTGAAGCTGCAATAGCAATAATAACTAATACTATTTCATGATAAATATCATATTAAATAAAAATATTTTCAATAACTTTGTTTTACATATATAAATATACTACTTATGATATTACATTTTTTACCATTAGTAAATTGGACAGCAGGAATTATTACAGGGATTGTTTTTTTTCTAGTTTCTATAGGATTAGTAGTTGCTCTGCTAATGTTCTTATACAGTGGAAAGAAAAAAAAATAACTTACTCTTCCTCATCTTTTCTAAAAGAACTTGATAAAAAATCAGGAGTAAATTTAATGAGTATTGGTAGTAATAATACTTCGTGTAGTAACATGAAAATTGCAAAAAGCTAGAATCCCTTTTAAAACATCTAACACGTGTTGTTCTTTCACCTTTTCTTTTTATTCAATTGATAATTTTTTATGAATAGATTTAGGTAATAATCTCATTCATTAACTCCTTACTTTCTCTAGGCTCTTGAGAAAGCCTTATCTTATTCTTTCTTACTAATTCTCTAATTTCATCTACTGCAGACATTTTTATAATTTTTTACGTCTGTTACGTTCTTTTTTTAATAAGCTTAACTCTCTATTGGTTTGTCCTGCAACAGAAGTGTTTTCTTCGGCTCTACGTATTAAATAGGGCATCACATCTCTAACGGCTCCATAAGGCATATATTTAGATACATTATAACCTTCAGCTGCCAAATTAAAACTAATATGTGCACTCATACCATACAATTGACCGAACCAAACGTGTTGATCATTTTTAGAAATTCCTTTTTCTTCAATAAGTTGTAAAACTTTATAATTACTTAACTCATTATGTGAACCTACATATAATGTCATCTTTTCATGATTCATCATATAGGCAACCGCCGCATCAAAATTATCGTCAGTTGCTTGTTTGTCTTTACAAATTGGTGAAGGATACCCTTTTTTTTCTGCACGTTCTCGTTCCTTTTCCATATAAGCTCCTCTAACCAATTTCAATCCCACTACAAAACCTTTATTCATTGCTCTTTTATGTAAAGCTTTTAAATAATCTAATCTGTCCCACCTATAGAGTTGCAACGTATTTAAAACTATAGCTTTTTCAATATTGTATTTCTCCATCATCGTTTCTATAAGATCATCAGCTGCATCTTGCATCCAACTTTCTTCAGCATCTATCAACAACGGCACATCATTATCATAAGCAGCTTTACATACAGTATCATAACGTAATTTAACTTTATCCCATTCAGCACGTTCTTGACTATTCAACGTCTTACCCTCTGACTTTTTTTGATATAAACTAAGCTTACCAAAACCTGTAGGTTTAAAAACCGCAAAGGGAATACTTTGCTTTTCTTTTGCAAAATTGATATTTTGCAATGTCTTTTCTAAAGCCAGATTAAATTGCTCTTCTTCTTCTTTTCCTTCCACCGAATAATCTAAAATTGCATGTACATTCTTTACATACATTTTTTCGATAACAGGCAAACAATCTTCTTCAGTAACTCCACCACAAAAATGATCAAAAACTGATGCTCTAATTAACTGTTCAACAGGCAAATGAGCTTTTAAAGCAAAATTTGTGATGGCAGTACCAATACGGACCAAAGGCTCGCTTTTAATCATTTTAAACAAGAAATATGCTCTGTCTAATTCAGCATCAGTCATTAAAGTAAAAGCTGTTTCAGTATCTTCAAATATTTTTTGCATGATTAAATTATATCTTTTCACAAATATACTCATGCAAACATAATTTTTCAATAAATTCGCCAATATAATTTATTGTTATTTTTCTATGGATTCAATTAAATCAACAGGATATTCTATTTACTTNAAAGATGAAGCTTACAAACAATTAAACAACTATTTCTTTAACAATCAAATAACTAAAATATTTATTTTAGTTGATNAAAATACNAAANTTCATTGTCTACCTCAATTTAAAGATAAGGTATCTAATACAATTGAAATTGCAACGATAAGTATAAATGCAGGTGAAATTCACAAAAATATTACCACTTGTGTTAAAGTTTGGAAAAAATTAACTGAACTTCAAGCCGACAGAAAAAGTATACTTATTAATTTAGGAGGCGGAATGGTGACAGATTTGGGTGGATTTGTAGCTTCAACTTTTAAAAGAGGAATCAAATTCATCAACATACCCACTACGCTTTTAAGTATGGTTGACGCTTCTGTTGGGAGTAAAACTGGGGTAGATTTAGACAATTTAAAAAATTTGGTTGGGTTGTTTTCTAATCCTGAAATGGTATTGATTGATTCAACATTTTTAGAAACTATTTCTGAACGAGATGTAAAATCGGGTGTTGCAGAAATTATCAAATATGGCTTAACTTTTAACCCTAAACTATTAGATGAAATAAAGCAAGATAAATGGAAAAATATCAATGATTTAAATAATATCATACATCAATCTATCAATATAAAAAATAAGGTTGTACTAGAAGATTTTAAAGAAACAAATTTACGTAAGGCTTTGAATTACGGGCATACCGTTGGTCATGCTATTGAATCGTATTTTTTAGAGCATGAAACCTTAGAGAATTTACTTCATGGAGAAGCTGTAGCTATTGGTATGGTTGTAGAAGCTTATGCTTCAAAGAAACTGCATGGCTTCCCAATTAATGAATTGGAATCTTTAAAAGATTATGTGTTAAAAACCTATGGTAAAATTACTATTGAAAAAGAACATTATACTTCTATTTTAGATTTGATGAAGCATGATAAAAAGAATGTCAATGGAGTGATAAAATACATATTATTAAAAGATGTTGGTGAATTTATTCTAGATGCAACTGCACCTAATGAATTAATTATTGAAGGTTTAGACTATTATCAGTCTTGATCCAATATTAACAACAGCCAACTTTAACAGTTCTATACACTTCTTCATACAAAGGAAGTATTTTGTCAATTGAAAACTGTCTGGCGAATTCTTGAGCCTTAATTTTAAACATTTTTAAACGCTCATTGTCCTCTAAAATATAGATGGCATTTTTTGCCATATCATCAGTATCCCCAACATTACTTAAAAACCCAGTAACCGAATTAACATTTACTTCAGGTAAACCACCTGAATTTGTAGAAATAACTGGGGTTTTAGCTGCCATAGCTTCTAAAGCTGATAATCCGAAACTTTCAGTTTCTGAAGGCAATAAAAATAAATCAGCATAGCATAAAATTTTATTTACTTCGTTACTGTTTCCTAAAAAAAGTATTTGATCTCTTACACCTAATTCTTTTGCTAAAATATCAGCCTGTTCTCTTTCGGGGCCATCACCAACCATCAAAAGTTTAGCAGGTATTTCTTTTTGAACCTTAGCAAAAATAGAAATCACATCTTTAATTCTTTTTACAGGTCTAAAATTACTTACATGTACTATAATTTTTTCATTCTCTTTTGCCAATGTATTTCGCTCACAATCAACATCAGTTGGACTAGGATATTTTTCAAAATCAATAAAATTATAAATTACCTCAATCTCTTTTCTAATATCAAATAAGCGTAAAGTATCTAATCGTAAACTTTCAGATACAGTAGTAACAACATCAGAATTATTAATACTAAATTCAACTGCAGGCTTATAAAAAGGATGACTCCCAACCAACGTAATATCTGTACCATGTAATGTAGTTACTATAGGTATTTCTATGCCTTTTTCTTTTAGCATTTGCTTTGCCATATAAGCAGCATAGGCATGTGGTATTGCATAATGCACATGTAAAATATCCAATCCGTAACGTTCTACAATAGCGACTAATTTACTAGACAAGGCTAACTCATAAGGTTGAAAGTGAAATAGCGGATATTCTTCGATAAATACTTCATGAAAATGAACATTCTGTGTTAAAAAATTTAATCTAACGGGTTGCTTTGAGGTTACAAAATGAACTTCATGTCCTTTTTTTCCTAAAGCAATACCCAATTCTGTCGCTACTACTCCACTTCCTCCAAAAGTTGGATAACATACTATTCCTATTTTCATATACAATTTTTAATTATAGTCGAATTAACAATATAAACCTTTCTACTGCTTTGGTAAATTTTTCAACATAAAGCGTTTTACATTTTCTCCCATTACTTTTCTAATGTTTTCCTCTGAAATTCCTAATTTTAACATTTCTTCAACATATAAAGGTAAACCAGTAACATCAGTATGTATTTCTATTGCTCCGTCAAAGTCTGACCCAAGTGCCACATAATCAGCTCCAACCAAATCGATACAATATTTAATAGCCTTAGCTGATGACGCTACTGTACTATCACACGTAGCGTGTTCAAACATAGCAATACTAATTAAACCACCAGATTCAGCAATCTTTTTTAAGTGATTATCAGATAAATTCCGAACAGTTTCACAAGTTCCTTGAACTCCTGTATGAGAACTCACAACAGGCTTAGTTGATATTTCGAAAATATCCTCTAATAATTTTGGAGAACTATGAGCCACATCTACAATCATATTCTTTTCTTGCATTTTTTTGATTACCTGTTTTCCAAAATCAGTCAAGCCTTCTTTAGAAACTCCATGTGCTGAACCTCCTAATTTATTATCAAAAAAGTGTACAGGAGCCATCATTCTAACACCCGCATCATATAATTTATCAACATTTTCTAATTTTCCACTCAAAGCATGCATGCCTTCAATCCCTAAAAACCCAGCAGTAATTTTTTTATTTTTTTGCTTGTCGGATAAAAATTGTTGCAAATCAGACGAAGATTCTATCACTCTAAATTTACCTTCTGAATCTTCTTCAAATTCATGTAATGCTTTACACTGAGATAAAGCTCTACTTGTAAGATTAAACCATGAACCTATAGGTCTAAGCTGCAAAATATACGGTATAGTAATTTGATCTGTATCACCAGTATTATTATCAAAATTCATTTCTTTTGGTGCTTTGGTAACAATAGTAAAAGCTTGCAAACCCATGTTTACCTCTAACATTCGCGGAATATCAACCGAACCAAAATCATTTCTTTTTAAAATATCTCTTTTCCAAAGTAAGGCATCACAATGCATATCAGAAACAAAATCTAAAGAGTTATAAACTTTTTGAGCTTCATCTGAAACTGAATATGGGGCTTGTAATGTCACTGTATTAAACTTTTTGTCTAATTTTTCAGGCAAAATATACGTTGCTGCAAAAAAGATAAGGATTAATAGCACCAATAGACTTAATACTATCTTTTTAAATCTTTTCATAATTAAATTGGGTTTGAAAATATTGGATATAAAATTACAAGTTTTTTTTGGGATAAAGTTCTTATCCTAAAAACAAATCAAAATGAATTCGAAAATTATATATATCTTTTAATTTTCAGGTGTATCAACTTCCACTTCTTCAATAATTTCAATTTCCATAACCTCATCTTCAAAATTATCATCAGTAGTTTCAATGACTTCAATTATTTCTGGCTCATCAATTTCAATATTTCCTTCTTCTTTTTCAACTTCTTCAACCTCATTATTTTCTTTAAAATCTGGATCAAGTAATGCGTCCCCATATACTTGATACCTTTTAACCCAATACTCAAGCATCATATCTCCACCATAATAATTCTGTAGAATACTATAAAAAAACATATACATCAACTTAATTTTATCCCCTTTAAACCATTCTTGTTTTAGTCTATTTCTTAAAAATTTCTCAGGGTTTTTAATATATTCGTTAATATACGCTTCATCCTCATTATTTGCATCTCCAAAATAAGCCGCTTCATTAATTCTTAACATTGGCTTATTTATGGAATCCCAATTGCTATTAGAAATATACACTTCAAATACTTTTTTATTTTTATCATCCATTATTTCTTTATCTTGAAAATGAAAATCTAGTAAATGCCTCATAATAATTCTTCTATCTTCAGAATACTTATAACTCAAAAATTCAATATACATATTCATGTATGATTTAGCCGTTTTATCATCTAAAAAACCTCCGTCAATAAAACCATCTTCTATTGAAGCAAATTTCTGTGCTAATATTTCTCTCCTCTCTTCTAAAGTTAAATTTTCTTCTAAAGAATCCCTTATAATATTTTGCTGTTGATTCTCTGGATCTTCATCCACCACACCTTCTAGTTTTAAAAATAGCCAATTTCCTGAACTCAATTGATTTCTGATTTTATCTTTATGCTTTTTATTAACAATAAAAAACTTGGTAGCTATCGACCCTTTGGGTTTTTCTGAATCAATTATTTTATCTCCACCTATTACTATTGACAAAACATTCTTATTGTTATTGTACTTAGAAACAACTTGTAGTATTCTGTCTGACAATACCCAAGTATATCTGTAAAACTTACCAAAAAAATCATCCTCAGTAATTTTAGGATCTCCATACTTTTGCTGTAAAGAAGCTATCAATTCTTTTGTATTATGATTATCTTCACTTTCATTTTCTGAAGAAAGTACCATCAAATCATTTTTAAAGTCTGACATCATTTCAATCTTAGAAAAATACACTTTATCAAAAAATGCTAAACTATCACTCGAACTCCATGATGCCATATTATACTGAATACCTATGAAATTATCTAAATCCTGATTATCTATAACATTCTCAATCTGAATAGAGTTACTATATAGCCACTCCAACCTTTCATCTTCTGTTAAAGAATCATTATAATATTTCTTTTGTAGCACTTCCTGACTTTCGATTGTGCTGATATAGAATTGCCTTACTTTAAAAGTTAAATCTATATTCTCTAAATCAAGAATATCTTTTCCTAATTCCTGAGAATAACTAAATGAAGCAAAAAAAAGAAATACAACAACAATTTGAATACAAATTCTTAATTTACACATATCTACTAGTTTTATCTTTTAAAATATACTTCATCATCATCTGGCATCAAAATACCATAAGTATCATACTCATCTCCATTACCAAAACTATAAACTCTTTCTCCAAAATTTGTACTTAAACTAAGGCTACTTGATTCAACTTCTATTAATACTTTTCCTGTAGTATCTATTAATTTATATCCTCCTTCTGCTAACCGTACTGCTGTTATCCTTTTTACAAAATTATAAGCAGATTTGTAAATAAACGGTAGAATCACTTTTCCTGTTTTGTCAATAAAACCATAATTACCATCACTAGTTTTTTGAACTTTTGATAAACCATCACTAAATTCTTCAACATCATAATATATCATAGGTATCACAATTTTACCTTTTGAATTCATAAATCCATTCAACCCATTTTTATTTTCAACCACAATTAAACCTTCATTTGAATCACCTATTTCAGAAACTTCATTTAATATTTGCTCTTTTCCAAATTTATCAATAATAAATAATTTGTCATTTCTTTCACCAAAAAGCAAACCTTCTTTTTCAAATAACTCCTCATATTTACGAACTGTCACTTGTTTATTTTCTAGATTAAATAATGAGTAATCATCAAATTCTTGTTCAAATTGCACACCAACTAAACCATTTTCATAAGCTTTTATACCATAAACTAATAACGTATCCATTCTTTTCTCTTCAATATTTAAATGGTAATAAAAATCATCATCTTCATAAAAACGAGAATTTAAAGTGTCAAAACCTTCTCCTACAACTTTAAATTGTTCTTTACCTTTTTTATTAATAAATGCCACACCATCTTCAACTGGCATCTGATTATAATCACCAAAAACGCTTGTGCTTATAGCTTTAAAATGAGTTTGTTTTATTTTTGGATTTTTAGTAAAATACAATGTAACCTCTTTTACATTTCCATAAAAATAGATTTCTTTATGGTAGACACCATCATCATCATTAAAATAATTTAACTTAACCAAGTATTTTCTTAAATAGTCCTGAAACTCTTTTGTTGTTTTAAATGTACCGTTATTTAACTTCTTTTGTAGTTTTCTTAAATATGATAACAACTCCTTCATTATTTTTTTTGATTCTTCAGGGGCTTGACCATTACTTGAATACCCACTTTCACCAAGTGTTTTTCCTTCTTCATTAATTCCTTGAATTTTTGAAACTCCCGCTAAAGTATCACTCAACGTTAAATATATATAATTATCTTTTGCCTTTACCAATTCTATTTTTCCACCCCCATAATTCGCTATAGGATTATCTAAATTTACAGTAATAGAATCATAAATAGCAGAATAGTGTACTTCATAACTTACCATTACACTATCAATAGGTAAGGTGTGCCCCCACTCTTCACCAAAAGAAAAATCCACTTGATAATCTGAAATACTATCAGTACGGATATCCCCATTACTATAATAAATTTTTTGAGGAATGAATTTTTGTTTAAATCCAACACCCAATTCAAGTAAACGGTGATAATCATCACCTTTAAATCCGAATTCTAAATTTGACGCATAATCTGCAAAATTTTGCTCAAATACAACATTGTCAAACTGTTTTAAAAGCTTATCAATATTTGTTGTATCAATTTTAAAAACTGGCTCAAACTTTTCATCTTCTTTAGCAATTTTTTCTATTTCATTTGAAAAACTACCTTCAAAAAAATTTACAAAACTTTCAAAAGATTTGATATTATTATCTACTTCTTCTTTAATCTCATCTAAAGACTTTCCATCAAATTCTGAAATAAAATCATTGACTTCATCATTCGTTGAATCTTGTGTTTCAGAACAAGATAAAAAGATAAAAAATATGGATATAATTATAAGTATTCTCATTATCGTATTATCTTTAGTTCATTACTATTCTTAGGTTGGTAGAGAAAAAAATCAAAAGATCTACTAAAATTCTTACCCGTTACCACTAGCATATCTGATTTTTCTTTAGGAAACACATAAATTAAACGCCCATCCTCATTATATTCAATATTAAAATCTTGTGCCACACTGTATTTATATGTATTGTCAAAGGTCTTTAACCAAAACTCCCAGTATTCTAAAGAAATAGTATAACTTGTATCATAAGTAGACTGTCTAGTTTCAAAATCTGAAAGGTAGAACAAATCACTTATAGCTTGCTCATCTTTATTTAAAATTGCTCTCCCAACTTTTTCATATACAGTACTAATTTTCTTTTTTAGTAACGTATCTTTTCGCAAATCTTTTCCGTTTTTCCAACCTATAAGGTCGTAAGGGATATTACAATTAAAAGTTAGATTAAGACTTTGTTCTTGATTGTTTTTGAATGTAAAATCTTTTTGGGCGATTATATTCCCTTCATCTTCCTTATTTATTACCAGCAATTTTATATACGAAGGCTCTGCACTGTTATTGACATTTGGAATGGCTTTAATATTGATTTCATGCTTACCAGAATTCAATAAAAAGAGATTCAAATTAAAATCTTGAGTATCATTGTAGCTCCCATTTCCCAAATTAACACCATCTAAAAACACTTCATAGTAGATACAATTTTGTCTTGAAATATGCAGTTCATATTCAGGTGCATTGTTAAATGTTGTTAACTTCTGATGCAAATTTGCCAAAGGAATATCGTATTGTTTAGGATAATTTATTTCTAGTTTAGCATAATCTTTTGCTCCCATTCTTGCTAGGTTCTTTCCATCTACAAGATTCATTTCTAAGTTCATATTTTTCTTTTCATTATCCCAAGAAAAACTAAAATCAGATAAATATTCATTTTCGCTAAGAAATCCAAGCCCACTTTCTTTTTCTAATTCTTCTAATAATTTTTTAGCTGAATAATTTGATGAGTCTGTTGTTATTGTTAAGCTATTTTCCGTAAAAGTCATATTACTCACAGAAATACCTTTGTAATGCATTCCTTGCCCTTCAATTTGATTTATATAAGATGAATCTATTTTAACCTTATCTTTTTTCATTTCAACCAATAAAGCAGCTAAATCTTCAGGAGATTCTACTTTGGAAATATCATATTCCTTTGAACATGAAACCAAGCTTAATGTCAAAACTATTATTATAATTATTTTCATTCTTCAAAAAATTTTATACTAAGGTTACTTTCAAATTCTAAGAACTCACCTTCTTCAAGTTCAACAGACATTGCTATTTTTTTTTCATCTGAACTCCACTCATAATACAATTCATTTTCATTACTATCATCAATTTCTGGATTGCCATAGAGAGAAGTGAATTTTTCTTTGAGAATTTTATAATCTTCTTCTTCATCAAAAAGTTTAATTGAAATACGCATACCTGACCAAGAATAGTTTTCAAGCTCAACATCGTCTACTACAATTCCATACAATCTTAAAAAACGTTCATCTTGAAACTTAACACTATTTTTGTCTGTTCCTACACTTGGTAACTCTTTAAAATACTCGTTTACGTTTGTGTCTTTTGTTATATCTTCTAAATTACGAATTAATGATTTATAATCAATTTGTGCATAACTTAAGGTTGAAGCTATAAGAAAGGTTAAAATAAAAAATATTTTTAAGCGTATCATTTTTGTAGTATATTAAAATTGTCTTTTCTACTTCAAATGTAAATTATAAAAATTAATAACACATAAACGAATATACATATGAGTACAATCAACCAATATTCGATAGCCTCCAAATTATATTCGAAATTTAAAAATTAAAAGTACTATTAAAGTATTAATTGTAAATTTGACTTTTACAACCCACTATTAAGATTAATGGACTTCAAAACTTTTTTAAAACATCTCCCAAAATTAAAAGAATTGCCCTTAGGTGGAATAGATTCTCAATTTAAAATGGCTCCAGAGCTAAGAAAAAAATTTTCTTTAGAGGATATACATCTTAAAAACCCTAAAGAATCAGCAGTTTTAGCTTTGTTTTATCCTGATGAAGATCATAAAGCCAACATTGTATTGATGCTTAGGTCTGATTACAAAGGTGTACATGCTTCACAAATTAGTTTTCCTGGTGGTAAAAAAGAAAAAAATGATGACAATCTAAAACATACTGCTTTACGTGAAACTGAAGAAGAAATTGGTATTTTAAAAACTGACATTACTATTGTTAGAAAATTAACAAAAACGTATATTCCTCCGAGTAATTTTTGGGTTACTCCATATTTAGGTTTTTTACAAAGAAAACCCAACTTTTCTACGAATTATGAGGTAGAAAAAATAATTGAAATTTCGATAGGTGATTTGATAAATGAAAAAAATTTAAGTTGTAAAAACTTAACAACATCCTACATGGAAAATATTGACGTACCATGCTTTAAATTAAATGATTATATTATTTGGGGTGCAACAGCTATGGTCTTAAGTGAAATTAAAGACCTTCTAAAATTAGTATAAGTGCAATCTTTTTGTATGTTTGTTACCAAACCTAGTTAATAATTTATGAAGTTATACAAACAAGATCCGTTTGGAAAAGCCTTATTCTTGAAGAAATTCTTAATAAGATTACTTGCTATGATTACGCATCAACGGTATCAAAGTTTTAATAAATTAGAAATTGAAGGGTCTGAAATCATAAGAGAACTACCAGAATCGGGTGTTTTGTTTGTGTCTAACCATCAAACGTATTTTGCTGATGTAGTAGCAATGCACCATGTTTTTAATGCCTCCTTAAAAGGAAGGGTCGATTCTATAAAAAATGTAGGGTACCTGTGGCAACCCAAACTAAACATTTATTATGTAGCAGCTTTAGAAACTATGAAATCAGGTTTACTTCCTAAAATATTGGCATATATCGGGGCAATATCAATTGAGAGAACCTGGAGAAGCAAAGGTAAAGATGTCAAAAGACAAGTAAAAATGTCTGACATTAGTAATATTGGAAAAGCATTAAATGATGGCTGGGTAATTACATTCCCCCAAGGTACAACTACACCCTTTAAGCCTATTAGAAGAGGGACAGCCCACATTATTAAAAAAAATAAACCTATTGTTATACCTATTGTTATTGACGGATTTAGAAGGTCATTTGACAAAAAAGGGTTACGTATAAAAAAGCGTGGTGTATTACAATCATTTGTCATCAAAAAACCTCTTGAAATAGATTATGAAAATGATTCTATTGAAAAAATTGTTGAACAATTACAGTTTGCCATAGAACAAGATCAGTCCTTTTTAAAAGTAACTCCTGTTGAAGAATATGCCAAAGAAGAGGCTGAACTAAATGAAAAACGGAAGTGGTAACAAAAATTTGAAGCTAGAAGACAGGATAGAAATTAATTTACATCTCTATTTGTCTCCTAACTATAAACTTTTTTTATTTACCCTAACCAAGCTTTCATCATCCAAACTGTTTTTTCTTGTTCTGATATAAAATCGCTCATTAAGGAATTTGTACCTTCATCATTAGCCTCATCTGATTTTTCTAAAACTATCCGTTCTATTTCAATCAATTTATCTAAAGATTTTACTACTAATTCTACCGCTTCAACATCTTCAGAAATATTCTTCCCTATGGGAATAGAAGCTAAAGATTGATACGCTTCAAAAGTATGTAATGGCACACCTTCTAATGTTAAAATACGCTCAGCAATTAAATCGACTTTTTCTTGAGCATCTGTGTACAACTCCTCAAATTTTACATGCAATTCAAAGAATGATTTTCCTTTAATATTCCAATGCAAACCTCTTAAATTTTGGTAATACACTTGAAAGTTTGCCAATAACTCATTCAAATCAGCAGCTAATTTATTAACTTCTTGTTTGTCTAATCCTAATATTTTAGTACTCATAATTTATTCATTTTAAATTCATTACAAAGATATTTAAAGATAACATTCTTTTATTATAATTATTATTGATAGTTTTTATATATTTATCATCAAAATTTATACTAAATGACCATTACACAATTAAAATATGTATTGGCAGTAGCTGAATACAAAAATTTCACAGCTGCTTCTGAACAATGTTTTGTAACTCAACCTACCTTAAGTATGCAAATACAGAAGTTAGAGGATGAACTTGATGTCATTATTTTTAATCGTAAAAAAAAACCAATTGAATTAACACCTATTGGTTTAAAAATTATTGAACAAGCCAAAATTATTATTGATGAAAGTCATAGAATTAATGATATTGTAGATCAACAAAAAGGGTTTGTTGGTGGCGAGTTTAAATTAGGAGTCATACCTACCATATTACCTTCATTGCTTCCTCTATTTTTAAAAACATTCTTGAAAAAATATCCTAAAATAAATTTAATTATTGAAGAACTTACTACTGAAGATATTCTTAAAAAATTATCAGATGGCAATTTAGATGCTGGTATTGCGGCCACTCCACTAGAAACTGAATCTATAAAAGAACGCGTTTTATATTACGAACCCTTTGTCGGATTTTTAAATGAAGATCACAGATTATTTTCTAAGAATAAATTAACGGTTGATGATCTTGATATCGGTGATATTCTATTATTAGAAGATGGACATTGCTTTAAAGATAATATTTTAAATTTTTGCAATACTTATAAAAAAGAAATTCCCAATCATTTNATTTTAGAAAGTGGAAGCTTTGAAACTTTAATCAAATTGACTAAAGAAGGTTTAGGCATGACTTTATTACCTTATTTGAATAGTTTAGACTTGAAAGAAGCTGATAAAAAATATGTAAAACAATTTGAAACTCCTTCTCCATCACGAGAAGTGAGTTTAATCTACCATAAATCTCAGCTAAAAATTCAGTTAATTGAAGCCTTGAAATCAACAATTGATGGTGTAATAAGAGGTGTAATTGCCTTTAGCGATGTTAAAATAATTAGCCCGCTTAAAAAATAAAAGGAGCTAAAAATAGCTCCTTTTATTTATTTTACAATTTCTAAAGAAATGTATAGTTCTGGTCTGTTGGTTGTATATTCTTCCAACCATATTCTCAATTCATCAACTTCGTGAGGAAATAATTTCTCTAATGCTTTCTTTAATTCTTTACAGAATAAGTCTACATTAAAACTTACTTTCTTCAAAACTGTTTTTGTGTATTCAAATATCGCTCTTGACATCTAAGAAATTGGGATTTATTGTGTCTTTTTATTAGAACGATATAAATATACATATATTACATCAAAAATGTTAAAATTTTTGAAAAAATAACATAGTTTTAACTAAAATTACAACTTCTCAATCTTAGCCAATAGAGCTTCACTTTTAGTCTGTAATTCAGAGCTTATACCTTTAAAATGTGCTTTTTTATTCTCAACCTTTTTAGAATTTACTTTTTCAATAAGCTCATCAAAAGTGGTAATTGCCTCATCAATAATTTTTTCTGCTTTATCTGACTTCTTAGTATCATCTTGTAGCATTTGCCATGCATAGCATTCTTCAATTATATCTGATAATACATAATTGATATCTTTTTTTAAGTTTTTTACACTTGCCATAATTTCACTATTTAAATTTTTGCAAACTTAAGGGTTTTTCTTCAAATACTAGAATAGAAAAGATTTTAAAATTCATTTAAAAACAATCCCGTCCTAAACGTTTTAAAAAAAAGTAAAAAAAGAGAATTAGTTTAAAGTATCTCAATTAAATTTGAGTTGCAAAACAAAAAACAAATTCTCTT
>JGI24023J19991_10001178_pt1 | contig 20377 bp, 19 predicted proteins | sample Cruoilmetagenom1_FD_19991 | JGI IMG/M metagenome (IMG submission 19991) | reverse complement strand
AGATTTTAATGAACAGCGAAATATAGATAACACGATATTAGTAAATGGCAGAAGGATGACAAACCTAGGTACATTCAGAGCTTATTTGGTTTCCTACCTTATGGACCATCCCAAAATAAACAAAAATCTTACTTTTCTAGTCAGACAGCTAGACCCTGGACCAACCGGCATTCCAATTGAGGTCTATGTTTTTAGCAGTGATCAGGTTTGGGCAAATTACGAGGCAATACAAGCTGATATTTTTGATCATATTCTAGCAGTTATTCCTGAATTTGATTTAAGAGTTTATCAAAACCCGACCGGTTCTGATTTCCAGAACCTAGCTAATTAATTTTTCATATTATATTATTACCAAGGCTCTACTGTGGATTAAATAGTTATTGGACAGTTGCCATATCAACATACGGACGCATAGTTCTAAGCGCATTTAACAGAGTTTGATCCAATCCATATATATCCTTATGGAAATTCACATTGCCCTGATTATCAACCCAACTAGTAAAGTATAGAACATAAACGGGAATAGTTTGGTTTAGATGCACAGTCTTGGTTTTTCTGGAGTTAATGCTCGATTTAATTCTTGTTTGATCCCACTCCTGATTGGAAGATAAAACGAACTCAGCCAGCTCTAGAGGTTTTTCCACTCGAATGCATCCATGACTAAAATTACGCTGTGCTCTTTTGAAGAATCCACGGTTAGGCGTGTCGTGAAGATAAACCGAATGTTTATTTGGGAATAGGAATTTAATCTGGCCTAATGGATTACCTGGGCCAGGATTTTGACGTAGTCTATAATTTCCTGATAAAACTTTGGAAATATATTCCTCTTGGGCTTGCTTGTTTTGTCTTTCGGCTTCAGATAATTGTCGCTCACCACTTTCATCACCGTCGGTTTCTGATGGAACTTCCACATTTTCTGCAACTTCGATTTCCTCCGACTCTTCAAAAACTATCTTTTTAGGAGTTTTAAGACCGACTGCATCAATACCTTTTTTTGACAGATATTCTGAATCCTGCCTTATCCTAGGCGCTATATCATCTTTAAAAATGCTTGGGGGAATGTTCCAGTAAGGGTTTACGACTATATGAGTCATTTCCTCACTAAACATTGGAGTATTCCATTCAGGTTTTCCTACAACTATTCGCATATTAATACTGTCATTATTATTCTCTACACCGTACAAGTGGTAATTTGCTATATTTACCAGGATGTAACGGCTTCCCAAATATTGAGGTAATAAGCGCCATCGTTCCATTGTAATCTCTATCTGAGATATACGCTCTTCTACTGGTACATTTAATGCTTCTATGGTTGATTTGCCTACTACGCCGTCTACATACAATCCATTTCTTTCCTGATATCTTTTTACTGCTATATCTAGAGTCTCATCAAATACTTTACTATCCGGCGACGATCTTTCTAATTCTCCAGTGACTTTAAGTCTTTCTCTTAAAGCCAGTACTCTGTTTCCTCGAGCGCCTTTCTTAAATTTATCTCCATAAGGAACTGGTTGCCATCCCCCATTAGCTGCTATCTCTTTATATTCTTTCAATGATACTTTTAGCTTGCTATACATCGGGTATTTAGGCATCAGGGCGCTTAATGCGCTTTGTATTTCATTAGAGCTAGTAGCCTGCACAAGCAATTGAGGGATATTTACTGGTTTTTCACCTGAGATTAGATCAAGATTTATTTGCTCTGCTTTAACTCGTCCATAATGCAAATCATGCCCATAAGTGAGAAAGGCATTAGAGAGTAGAAGTTCCAATTCTGCAAGATCTTCTTCATCATAAGAATTTTCTGACTCATTATCATTATCCATTCTACTAAGAGTAGATTCGATTTCTTCTAAATTATAGTCTTCAGGATTGAGAGCTTCATCGCCACTATTTCTAATGATTTCTACCATCTCATAAGCCTGGGATGAGGGTCCGTTAGATTCAATCCAAAATAGGGAATAATTATTATCTTCATATAACTTCGGGAGAGTCTTATAAGCTTTTATGCTTTTGGTCTGTATTTGCATGTTAGGAGCGTACGTGGATGTTTGTATCTTCTGTTTGGCTAAATTGCTAACTCTTGCAGTTGATGAAGTCTGAGTCTGAGATGGAGAATGAGCATCCTTGATCAAGTTCTCCTGTTTTGGCACAGCGCATCCTGATACCAGTACGCAAACTGCCGCAACTGTGCATAAAAAAACGAAAATTTTCTGACCAGTGATATTTAATAATTTCATCATAAACATTTTCAAACCATATATTACTACATATTACTACAAAATGAGACAGAGGATAGTTCTTATTTGTTTCATATAGATATTAGAATATATAACCCCGCCTTTATTTATTATAATATGAAATCGATATAATGGCTATCATATATTGTATATTTTTTTTTGATGCTATCAACTGATTTTTGCTTCAGGATTTAATACGAAATCTTTAAATAAGAATCGTTTTATTTTACGTGTAGTGGTTTTTGGAAACTCTTCCTGTCTGATTGCAAATTCTCTTATTTTTTTATAAGATTCCAGAGAGCGGTTGGTATTGCGTACTTCTTGCTTGATAAATTCCCAAATATTTTGTGTCGAAACTTGATGTCCTTTGTTAAAGAATTTTTCGTTAATCTCCCCCATATTTGGGTAAATAAGGGCATGGATGTCCACATCATTAGGGCTAAAAACTAGCGCTTCCTCTATGTAGATTGACTTAGTTAATTTTTCCTCTATTTCCTCAGGAAATACGTTTTTGCCACCCTTTGTTACTATTACGAATTTCTTTCTCCCGGTTATATATAAGTATCCATCTTCATCAAAATACCCTATATCTCCGGTTAGAAGCCATCCGTCAGATGTAAGCGTTTCATCGGTAGCGCTCTGATTCTTGTAATATCCTTTCATGATATTTGGACCTCGGGCTACTATTTCACCATTGCCCTCTGAATCTATATCTCTTATTTCAACTTCATCGCTCGGTATTATCATACCGATGCTGTCAGATTTAGGATTTCCGGGAGGGTTTACTGATATAAGTGGAGATGCTTCAGATAGACCATAACCCTGAATTACTTGTATGCCATATTTTTTAAACCCATTAGCTACCCAACTGGGGAGAGCTGCACCGCCTGAAACAATTAATCTACTTCTTTCAAGCCCCAGATTTTGTTTTATTTTCTTACCTAGCATGCTTTTTGGAAGTGTCTTGGCAATGATTCCTTTGAGGCCCTTTTGATTGGATAATTCTTTTTCAATTCTTAAATAAAGTTTCTCTAATAGAAGCGGTGCGTTCAGCCATATTGTCGGTTTTGCAGCCTTTAAGTCCTCAAGTAATTCTCTTGGTTTTAACCCTCTTGCGTAAAATACACTCATTCCACTGCTAAATGTAGTAATTAGACCGGCTGTGCACTCATAGGAGTGATGGATTGGTAGTATTGAGAAAGCTATATCTGATGAATTATATTCTATTATTCTGTATATATCTGACACATTCGACATTATGTTGCCGTGACTGAGCATAACGCCTTTTGGATCGCCTGTTGTGCCGGAAGTAAAAAGTATTTCTAATAAATCATCTGGATCTACATTTTCATTTTCTATACCCTTTGAATACTTGTTTCTTATATCTTCTATCTGATCCATTAAGACTAGATGTCTTAGGCTTCTTAATTCCTCTGAAATAGATCTCAGCCCTTTGTAAAAAGCTCCGGAAAGAATAATAGCTTTAGCTGACGAATAGTCTAAGATAAATTTATGATCTTGAAGAGAAGCTCTAGCGTCAAGGGGGATTGCCACCGATCCGATCCACGAAACTGCAAAAAATGAAATCCCCCATTCAGGTCGGTTTTCCCCTAGAATTGCAACATGGTCTCCCTTTCCAATACCCAAATCTTTTAGGTGTCGAGCGAGTTTCATTATACGCTCTAGAACTTGATTGTAAGTTAATTGATATAGGTTTCCTTCTCTCGGAGTTGAAAATGCAAGATTGTCCTCATTATTGTTAACTGTGGATTCTATCATTTCCGACATCGTTTGGAACGGCAAAGATTCTTTAAATGTAGGTATTTTACGTATCGGTTTTGTGTATTTTTTCATAGGATTATTTGGTCAGGATAAATTAAGATATGAAAGTAGTATTATATAACAATTGTCAGAATATTTTAGACTGTTCTCAAGTTATACAATATTAAGTAGTTCTGATAAGTGTTTAATTATATAGTCCGGTTTAGGGTCCAGCGTATCTTCAGATTGGTTTTTTCTGTTTATCCAGGCGGTATCCATACCGAGGGCTTTAGAACCTACAACATCAGCATAATAATTGTCCCCAACAAAAAGAGCATCCTGTGGTCGTATCTTCAGTTTGTTAACAGCCGTCTGGAATATTATGTGATTTGGTTTTCTCCAGCCAACTTCTTCAGAGATGATTACTTGTTCAAATAAATTTGTTATCTTAAATTTTTCAAGGAGCATGTAAGCTGTCGGCGCGTAGTCAAAATTTGATACTATAGCAAGTCGGTATCCGTTAAAATTTAACATACTCCAGAGTTCTTTTGTTTGTTTCAGGAAATTCTACACAGCTGGCAAGTCCGTTCATATGAGCTAGAACCATTTGGTCTATAAGTAGGTCCATATTATCTATAGGCGCTAGATTCATCTTGTCTAACATAAGAAAATATCTGTCACGATTTGGAAATTCTTTATGCTCAATTGATTTTATCTCTAGAAATTCATGGTAGCTCTCAATAAACGGATCATAAAACTTTTCAAACTCTATATCAGGATAGTACTGTCTAAAAACCTCAAATACTTCTGTACTTGTTGTTCTCGACCTCAATCCTTTAAGTTCAATTGTAGGTAGATGGTTGAAATTAAAATTAACTATCGTGTCAAACAGGTCAAAAATTATAGTACTATATTGTTTCATTTTGATTTAATAGAACTAGTTTCATATAATAGAATTATAAGATTAGGTTTTAACGCCAGCTCTCTCTAAAATGACATCTATAATATTGTTATGAATACCAAGAGGTTCAGTAATATTGAAAGAAACTTGGGGATGATTCGCAGCCGCCTCTTTAACCATTCTTGGTATATCTTGTGTTGAATGTCTGCCAGGGGCTAAAAAGTAGGGGTGCACTACAATATGATTTGCTCCTTTCGATACACAGTCATCAAAAGCTTGTGAGATCGTAGGTTCGGCTAGCTCCATATGGCAGTAAGCAATAATTTCAAATTCAGAATCGTTTTTTTTCTTGATCAGCTCAGCAATTTGAACGAGCATTTCATTTGCTTCATTTAGCTTGCTTCCGTGGTCAACAATTATTAAAGCCTTTTTACTCATTTCGTTTCAGCTGTATTCATTACTGTTAAGGATTATAGAGATTAGGAAGGTATTTTAGTGTTTAGTCTAATAGTCTCAAGCATGATTTCTGCAGATCTGAAAAACTCCTCCATAATCAGATATTCATTTACAGTGTGCAGTTCATACATTCCGGTTCCTAGATTAGCGCATTCAATTCCAAATTTATTAAAATAATTGGCGTCGCACCCGCCACCGCTGGTATGGTGCTTAATTGTATAGCCAAGATTTTTAACAGCAGCCTCAATCAGAGTAACGGGAAGTGACTTGATATCCACATCCATTCTATCGTAGCTTCGTTCAATGTCTTCATCGAGTTTAGCAATAAATGTTTTTCCTTCCGGAGAGATGTCATCATGAAGTGTAACTTCATAATTTGAAACAGCGTTATGAAAACACTCTCTCATATGATCGACCTGCGCTCTCAATGTATCTTCGCTATGACTTCTGGCTTCCCCAACTACTCTAACTCGGTTTGGAATAATGTTAGTTGCTCTTCCGCCGCCAATAACCCCAATATTTGCTGTGGTTAAATCATCAATTCTGCCNAACCTCATATTTGAGATTGCTTCACTAGTAATTTGTATCGCGCTTATTCCGTTCTCAGGACAAAGGCCGGCATGGGCTTCTAGTCCATGAACNGTGAACTCCATTTTTTCAGCTGATGGGCACCTTAATACAAGTCGGTCAGGTGTACTGCTATCAAGCACAATCCCATGTTTAGCCCTAAACCTAGACATATCTATGTGTTTTGAGCCCAAAAGACCTATCTCCTCGCATATGGTAAATGCGATTTCTATATCTCCGTGGGGGACACCGTTTTCTTTTATGGCTCTTATTGTTTCTACTATCACAGCAACGCCGCTCTTGTCATCGCTTCCAAGAATGGTTGTGCCGTCACTCTTCATAATACCGTTTTCGATTTTTGGCTCAATTCCTTCACCAGGTCCTACCGTGTCCATATGAGCTGAGAGGAAAAAGGGTGGGGCATCCGGTTTATTGCCCTCTAGTTTTACAATTAAATTTCCAACGTTGCCATTTACTTTTTTTCCAGCGTCATCATAAAAGCATTCCGCGCCTATTTCTTCCATGTCCTTTTGCAATTTTAAAGCAACATCTTTCTCTTTTTTTGACAGGCTATCAATTTTTATAATATTCATCACATGCTCTGTCATTCTTTCTTTGTTAATCATAAAATTCTCCATAAATTATTCCGATTTCTATAAAATAGTACCTACCTATATACGTCAATCCGAATATAGATCAGTATAACTTATAGGATGCTATATAGAAACGTAGTGGTATAAAGATACTTCAATAATCATTAGGATCTCGATGAATAGAAATCTCAGATCATTCCAGAAATACGTACTAAAAATAAACTATAATATCTTTAAGTTATTGTTCAGAAATTTCTTGTAAAGTTACTATTACTTTTTGAAGCTTTGATTTATTTAGTGAATAGATTCTATTTTGTTTCACTTTTCTTTCTTTAATTAAACCTGCTTCTTTTAATATCTTTAAATGGTTTGAAACAGTAGGCTGTGAAATTTTAAACCTGCGAGATATTTCTCCAGCATTTGCATCTTTTTTGCCCAAAATAGACAAAATTTTCCTTCTTCTCTCATCACTTATGGCTTTAAAGGGACACCCCATTTATAACCTCCAGAATTTTATAACCTCCAGACGGGAATGAGCATTTAGCTAATTATGTAAATAGATTCTATAGGACAACGCTTAAAAAATCAAAATATATTTAATAGAGTCTCATATCAGAAGCGCTCTAAAGCTGGACGAAGGTCCATTTCAAGTGTCCAAGAGGTAAGGGGTTGAATGTGAATTTGCCAATATTGCTCTGCTATTGCCTCCGGCGATAAAAAACTCTTGATGTCCCGTTCAGGCATATTTTTGGAATAATTTGGGCTTGCAATTTGTCCATCAATAATTACATGAGCAATATGAACCCCCTTTGCGCCAAATTCTCTAGCCATAGACTGCGCGAGTGCCCTCAGGCCGAATTTTCCTACAGCTAATCGAGAAAAGCCTGAACTCCCACGTATCGAAGCGGTTGCTCCTGTAAAAATTATGGTTCCTTTTTTCCTTTTCAACATTGATGGAAGCACTAGTTTTGAACTCAGAAAAGCGCCAAAGCAATTAATATCCCATGAGCTTTTAAATTCATCAGGTTTTATTTTTAATATACTTTGCATTTTGAAATCACCTGCATTGTATACTAAAACATCGATGTTTTTACCTAATTCTTGGGAAATGTTTTTAAAAGCCGCTTTAAGATCTTTCTCATTAGTTACATCCGCTGGAGCAATAAATACTTCTCCACCTGATCTTTCTATATCTTTTTTAATCTTCTCAAGTTTTCTCTTAGTCCTGGAAACTATAGCTATTTTATAGCCTTCTCTACTAAATTTTAAAGCTAAAGCAGATCCCAATCCCGGACCCGTACCTAAAATTACAGCTATTTTATCTGTATTCATTTTTCCTCAGTGATTCTTTGATTCTTAGAAACATGATCTCTAAAAAAGACTAATCTAAGTAAAAATTTGAGAGTATTTAATTGACTATTGCTCTATCTATTGACCACTTGCCTCCTCCTTTAATTAAAACGACTAAGCTTAGGCCTAGAGCAAGTAGGTGATATTCAAAACCTTCTCCCGTTTGGTTTCCGAACCAGTTCATAAAAAAGCCGTTTTGAAGGTGAACCATAAAAATTGCTCCTAGCATTATTAATGTTAGGCCGAACGCGGCTAACCTGCTTAAGAAACCCAATATAAGTCCGAGCGCGCCGAACGATTCACATATGATTATTAATATGGCAACTGCAGAAGGGATCCCGCTGCCTACAAAGAAATCTACAGTCCCAGAGAAACCAGCTCCTCCAAACATACCCAATAGTTTTTGTAAACCGTGCGGCAAAATAACAATGCCCAGAGTAATTCTCGCTATAAATAAACTGAAATCATCATTAGTATGGAGTAAAGATCCCATAGTAGATTCCCCCTTTTTAAATTTATTAACTATTAGATTCTATCTTAATAACAGTTCTATAATCAAGGCTCTTTAGGTTTATTTAAGAAATGTTAAAAAGGTTATTGGATTTTGTTATATTCTGAAAGGCTGAGAATGGCAAAAAACGAGAGCTTAAACATCCTCACGAATAACAATAAAGGATCTTTTATATATGTTACTGATAGATGAGTATAGAAGGTTTTGTCAATTCTTGGAATCGAGAGTAGAAAGCGCTTGTTCCTCAATTCTGATTCTTCTTCTAAGTGCAATGAAATTCAACAGGGTGAATATAATAGCGGTTAGGTAGCAAGAAAATATTAATGGGATAACTGCAATTTCAGCTACAACTGCGAGATAATTGGGGTGTCTTATGTATTTATACGGGCCCTGATTAATTGGGCTTGTCTTAGGAGTTATCAGAATTTTAGTATTCCAGTAATATCCCAAAGAGCTTATTGCCCAATATCTAAGAACTTGCGCTAGTAAAAATATTATTAGAAGTGGAGCCCAATAGTGACTTAGAGTTCTACCTAAGTATATATATTCTGAAATTAGTGAGATGAAAAACGCTATATGCATTAAAACTATTACCTTATATCCCTTTTCGTCATACTCCCGGGCGCCTTTAGCTCGGGCATATTTTTCATTCCTTCTAGCTATAAGAAGTTCTAAGAGACGTTGAATAGCTAATATAGCAATTATAATCCAAAATAGGTTCATACTATTTCAAATAAAATGATTTCAGAACTGAATCCGGGACCTAAGGCTGAGATAATGCCATATTCGCCTTGGTTAAAATCTTTTTCCTCTATTATTTCTTTCAAAACATAAAGAACTGTAGGAGATGACATATTTCCATGCTCTTTGAGTACTTTTCTGGAATGTTTAAATGTTCCTTCGGGAAGTCCAAGAGATCCTTCATACTCCATGAGAACTTTTGCGCCCCCCGGATGAACCGCGAATTGTTTTAAATCGGATATAGATAGATTATTTGAGCTGAGTAATTGTTCGATATTAGACCTAACTTCTTTTCTGACAATAGTGGGAATGTCTTTACTAAAGATAGCTTTGAAACCATCATCCACTATATCCCAGCCCATGACCCCAAGAGAATCATAGTAAGTTGTTGATAGCGAATTTATCAGGCTTATATTGGATGACTTAGATAGTCTATGTTCAATTCCTGAAACAATTGATGCCGCAGCCCCATCTGAAAATAGCGCAAGTGAGACTATGTTGCTTTTAGAATAATCTTCTCTGTGAAAAGCGTGGCTGCATATTTCAAGCGCAATAACTAATACTGCGCTCTCAGGGAATGCCTTTGTATATTCCATTGCGCGAGTTAGTCCCACAGCTCCTCCTACGCATCCTAGGCCCCATATAGGCGTCCTCTTTATATGTGGATCAAGTTTAAGCTCGTTTATCAAATGAGCATCAACTGAAGGGGTGCTAATTCCTGTGCTTGTAACAAACATGATGTGGTCAATATCTTTTAAATCAGCATCTGCTTTTTCCAAACAGTCTTTTATTGCAGATATTGATAATAGAATTGAATTTTGTAGAAATGACTGCGATCTTTCTACAAAGTTCTTTGGAGTATCAAACCACTGTCTGGGATGAACAAAATGCCTTGTTTCTATCAAAGAATTATCAAATACCCCCAGCATTCTATTGATGTAGTGTTTGTTATCAGTGAAAAGCTCATTAGCAAATTTTTTCACTTCACATTGGTTGAAAGTATATGGAATATCTGCTGTACCTACAGAAATTACTCTAGACATTATTCTCCAGCGCAAAAGTCGATTTAATGTAGTTAGTTTATAAGCTTAGCTGAGTGTATTGAAAATACTCTATAAAAAATAAAAAAGCCGCGCTTACCATAATTTGCACTGAGCGGCTTTTTATTTGAAACTGAATTTATTAATACTAATATGCTATGCTGCGATCGATTTTAAGTGTAATAAAAGCTATAACATCTCTACTGGGCTCTTAAAGCACTCTTTTCTTTCATCGTTAGAGAATCAAGAAAATATTTCATACCATCGATCTCACTGTTGTTAAGAGAGTAAAGACGGTTCTGTCTAACCTTACGCTCGCTAACAATATCAGCCTCTTTTAATATCTTAAGGTGATTAGAAATAGCTGGTTTAGATATGTCAAACTTACTGGCGATTTCTCCAGCAGCAGTTTCACCTTGGCTTAAAAATTCCAGAATCTTTCTTCTGGTATCATCTGCAATGGCTTTATATGGACAACCCATTGTTAATTCCCTCCTATATTAAAGGATTTTCTCTTGAATATTTAGTTTAACTAATTCCAAATAGAACTTCTAGTACTTTTTATTGAATTTCAGTTTTTTAAATAATTTGTTTTATAGCTATCCATCACTACACATTTTAAAAAATAGCGATAACATCAAAGAACTCAAAAATATTATACAAAATCATGTTTATTTCCGTTATAAGCTTCAAGTGGTATGCTAATTTGACTACTGTAACAACAATATGAGCAGGGGGTGCAATCAATTGGAATTTACACTAACTACTGAATCAGCATTAAAACTCAAGGCGGATATTTTAGTTCTGGGAATTTTTAAGGGGCAAAATTATTCTGGTGTTCTTAAAAGCGTCAACGATACCTTAAACGGCGCTCTTAAAAATCTCGCGGAAGAAGAGAGGTTTGAGGGTGATATGGGAAAATCTCTGATGCTCAGCCGTACTTTTGGTAAAATAGCTTCAAAGAGAATCCTATTGGTAGGATTAGGTGAGAAGTCAGAGTTCACGCAAAATACACTTAGAAAAGTCGGCATTCTAGTTATTCAGAAAATCAAGAATATTTCTTCCGTTGCAGTTTTCAGTTTCGAATTTTCAAGCAATCCCGGTTACATTTCAGCCCTTTCCGAAGGTCTTCTTCTGGGTAGTTATGAATTTAAGAAATATAAGACAAATAACTCCGACGTAAATAAAATTGAAAAAATGATATTTTCCTCAAAGCAGATAAAAGCGGCAGCTTTTAGAGAGGAGATTGAATTTGCTAGGCTCATTTCCGACTCTACTAATCTCGCGCGTGATTTAGTCAATGAGCCCCCGGTATATCTAACTCCTAGTAAGCTAGCAGAGGTTGCTACTCAAGTTGCTAAAGATGGTGGTTTAAAATGCGAAATTTTTGATTATGCAGAAATTGAAAAAAGAGGTATGAACGGTTTGATGGCTGTATCGAGTGGTAGTGAAGAGCCTCCGAGGTTTATACACCTTACCTATGAACCATCAAGAAAGGCAAGAAAAAGTATAGCCGTTGTGGGGAAAGGCATTACTTTTGATTCTGGCGGCCTGTGCTTAAAGCCTCCTGACAGTATGCGCACTATGAAAATGGATATGGGAGGTTCAGCTGTAGTTCTAGGCGTAATGAAGGCTATAGCTGTACTAAAACCCTCAGTACGAGTTCATGGCTTGATAGCTTCAAGCGAGAATATGACAGGCGGCAAAGCCTATAAGCCTGATGATGTAATTAAAGCCTATAATGGAAAAACAATCGAAGTTATAAATACTGATGCTGAAGGACGAATAGTTCTTTCAGACGCTCTTTCATATGCAGTAGAGCTAAAAGTAGATGAGATAGTTGATCTTGCGACCCTTACAGGAGCTTGTATGGTAGGGCTAGGTAGCTACACTGCTGGTGTGATGGGCAATGATCAAAAACTAATTGATAAAATAAGAAATGCTTCCGATTCTATCGGTGAAAAGACTTGGCAACTGCCTATGGATGATGAACTTAGAGCGGAAATAGATAGCAATGTCGCCGATATAAAAAATGCGGGCAGCAGGATGGGGGGAGCAATTACGGCGGCTATGTTCTTGGAGAATTTTGTAGGTGATGTTCCTTGGGCTCACATAGATATAGCAGGGCCTGCATTTGTGGAAAAAGATAGCCTATGGAGCCCTAAAGGCGGCACAGGTTTTGGTGTGAGAACGATAATTAAATATCTATCAGGGAAATAAATAGTTTGTAATAGTATAGTGAGGATATTAGTTAATGGATTTTATTGATAGTTTGTTTAGTTCGTTTGAAAAAGCTAATTTCGTGGAGATTTCTTTAAGTGGAGAGATTACTGAGGAGGAAGAAAAATCTTTTCTGCCTAGTATTGGGACAAAGAAAAAACTTACTCTTTGGGATATAGAAAAAATCTTAAGCGGTATTGAGCATACCCCTAAAGTGAAAGGGGCTATTATTAAAATAAGTAACCTACAGATTGGTTTTGCCAGGGCAAATTTGATTAGAGCTAGGCTCCATGACCTAAGAGAACAAGGAAAAAAAATAATAGTTTATTTGGAGAGCGGAGGAAATATTGAATATCTCATAGCATCTTCAGCAGATGCTATATATTTACCGCCCTGGGCGATGCTAAATCTCATAGGACTCAAAGCAGAGGTCTCATTTTATAAAGATGCGTTGGATAAAATAGGTGTTCTGGCTCACATGAAAGGCTTTGGTGAGTATAAAAGCGCTTCTGAGACCTTTACACGGAATTCAATGTCCAAACCCCATAAAGAGATGATTAATTCCATAATCGGGGACCTTGAAGAACAGCTGGAGCAGTTAATTTCTGCGGGTAGGGGGATTAGTCCGAAAGTTATAAGGGGATATATAGGCAATGGTCCATATATGGCAGATAGGGCTAAAGAACTTTTTCTAGTCGAGGGCATTATTTATGAAAGTGAGCTTGAGGAAGAAGCATCAAGACTAAGCGGCATAAAATTACATCTCATACAGGGCGGCAACTTTCTTAGAACTCTAAACATTAAAGATAAGATACGCTCACTTTTTGGGAAATTTAGCAGTTCCTATCCAGTTATAGCTGTAATTGCAGATTCCGGGATGATAACTTTGGGCAGTAGCAGGGGAAGTGGTCCAATTAAAAGTCTGGGTTCCAATTCTCTTAATAAACTTCTTGATCGCGTCTCCTCAGATAGAAATATAAAAGGATTGGTTTTAAGGATTTTAAGCCCCGGAGGTTCGGCCGTAGCTTCTGATTTGATTTGTAGGAAATTGGAGGAAATATCTAACAAAAAATCAGTTGTAATATCTATGTCTGATGTGGCCGCATCAGGCGGGTATTTAATTTCACTAGGGGCCCACAAAATAGTCGCAGACTCCATGACGATAACAGGCTCTATTGGTATTGTTTCGGGAAAGTTTGATCTAAGCGGACTATACTCTAAATTGGGTATTACGAAAGAATATGTAAAAAAAGCTAAAAATGCATTGATGTTCTCGGCTGGTAAGGGATTCTCGGAAGATGAAGAGATAAAACTCCTGGAGATAATGGAATTTTACTATGAACAATTTGTTACAAAAGTCTCTTTAGCCAGGAATATGGAATTTGATAAAGCCCAAGAAGTCTCTAGAGGGAGGGTTTGGACTGGTAAGCAGGCAAAAGATTGTGGTTTGATAGATGAAACGGGTGGAGTAAATACAGCAATTCAATTAGCAAAAGAGCAGGCAGGTATTTCAGAAGACAAAATCCCAGTATGCAAGTTTTATTCAGAACCAAGAGGTTTTCAAATTTCCTCACTCGTTAAAGGTTCGGCAATACTAAGCCAATTTAGTGATATCATGAACAATCTATCTTCACTAGATCGCGAGAAAATTTTAACCATTATGCCCTTTAATATTGATTTGAAGTGATATCAATATAACTTAAACTGCTTATCCAGGATTAAGTGACTCAGATACCCTATTACAACTGGGGTGTAATACTCAAGACCACCAATTCCAAGCTCAGGCTTAATCATTGGAAGGATAATAAGAGGTGAGGGTACTATGAACGCGGCAGAGATTGAATGCGTCCAGCCTCTGTGCTTGCCAATAATTGGTAACAGGGCAAAGAATCCCAGAAGCGCCGCTTCTTTATAGCGTCCTGCAAGAAGAAAAATTCCGTCTAATATTATAAAAAACCCATAAAACAATTTTTGCGCATGACTGTTTGTATCAATGTCAGGCCAGATCGAGCCTAGAATGCAAAGACCAAACCATATCAGAACTTCGTAAGTGGGTTTAAATGCGAAAAAAACTACTAAAATCAGGATATATATTATGAATGCAAAGGCGCCGCCGGCTAGGTGTCCTTTATAAAGACTCATTCTTTACTTTAAGCGGGGTAGTGGTAAAAAAGAATTCAAGCCAGTTCATAAATTTAGGGTCGCGGCCCTGTACTATATCGAAGAATCTTGACTGAAGTTTCTTAGTTATTGGCCCAGGAATTCCTTGTCCTATTGTTCTTTTATCGACTTCTCTGATAGGAGTGATTTCAGCAGCTGTGCCAGTGAAGAATGCTTCATCAGCGATGTATAATTCGTCTCTGGTAAACCTTTCACTTATAACCTCGATACCCTCATCTTTAGCTATCTGAAAGACAGCATCTCTAGTTATACCTTCTAATACTGAAGTTAATGATGGGGTTTTTAGAACGCCGTTTCTCACTATAAAAATGTTTTCACCACTTCCTTCTGCTACGTACCCTTCATTATCTAATAAGATTGCTTCATCGAATCCTAAAGATGTAGCTTCAACCTTGGCCATTACAGAATTGGCATAATTGCCGCTAATTTTTGCTTTAGTCATGAACGAATTTACACCCATTCTGGCAAGGGAAGAAATTTTGGTCGTTATCCCTTTGGAAAGCGCGTCCTCCCCCAAGTAAGTCCCCCATGGATATGCTGCAATAACAAGCTCAATAGGATTATCTCCGGGATGTAAACCTATTTTGCCGCCGCCTATATAGGCAATCGGTCTAATATACGCTGCGTCTAGCTCGTTGATGCTAAGAAGTTCCAATATAGCCTCAGTGGTTTGTTCTTTGGTAAACGGAATCTTTATATTAGCTATATGCGCAGAAGCATAAAGACGGTCTACATGTTCTTTGAGTCTAAACACAGCAGACCTCTCTTCATCGCATTTATATGCCCTTATTCCTTCAAATACAGCTAGTCCATAGTGAAGTGTGTGGGTAAGGCTGTGGACTTTAGCATCCTCCCACGCAACGAACCCGCCATTGAACCAAATTTTGTAGGGCGTACTTTGCATCCCCAGAACTCCTGTTGATTAGATAAATTATACTGCAAAAATAAAATAATCCTTTGTTTATTAGGACTTGTCAAGTATTTTGGCATTATTTCTTGACTCGGCATAGTTTCTTTGAATAATTATACTGATGCCGATTCAACAAAGACAAATTAATGACCAAATTACAATTAAAAAGTATAGCAATAGAAGATTATATGATTCTTTAAACAAACGTTATGTCACTCACGAGGATATTGCTACTCTAATAAGAAAAGGAAGCGAAATAAAAGTAATTGATTCTCAATCAGGAGAAGATATTACCAAGTTAATATTAATCCAGGTTATTTTAGAAAGTGAAAAGAATAAAGAAGATATACTCCCGGTGTCTTTTTTACATATGTTAATAAAATATGGGAACCAAGTTGCAAAAGACTTCTTTGAGAATTATTTTCTGATGATGTTTCAGCCTTATAATTATGTAAAGGATAACTATAAAAAAAATATACACATGTGGCAGCAAATGGGCTGGTATCCCGAAGAATTAAATATGCCTACAGAGTTTGATAATACTGATTCCAATTCTAACGATATTAGAAATTTAGACTTAGAAGTAAACATGAAAAGTGGGGAAGGGTACACTGATTCTGGTAATCCTAGAGCAAGTGATGTAGAGCTATTGATGGAAAAAATGAAAGAGCTTGAGAAAAAAGTAAAATCTTTAGATGAAGAAAAATAGCTTTTTGGTGTATACTTGCATTAATATTATTTTCTTATAACAAACGACTTCTCTAATTCCTGCAGCTCTACTCAAATTGTATCCACAGTATTCCCCGGTAAAAGATCACCTCTTACTTCTACATTTTGACCGATTAATAAATTCTCGCAAACTACCTCATCAAAGTGAGAGTGTGCAGTTGGATGTATGAACAGTGGCGTTAGTGTTTCTATTAACAGCCATTCTTCCGCCACTTATAGAACACTGATTTTCTGGATCAATATTTACAATAGAATTTCCCGCAGCATTTATCCCAAATTGGTTTGCTGACTCTATTGTAATAGTATTGTTTATAGGATTTGAGGTCTTCTTTACATCGACTGATGAATCATCGAGAGTTAAAATTGCATCTAGATTACTTGATATGACTATACTTTCGTCAGCTTCCAAAATAATGGATGCCGAAACTTGTGCTCTTACTCCTTCTCTACAGTCGGTTATATTGATACTTTTTACTCTGTATGTTATAAGACTATTATCGGTAGCAAATATACAGTTTCCACCATTTGCTTCTATATTGAATTCCACCATGCTTTCAACGAATTCTAACACTGTATCACCTGAGAGTGATAAGGTATCTTGAAAGACCTGCCAGCGGTCGATCGTTATTAGTGTAGGGTTTTGCTGAAGAGTAATGTCTAGTATTGAAGTACTGTCATCCACGACTCTAATATTCGGTCTTTCCGCGTCGAATGAATCAGATTCAAATTTTAAAGTAACTATTCCGCTTGATGACCGAAACTGTAACTTAAAGTTGCCTAAAATATCTGTTGTTGTTCTGTCTAGACGGACGTTATCCTGGAAAGCACTAACAGTAATTTCAGAAAACTCAGAAAAGTTCAGAATCGTACCCTCAATTATAATGTCTCCGCTGCCACCACCACCTCCGCCGCCGCCATCTCCAGTCCCTCCAAATTCGACGTCGCATCCGCCAACGGTTAAGAATGATATGAAGAATATGAAGATTGCCATTTTATGTAGAAAATTCTTGTTTGCCGGTTTCATTGTTCCTCCATAGGCGTATTGCTAATATTATTAAAATATATTATACCCATGACTATTAGATTTACATTAAAAATTAGAGATTAGCCTATTCTTAAATGTCATGGTACATTGCATAATCCAAAATCGGCAAACGGCTAAATAAATGACTTCATTACCACATGTACTCTTCATAAATCATTCAATCAGAGACGGCGGTCCCGGAAAAAGCCTTTTTTATATCCTTAAGTACATAGATAGAACTAAAATTACTCCATTTGTTCTGATCCCTAAAGATGAAGTATTTTCAGATCGTCTTAAGTCAGAAGGCATATATGAAAACGTGATTCTTGATAAAAGATTCCCAGAAAACTTAAAAAGACCCCGTCTTGGAATGTCGTTTCAAAAAGAGAGCAGTGAGGGCAAGTCGAGCTATCTGGATAGTCTGCTAAAGTTCATCTCCGTAATACTCAATATATTGGATATGCTCTCTTTAATAATTACCTCACCTTTTTGGCTCAGAAGGCATAAAATAGATGTTATTTATTGCAATGGCACTCAGGCCAAGGTAGTGGGAGCATTAATTGGTTTTGTTAATTGGCGCCCGGTTATCTGGCATGTAAGGAATATTCAGCAAACTAAACTCCTTGGTTTTATTATAAATTCTCTCTCAAAATTATCTGTAGTTCGGAGAATTATCTGCGTCTCCAGCGCTACAGCAAGCCCATTTTATAAAGTAGAAGAAAAAGTCAGGGTAATTTATAACGGGGTGGATATTGAAGATTATAACCCTGCCTCTATACAGGGTAAGTTAAGAGCAAACTACTCACTTCCTAAAGAAACTATTATTGTCGGCAGTACTGGAAGAATTGTTCCTAGGAAGGGATATGATTTGTTTATAGAATCTGCAAAAATTGTAATTGATCAATTAAGTGTTGACGATAGGGATATAAAATTTGTTATAGTCGGTGATACCCCTTATTTCTTTCAGGATGATCATTTGGGTTATTTAAAAGAACTTGTTACTCAAAATGGTCTGGATGATTATTTCATCTTTACAGGATATAAGAAAGAGGTAAAGGAATACCTTAAGGATTTTGATATATTTGTTATTCCTTCTAACTATCCCGATCCTTTCCCACGATCTGTTATTGAGGCTATGGCTTTTGAGCTCCCATCAATAGGTTTTAAAGGAGCCGGAGGAATAGTGGAATCTATTGATAATGGTGTTACAGGGTTCTTATGTGATTCGGGTGACACTAAAGACATGGGTAAGGCAATTTTGAAGCTCGTTCAAGATCCCAATCTCAGAAAAAAGATGGGAGTTGCAGGTAGAAAAAGGGTGAAGGATAATTATCTAGCTGTTGATCGTACTAAGGATATACAAACAAATATATTGGATGTGTTGGGCTTATCCTCGTAGTTAACTATCACTTCTTTCGGATCTGAACACCAGTTTCATTGGAGTTCCCTCGAGATCAAATTCTTCTCTAAATCTATTTTCTAAAAATCTCTTGTAGTTCTCCGGCACACCTTTAATACGATTTGTAAATATTACAAAGGTTGGCTGCTCAGTCAGTGGCTGAGAAATATAGTAAAATTTAATCTCTTTCCCTTTAAATATAGGAGGCGGGGTTTTTTCAACTATGGTTTTAAGGAAATTATTAAGTCTTTTTGTAGAGATTCTTTGTGAGAAGTTTGTATAGACTCTATCTATTTCATCAAAAATTTTATCGATGCCTTTTCCGGTTTTGGCTGAGATTATGAGCACAGGAGCAAAAGATATCGCCATAAGCTCATCTCTTAGAATTTCATCAATCCCGGTGGTCTGTTGTGCCACATTTGTAGGAACTAAATCCCATTTGTTAAGCAATATAATGCAGCCTCTTCCTTTATCCGCTATTAGCCGTGCAAGCCTTGCGTCTTGGTGAGTAGGTCCTTCTCCCGCATCTATCATTAATAAAGCAATATCCGCTCTTTCCATTGCTCTTACAGCCCTAAAAACACTATGCCTTTCAACTGAGAAAGTTATTCTTGATTTTCTTCTTATTCCGGCAGTGTCTATAAGTAAATACTTCTTATCGTCTTTGGTTATATAAGTATCAATCGTATCTCTGGTTGTTCCTGCTACAGGACTCGTTATCAGCCTCTCTTCTCCCAGAAATTGGTTTATCAATGTGGACTTTCCAACATTGGGTTTACCAAGAACCGCTACTTTGATTATATCTTCTTCAGCCTCTTCAATTAGCGGGTGCGCTGGAATAAGCTCAACGATTTTATCAAGAAGTTCATTTATATTTCTCCCCTGCATAGCAGAGATTACTATGTATTGCTCAATTCCAAGACTGTGAAATTCTAATGCCATATCCTCATGTTTCTTATGGTCAATTTTATTAACAGCAAATATCACCGGTTTTTCAACTTTTCTAAGAAGTTCAATAACATCAAGATCATGTGGCATGAGGCCTTCTTTTCCATCCAGAATACATAGAATTAAGTCAGCTTCTTCAAGCGCAATATCGATTTGGTTCTTAATTAGAGAGGGGTATAGTTCGTCGCCTTCAGGGTCAAATCCCCCGGTGTCTACGAGGCTGAATTCCCTGCCATCCCACTGTGCCTCTGCATATATTCTGTCACGAGTGACTCCCGGGATATCTTCAACTATAGCTTTTCTTTCGCTGATTAGCCTGTTAAACAGAGTCGATTTGCCAACGTTAGGTCGTCCAATTATTGCGACCAAGGGTTTATTTTGAATTTGTGATTCGCTCATTTTATTAGTTTGAATAGAAATATAGTATGCGGATAAAAAAATAACGCGATAAGAGGCAACTCCATTACCGCTATTGCAATACTTAATTTGTTTATGTATTAAAATAGCAAAAATAGAAAAGTCAACTTCTAGTAACTATTCACAAACAAGTCTTCCGTTATGATTTACTATATCTCCATAACAATCGCCAAAATCTATTGAGGACCATCTCAACTCTCCATTTCTTCTTTGACACTGCGCATGCAATACATCGCCATTCACGCTAAAGTCCTGACACGTTTGCTTATAACTTCCTCTAGGCAACATATTATGGTGATGTCGTTGCCCACACGTAAGCCGACCGTTTTGATTAGTGATGTCGTCATAACAGTCGTCATAATCTATACTTGTAATACGCCACGAGCCGTCGC
>JGI24023J19991_10001176_pt1 | contig 20425 bp, 20 predicted proteins | sample Cruoilmetagenom1_FD_19991 | JGI IMG/M metagenome (IMG submission 19991) | reverse complement strand
TATTTTATTGTGTTATTATTATCAGCCTATGTTTACTACCGCTACGCCATAAAAACAAATATTTTAGATACGCCTTCTAAAAGAAGTTCTCATACAATACCAACTGTTCGTGGTGGTGGGATAGTGTTTTTTTTAGCGGTAATTTTGTTTTTTATAATGCAACAAAAAATTGCTTATCCTTATTTCTTTACAGGTTTTTTATTGCTTTCTATTTTGGGTTTTATTGATGACAAAAAAACACTAAGTGCCAAACTCAGGTTTCCCTTTCAACTTGTAGCAATCGCATTAATTCTTTATGATGCAGGCTTATTTGAGAATAATTTATCTCTTTTGATCAAAATAGTAGGTTTTATAACAGCAGTCGGTTTTATAAATGCCTTTAATTTTATGGATGGCATTAACGGTATCACTGGTTTTTATACGGCATCTATTGTGTTCCCTTTACTATATATTAATATAAATTATGATATTTTTCCACAAGAATGGTTTTGGGTAATACTTGTAGCGATAATTGTTTTTGGTTTTTTTAACTTTAGAAAAAATGCGCTTATGTTTGCCGGAGATATTGGTTCTATGGCATTGGCTTCTTTATTATTGTTTTGGTTAACCAAAATTATGGTAGAATTACAAAGCCCAATTTTGTTAGCTTTAGTAGTCATTTACGGTGTTGATAGTGCTTGGACTATAATGTATCGTTTAAGAAATAAAGAAAATATTTTTGAAGCCCATCGCTGGCATCTTTACCAAAAATTTGTAGATGATTGGCATTTTTCACATTTAAAAGTAGCTATATTATACTCAGGGGTTCAGTTATTAATTAGTTTTATAAGTTTACAATTTATTCAATATTCTATAAAAGTTCAGTTATTTGTTACCATAGTTATTTATCTATTATTTAGTGGAATCTATTTTTTTGCACAAAAATATTTCAAAAAGAAAAAGAGAAATCTTCTTTAAAAAACTTTCAACAATTAATATATAAAGAGTTTCTAACTTTCAGCACGAAATATTTTTATTGATTTGGATAAAGTGTAGCGTTTTTTTTATGATTTCAATTGCTATTTTTGTTTTAAATTCCGATATGAATTTTTTACGAGTTTTTCTCATTTTTTCATAATTAGAATTAATAAAAATTTCAATTTAATCAATGCTCTATTTTTGTGGGGGTATCATATCAATACCTTTTTCTAATTTGAACAGGGAATAATCATTACTTTTTCCGATTTTATCTTTTTTTAATATCTTTGTTAAAATTACCTATATGATAAATAGGGTATTAGAAAAAACCATACAAGCTGATTTTTTTAAAGGAAAAGCAATACTAATCTTAGGAACAAGACAAGTTGGTAAAACTACCCTATTAAAGAAAATTGCAAAAAATAAAAAAAATACATTTTGGCTAAATGCCGACAATATAGAAGTACAAAGCTTATTTAAAAACGCCTCTTCATCTAGACTAAAATCAATTATCAAAAACAATAAAATTGTAATTATAGACGAAGCACAAAGTATTGTAAATATTGGTTTAAAACTTAAAATAATAATTGACGAGTTAAAAGTTGTACAACTAATTGCCACAGGCTCATCTGCTTTTGACTTAGCGAATGAATTAAATGAACCTTTAACAGGTAGAAAATTTGAATATTTACTGTTTCCACTGTCATTTGAAGAAATGGTGAATCATCATGGTTTACATACAGAATTAAACTTATTGCCACACCGACTGGTATATGGTTATTACCCTGATGTAGTGGTTAATCAAAATGATGAAAATTTTTTTTTAAAAATTTTAGCAGACAGTTATTTCTTTAAAGATATTTTAATTTGGAATAAAATTAAAAAATCAGATAAAATCATACAATTACTACAAGCGCTTGCCTTTCAGGTAGGCAATCAAGTTTCTTACAATAATGTTGGTAACTTAATCGGTTTAGACAGCGAAACTGTGGAGCGCTATATTATTTTATTAGAAAAATCTTTTATTATATATAGGTTGAGTTCGTTTAGTCGAAACCTTAGAAGCGAATTAAAAAAATCTAGAAAAATTTATTTTTTTGACAATGGTATCAGAAATGCATTAATAAGTAATTATGCACCTATTGAACTTAGAAATGACAAAGGCGCTTTATGGAAGAATTATATCATAGGAGAAAAAAAAATACTTATCATACCATAATATCTATGCAAATACGTATTTTTGAAGAACAAAATCACAACAAGAAATTGATTATATAGAAGAAATTGTTGGAATCATTTATGCTTATGCGTTTAAATGGAATAAACACCGTAAAGCAAGAATAACAAAAACTTTTACAAATGCTTATCCTAATGCGATTACAAAAATAATTACGCCAGATAATTTTGAAGAATTTATACTATCAAATTAATATATTTATTATTTCTACATAAAACGCTTAAAATGAACAAAAATAAAATATGGCTATCTTCACCGCATATGGGGGGAGCCGAACAAAAATATGTAAACGAAGCTTTTGATACCAATTGGGTAGCACCTCTTGGACCAAATGTCAATGGTTTTGAGCAAGATTTAAAACAATATTTAATCAAGAATGTACAAGTAGCAGCTTTGAGTTCGGGAACAGCTGCGCTTCATTTAGCTTTGAAGTTAGCTTGTGTTGAAAAAAATGATTATGTTTTGTGTCAAAGCAATTCTCATATAGCTTCCGCCAATCCAATTATATATCAAGGGGCAATACCTGTTTTTGTGGACAGCGAACCGGATACTTGGAATATTTCGCCGGAATTGTTAGAAACAGCTATTTTAGATTTGCAAGACAAAGGTATTCAGCCCAAAGCGGTTGTGGTGGCACATTTATATGGCATGCCTGCCAAGATGGATGAAATTAACACAATTGCGACCAAATATGGCCTAAAAGTAATCGAAGATGCGGCGGAAGCCCTAGGAAGTACCTACAAAGGAAGCGCTTGCGGTACTTTAGGCGATTATGGTATTTTGTCTTTTAACGGAAACAAGATTATTACCACATCGGGTGGGGGCGCACTCGTTACAAAATCAGAAGCAGATAAGCAAAAAGCTATTTTTTGGGCAACCCAAGCACGTGATGTGGCGCCGCATTACCAACACAGTGAGATTGGTTACAATTATCGCATGAGTAATATCGTAGCCGGTATTGGACGTGGACAAATGCAAGTCTTGGATTTGCGGGTGCAACAGCGTAGAAATAATTTTGCTTTTTATAAAGAAGCACTTAAAGATTTACCCATAGCGGTCGTGGCAGACGAAGGNCAAGATTTCTTTTCAAATCGTTGGTTATCAACTATTTTAACGCATTCTTTTGATAAACGAGAANAAATACGTTTGACACTTGCCGATGAAAATATTGAAGCACGACCGCTTTGGAAACCCATGCATTTACAGCCNGTTTTTAAGGATGCGCCTGCTTATGTCAACGGTGTTTCAGAGGANTTNTTTGCGCGTGGTTTGTGCTTGCCAAGTGGCTCAAATTTGACCGATGCAGATCGAGCTAGAATTTTGGATGCCTTGCTTGCCGTTTTTTAAATAAGTCTAAAGATGTCATTTATGACATTCTTATTTTTGTAATGTTTTTAAAAATTTTTCAATATTTTCAAGCTCATAAGGAAGGGCTATGATTTCCATTTTGTTGTTTAGGATAAAATAACCCGGCGTGGCTTTTAGATGATAGGTTTGCACAATGGGGTTTTCCCATTTTTTGAGTTTAATGCCATGTGTAAATTCTGCGTAATATTGATGTTCACTATTCCAAGGACGTATATCTGATTCCAGCCCGATGGCAACAATTTCAAAATCCTTTTGATCTTTCATAAGCTTTTCCAATTTGGGCATAGACTTTAAGCAATGCGAGCAAGTAGCACTCCAAAATACCAATAAAGTATAAGGTTTTTTTGCAGCTATTTCTGATAAGGTATAAGTATTGTTGATATCTTTAAAACTAAAATCAGGTGCCTGATCACCAATCGTTAAACCTATTTCGTTTAAAATGTTTTTAATATTTATTTTTGCCTTTTCATCTTCGGGCATCTTATTTATATATTTGTGAATAAGCATTTTACTTACGCGTCCATCAACATTTACAAAGGAGGTAGTCAAAGAAAAAATTACGTTATTGCGATAAAGATTGTTTTTTATTTTGGGCAATACGTTTTCTATTCTTTTAAGATATTCCTTGTCTTCAGTCTTTGGATTTGTAGGCGGATGGATGTCAAAAACGTAGTGGTTAATTTTGTGAATGATAATATTGGTATAGCTTAATTCGGGATTGTTAAAATCAAATCCATCGAAATAATGCGCCATTTTATCTTTGAAATAAGTATCTTTTGGCAGATAAATATCAGGATAGTATTCATGCATATTTTGAACATAAGTATGAACCAAATGCCCTTTTGATTTTTTTAGATAAGTTTGTTGCAGGCTGTCTAATTCAGTTTTTAATTGGGCAAATTTTTCTATTTCAGTCTTTGTTAAGCTGTCATTTTTAGCCAATTTGTTTTCAATTTGATTAAGCTTGTAGATTAATAAATCGTGTTTTCCAGCATAGGGCAGGTAGATTTTGTTTTCAGTTGACGCAATGATTTCTATTTTGTTGTTTTGCTTGGGATACGCTTTCAAAACAATATCTTTTTGGTTATAGACAAAATAGATAAAATGATTCGGATTGGTGTCATACATCAGCAAATAAATACCCGGCTTTTGATTGTGCATATCAAAAGAGAAATGTTTTAAACTATCCAATTGCTTATTGGTAACATATTCTTGTTGAACATTTTCCAATTTATACATGACCAACCAAGGGTATTTTTTCGCTGGATGTAACGAAATTGTAAGGCTTTGGGCATTTGTGCTCAAACTGATAATGCTGATAAGCAATAGGTAGTAAACTCTTTTCATAATGCGATCTTTAATTCTTTTGCTTTACGATTTATTTTGATAATGTATTCGCAAATATAATGCCAATTAGAAGTTAAAATACGTGATAAATAAATTGGAATATATTTATCTTTTTCAAGGCAAAAATTATTTGTATATCAGTCGTTATAGAATTAATTTTTAACATAGAAAAATGGAAATAGAAACAGTTTATATCGGGTGTTTTGATTTTTAATTGGTATGATACCTTTTTATAAATTTAATATTTACGATTGATACATTTTGTCGCGTTGTTCTTTGATTTTTTTATCAGATAGGTATTCGTCAAAACGCATTTGTTTGTCGATAGTACCTTTAGGGGTGATTTCGATAACCCTATTGGCTACAGATTCTGCAAAAGCGTGGTCGCGTGTGGTAAAGATAATAGTACCTGGAAAATTGATGAGGGCATTGTTAAGTGCTTGAATAGATTCGAGGTCCAAATGGTTGGTAGGTTCATCAAACAATAAGATATTTGCCCTATTCATCATCATTTTGGATAACATAGCGCGTACTTTTTCACCTCCGGATAACACTTTAACCGATTTGAGGGCTTCATCACCACTAAACAACATTTTTCCTAAAAATCCACGTAGAAACACATCTTCTTTTTCTTCATCTGTTTTGGCAAACTGTCGTAGCCAGTCCACTAAAGAGACATCTTCGTTAAAAAATTCGTGATTTTCGGCGGGTAAATAGGCCTGTGAAGTGGTTACACCCCATTTATATTCGCCAGTGTCAGGCTTCATATTGCCCATCACGGTTTCGTAAAATGCGCTAACAGCTCTTGTATCTTTGGAAAAAAGGGCTACTTTATCGCCTTTGTTCAAATTGATATTGACATCTTTAAAAAGCACTTCTTTGTCAATCGACTTGGCAAGATTTTCGGTTTCAAATATTTGGTCTCCAGCTTCTCTTTCGGGTTGAAAAATAATACCGGGATAGCGTCTGCTCGAAGGCTTTACATCATCGATATTGAGTTTTTCAATCATTTTTTTACGTGCAGTTGCTTGTTTTGATTTGGCAACGTTGGCAGAAAATCTTCGGATAAAATCTTCCAATTCTTTTTTACGTTCTTCAGATTTTTTGTTTTGTTGGGCGCGTTGTCTCGATTTTAGTTGACTGGCATTGTACCAAAAAGAATAGTTTCCGGTGTAAAAATTGAGTTTGTTATAATCTATATCTACGGTGTGTGTACTGACGGCATCTAAAAAGTGACGGTCATGCGATACCACGATAACTGTGTTTTCATAATTTGCCAAGAAATCTTCTAACCACGAAATAGTATAAAAATCCAAGTCGTTGGTGGGCTCATCCATGATAAGTACATCCGGATTGCCAAATAAAGCTTGTGCCAAAAGAACACGAACTTTCATTTTAGATTCAAGCTCTGACATTAATGTATAATGTATATCTTCTTTTACACCAAGATTTGACAATAATATGGCAGCATCGCTATCGGCATTCCAACCATTCATCTCTTCAAATTTTTCTTGCAGTTCACCCAAACGCATGGTTTCTTTGTCCGAAAATTCTTCGTGTGCATAAAGCGCATCCATTTCTTGTTGAATTTCGAATAAGCTTTGATTGCCCATCACAACGCTTTCCAAAACGGTATGTTCGTCAAAGGCTGTATGGTCCTGTTTTAATACGGACATACGTTTTCCCGGTTCCATTGAAACGCTACCGGTGGTAGGGTCTATTTCACCCGACAGAATTTTTAAAAAGGTGGATTTCCCAGCGCCGTTAGCACCGATAATACCATAGGTATTTCCTTTTTTAAATTGGGCATTTACTTCGTCAAATAAGATTCTTTTTCCGAATTGAACGGATACATTATTTACTGTTAACATAGGTTGTGATAAAATTTTTGCAAAAATACAAAAAAACTTGTTTACTTTTTATTTATAAATTGTTAAGTGCGTTTGGGTAGATTTAACCAGTAAATGTAATTTTTTTGTCTGCAATCCCGTACAGACGTTGCGCTGCAACGTCTCACACTGCAACGTTTCTATGTGTTATAATGTACCCGTACAGAAATAAAACATTTGCATTAGATTCTAAATGTGAATTTTGCAGAAATTTGCAAGGAGGATTTATTTTTTTTACCAAAAAAAAGGTTGCTCCTNGGAGCAACCTATAATATTTGTACTAAAGAATTGTTTACGCTTCAGGCGCTTCTTTTGTTTCTGTATTTTCAGCTGTTTTGGTCTCTGCTGTTTCATTTGCAGCTTTTTCAGCAGCGGCAGCAGCGGCTTCAACTTTTTTTGCTTCGGCAGCGGCTTTTGCTTTTGCTTCGGCAATTGCTTTTTCGTCTCTAATAGGTGTGATTTCAAATTCCAAGGGGAATATGACCTCTCTATGTAAGCGAATAGTGGCGTCATATTTACCAATTCTCTTAACATTACCACCGATTACAGAAATGAATTTTTTATCGATTTCAAAACCTTCTTTTGCCAATTTTTCGGCAATGTTTTGATTGTTGATAGAGCCAAATAATTTATCACCGGCACCAACTTTAGCGGCAATTTTCAATTGCAATGCTTTTAGTTGTTCGGCTAATTTATTTGCTTCATCAATTACGTGTTTTTCTTTGAATGCTCTTTGTTTAATTTTTTCTGCTAATACTTTTTTTGCAGAAGGTGTAGCCAATCTGGCAAAACCTTGAGGTATCAAATAATTTCTTCCGTATCCGTTTTTTACTTTTACAATATCATCGGTAAAACCCAAATTATCAACGTCTTTTATTAGTATAATTTCCATCGTTCCTTCTTTTTTATTTTAACATATCTCCTACGTAGGGCATCAAAGCCAAATGGCGTGCTCTCTTGATTGATTTGGATAGTCTTCTTTGGTATTTTAAAGAAGTTCCGGTAATACGACGTGGTAAAATTTTACCTTGTTCGTTGACAAATTTCATTAAGAAATCGGGATCTTTATAATCAATATATTTAATGCCGTATTTTTTAAATCGGCAATATTTTTTTTGATTTGGTTTAACGTCAACATCCAGTTGCGTTAAATATTTTATTTCGGATTGTTTTCCTGAATTTTGATCTATCGATGCCATAATCCTTTATTTATTTTCTTTAATTTTTTCTCTTCGTTTATCTGCCCAGTCAGCAGCATATTTATCCAATTTGGTAATCAAGTGACGCATCACTCTTTCATCTCTTCTAAACGCCACGTCTAGATCTTTTACAGCTTCCGGATCCAATTTGAATTCCATCAAATGGTAAAAACCGGTTTTTTTGTGTTGAATTTGGTAAGCTAGTTTTTTTAGCCCCCAATCTTCTTTCCAAATTATCTCGCCACCTTTGGAAGTTAAAAAATCCTCAAATTTCTTAACTGTTTCCTTTACCTGATCATCAGATAAAACGGGAGTTAAAATGAAAACAGTTTCATAATGGTTCATAATATATTTTTTTAAAATTTATTGGCTGCAAATATATGGATTTATTTGCAATAAACAATTATTTTTTGATAAAATGTTTTACGCCTGTAAGCTTTTCAGTTTGAAGCTTTAAGATGTAATTTCCAGCAGGTAAAAACGATATGTCAATCCTGTTATGATTATTTGAAATGGGGAATGATTTTCCGAGTATATCAAGTATTTCAATATTTTTTATTTTTCCTAAATTAGAATCAAATTTGATAAAGTTACTTGCGGGATTGGGATATATTTGAAATTGTGTATCTGTTAATTCCGAAAGACTCGCTGTTTGTTCAGGAATACTTTCAAAACTGTTTGTAATATAGTCGCCGCTTTCTGCGTTGTTTCCGTTGGCAATATTAACTACGTAGTATAATTTTACAGTTCCAGTTCCGGTGACGGGCGCTGTCCAGTTAAACGACCAGTTGTGTAAACTAGCACCCGTTGTTGTATGTGTAATATAGGTATTGCTTTCGATTGCTTGCGTGTTGGCATCTGTATTTGCAAAACTACCGGCTTTTTGGTTGGAAGCATTTTCTGTAGTTGCCTCAAATCCTGTTTTTGGATTGCTGACATTGCCAACATCTAACGTAAGATTGTAGGTCTGTCCTGGCACGTAGCCATTGGTCGGTAATCCTGACAACTGAATGTTTGGGGTAGGTGCTGTGCCGCTGAAACTATGACAATAAGTGCAAGTTCTGCCCCTGTCTCCTTGAGAACCAGAGTATCCAAAAGGCGCGCCACTTGTGTAAGAAAATAGCAATAATAAAAAAGGTAATAGTAAAATGCTTAGTAATAATTTTTTCATGTCTAATTTGTTTTTTGCTAAAATAGCTATTTTTTTTTATTTTGATAAAATTTCATACAAAAAGCCCGCTTAAAGCGAGCTTTACTTATACATTATAAAAAATAATGAATTATTTCTTGTGTCTGGGTTCAGATGAAACCGATAATTTTTTTCTGCCTCTAGCTCTTCTGCGGGCTAAAACCTTTCTGCCTTCACGGGTTTCCATTCTTTCACGGAATCCGTGTTTATTTCTTCTTTTTCTTTTCGACGGTTGATAAGTCCTTTTCATCTCTATATGTATTTAATAATGTGTTACAAAAAATTTCTGCAAATCTATAAATAATTTTTGAATAAAAAAGTTTTTTATAGATAAAAGTCTCAGTTTGTAGTTTGTTTGTGATTTTTGAACATATTTCAATCAACACACATAAATGTTTTATTTATCATTTAATTAATGTTAAATTTATTATGAATATGATAAAAATCAAATAATACTGTTTAGATTTATGATTTTAGTCATTTTATCATTCTTTTTTTATAAATTTGCTTTTTATTATCATCGCATATATTTTTATCGTAAAGAATAATCATAAGTATATGATTTAATTAAAAATTTGTGATGTATTTATTTGATACAAATGGTATTTATATAATTATTGATTAAGTTTTTTCGATGTTTTTAAATACTGATATAATTTTAAAAAATTTTTATATAATATGAAAAATTGTAACCTTTGCTTGATTCACCAGTTAAATTCGTTTAAAACTTTATCAAAAAAAGATTTAGATTACGTTTCCGAGCATAAAAAAGTGCTGCATTTTAAAAAAGGAGATTTAATCTTGGAGGAAGGGAAGCCTAGTCGAAATGTTTATTGCTTGATGTCGGGTAAAGGTAAACTAACCAACTATAATTCGTCTGGTAAAGAGCAAATTATTCGTTTTGTAAAGTCGGGTAATTTAATTGGATATAGATCTGTTTTTAATGATGAGTCAATTACACTGAATTTGACCGCTATAGAAGATGTTACAGCTTGCATGATTCCCAAAGATGTTTATAAGAATTTGCTTGATAATAAAGATTTTACTTTGGAAATGCTTCGTTTGTTGAGCAATGATTTAAAATTGGCAAATTCTGTTATTTCACATTTGGCACAACATTCTGTGCGCGAACGCATGGCAGAGACCTTGTTACATTTGGACGATGTTTTTGGTACAGATCGCGAGGGAAATATAAATATTTTATTATCTAGAGAAGAATTAGCAAATATTATTGGTACCGCTTCCGAATCAGTTATTAGAATTTTATCTTCCTTTAAAAAAGAAGAGATAATTTATTCAAAGGCAAAAAGAATAAAGTTGCTAAATAAACAAAGACTGTTTAATATTGCCGAAGGCTTGGAGCTTAATTCATAAATATGAGCGTTTTTAAAGAATATAAAAAAATTACCACAAAACGTTTGTTTGATATGAAGCAAGCGGGTGAAAAAATTGCTATGTTAACTGCTTATGATTATACCATGGCAAAAATATTGGATGCTTCAGGTATCGATATTATTTTGGTAGGAGATTCTGCTTCAAATGTAATGGCAGGGCACGAAACAACTTTACCTATTACTTTAGAGCAAATGATATACCATGCCGGTTCGGTAGTGCGCGCTTCTACCAGGGCTTTGGTTGTGGTTGATTTGCCTTTTGGTACATACCAAGGCAATTCGAGAAAAGCTTTGGAGTCGGCAATACGCATTATGAAAGAATCTGGTGGCCATGCTGTAAAATTAGAAGGTGGAGAAGAAATTTCAGAATCGGTAAGTAGAGTATTGAGTGCTGGTATTCCTGTAATGGGACATCTCGGTTTAACACCGCAATCCATCTATAAGTTTGGCACTTACACCGTTAGAGCAAAAGAAGAAAAAGAGGCTGCTAAGTTGATTAAAGATGCTAAATTACTTGAAAAATTAGGTGTTTTTGCATTGGTGCTCGAAAAAATACCCGCAAAATTGGCAGCAATGGTTGCGCAAGAATTACAGATTCCCGTTATCGGTATTGGTGCCGGTTCCGGTGTGGATGGACAAGTATTGGTGATGCACGATATGCTTGGGATGTCAAAAGACTTTAGCCCTCGATTTTTAAGAAGATACGCCGACTTATATACAATTATGGATGAGGCATTTACAAAATATATTGCAGATGTTAAATCTGTAAAATTTCCCAATGAAAAAGAGCAATATTAATCTTTTTTTATGATTTAAAATATTCATTAAAACATCTTATTTTTTGAAAACCACTCCTGAAAATATTCAAATTGTCTATGAAGACAATCATATTATTATTGTTAATAAACGTGCCGGAGATATAGTGCAAGGCGACAAAACAGGCGATATGCCTTTGTCGGATATTTTGAAACTATACATTAAAACAAAATATAACAAGCCCGGAAATGTATTTTTGGGCGTGGTACACCGACTTGATAGACCCACGAGTGGATTGGTTATTTTTGCCCGAACTTCTAAAGCTTTGGCGAGACTGAATGAGATGCTTAAAAAACGTGATATTAAGAAAACATATTGGGCAATTGTAAAACAAAAGCCCGAAAAAGATGGCGATACACTGGTGCATTACTTAAAAAAGAATACCAAAAACAATAAATCTACAGCTTTTGTTAGGGAAACAGGTGATGCTAAAAAAGCCATTTTGCATTACAAAAGATTGGCTTCTTCAGATACGTATCATTTGTTGGAAATTGATTTGGAAACCGGAAGACACCATCAAATACGTGTGCAATTGGCAAAAATTGGAAGTCCTGTTAAAGGGGATTTAAAATATGGTTTTTCAAGGAGTAATAAGAATGCCGGTATTTCACTTCATGCCAGAAAAATTGAATTTATACATCCTGTCAAGCAAGAATTAATTAGTTTGACGGCTATGCCTCCGGATGATGATTTGTGGCAATATTTGATGTAATATTGTTTGTAAATTCTTTCTTTTTTTTTGCTTAAATATGTTTTAGAACGATTTTTTTAGATTGAAATATTTACTTTTTCATGTTAAATAAAATTGTATTTTTGGAGATTAATTAAAACGCGATAAAATGATTTTAATTGCCGATGCAGGTGCCACCAAAACTTCTTGGATTCTCGTTAACGTTGAACGAATGGTTATAGGGAAATTTCAATCAGGTGGACTTAATCCTACTGTTTTTGATAAAGTAACATTAAGTAAAAATATAGCACAAAATGCAGAGATATTGGCTCATGCGCCTTATATCAAAAAAATATATTTATATGGCTCCGGTGTAGATGATTCAGTAGCTTATGACAAGTTAAATGATGTGCTTACAGAACTTTTTGATGAGGCTGAAATACACATTTATTCCGATTTGTTAGCTTCGGCTCGTGCAACTGCCGGAAAGGAAGAAGGTGTTGTTGTTATTACTGGTACAGGCTCAAATTCATGTTATTATGATGGTAAAGAAATTGTCAAAACTATTGGATATTTTGGCTATATTTTGATGGATGATGCATCCGGAAACTGGTTTGGAAAACAGTTGCTACGCGATTATCTTTTTGGCATCATGCCCAAACAATTGCATCAGCAGTTTAAAAAAGAATTTAAGGTTAATGCTGATAAAATTATTAAAAATTTATATCAAAAATCACAACCGAATACCTATTTGGCATCTTTTGCCCTTTTTATGTCAGCGCATTATAAATCCAGTTATATTAAGGATTTATTGTTAAAAGGTTTTGAAAAATTGGTTACAGAACAATTACCTGCCTATAAGCAATACAAAGAGGTGCCGATCCATTTTAACGGACCTATTGCTTATCATTTTAAAAAAGAACTGATTGAAGTGCTTAACAGACACGAATTAAAAATAGGTAAAATCATCAAGGATCCACTAGAGGAATTGATCGAATATCATGCCTAATGTATTAAGTATCATTTAAAAAAATATACTATGGAACCTATTTTATCAACAAGAATAAAAACACTCTCTACTTCTCAAACCATTGCAATGGCCGAAAGAGCGGCTGAATTAAAAGAAGAGGGTGTAGATATTATTAGTTTAAGCTTGGGTGAGCCTGACTTTGACACGCCCGAGTTCATTATAGATGCTGCTCGAAAAGCTATGAAGGATCGTTTTTTTAAATATTCGCCTATCGTGGGTTATAAGGATTTGCGTGAAGCCATTATCAGAAAGCTTAAAAAAGACAACCATTTAGAATACAGCTTAAATCAAATTGTGGTTTCTACGGGTTCAAAACAATCTATCTTTAACGCGGCTATGGTATTGGTCAGTCCCGGAGATGAGATTTTGTTGCCTTCACCTTATTGGGTTAGTTATATTGAAATTGCCAAATTGGTAGGTGGAAAGCCTATAACAATCAAAACAAGGATAGAAAACGATTTTAAAATGACGCCTGCGCAATTAGAAGCGGCTATTACACCCAAAACTAAATTGATGATTTTCAATTCTCCAAGCAATCCTAGTGGATCTGTTTATAGTAAAGAAGAATTGGCTGCTTTGGGAGAAGTGCTTAAAAAACATCCACAAGTATATGTGATTGCTGATGAAATTTATGAATACATTAATTTCAGTGGTGCATTTGCCAGTTTTGCAGAGATAGATGCTATAAAGGACAGGATTATTACGGTAAACGGCGTGTCAAAAGCTTATGCTATGACGGGCTGGCGTGTGGGTTATATGGCAGCGCATCCAACGATAGCCAAGGCTTGTGCCAAGATACAAAGTCAGGTAACTTCAGGAGCGAATTCTATAGCGCAAAAAGCAACAATTATTGCTTTGGATGGTGGTAAAAAAAGATTGCAATCTATGATTGATGCTTATGATGAGCGTAGGCATTTGGTTTATAAACTACTAAAAGATATTCCGGATTTTAAGGTAAATATGCCTACCGGTGCTTTTTATTTTTTTCCTGACGTTTCTGCATATTTTGGAAAAACATTAAAGAATTATAAAATTGAATCTGCTACTGATTTGTCTATGTACTTATTGGAGAAAGCAAAGGTGGCTACTGTTACTGGGGATGCATTTGGCAATCCCGAATGTTTGCGTTTTTCGTATGCTACATCAAAAGAAGAATTAAAAGAAGCTTTGGTGCGTGTTAAAAAAGCCTTAGAAGAATAAATGTATTATGGGAATAGATGTAAAACCTTATAAAGATAAAGAAACCGGACGTAAACAACAAGTAACTGAGATGTTTGATAATATCTCCGGAAACTATGATTTTATGAATCGGTTGATGACTTTTGGAATCGATGTAAAATGGCGTAAAAAAGTTGTAGAAATGCTTGCAGCCGCACATCCCAAAAAAATATTGGATATTGCTACCGGCACCGGAGATTTTGCGATAATGTTGGCAAGTATTAAACCCGATAAAATTGTGGGTTTGGATATTTCCTCGGGAATGTTGGAAATAGGTAAGAAAAAAGTTAAGGAAAAAGGATTGGATCAACTCATTGAGATGGTTTTGGGGGATTCTGAAAAATTGCCGTTTGATACCGATACATTTGATGCCATTACCGTAGGTTTTGGTGTCCGAAATTTTGAAGATTTAAACAAAGGTTTAAGCGAAATTTATCGTGTGTTAAAACCTGGTGGTATGTTTGTCGTGTTGGAAACTTCTCAACCCGATAAGTTTCCATTTAGACAAATTTATAAATTTCATACCAAGTATATTATTCCGCTTTTGGGTGGATTGTTTTCAAAGGATAAAAAAGCCTATGATTATTTGCCCGAGTCGGCAGAAGCTTTTCCTTATGGCGAAGCTTTCAACAATATATTACGAAAAAATAAGTTTATATCTGTAACAAATATACCACAGTTTTTTGGTGCAGCAAGTATTTATAAAGCATTTAAAAAATAGTAGAAATAAATTATACAATGACAAATATTTCAAAAAACATTCTGATTCTTATTTTTAGCTTGGTAACTTTTGCCGCTATGGCACAATATACCGATGATATTTCCAAAAACAGACCTTTTTTTGATAAGAAAAACGTTTCGTGGGGTTATTATTTTGGCATGAATTTTTATGATTTTAAGATTGATTATGACCAAGAATATGAACATATTGTTGCAGAATCTAATCCGGGATTTCAGGTGGGATTGGTTGGAAATGTAAATATTAATGATAATTTGAGTTTGCGATCAGAACCGGGTGTCTTTTTTACAAATAGACGTTTGATTTTTAGAAATTTGGTTACACCACGAGATAGCATAAGAGATATATCTTCTAATTATGTGCAATTGCCCGTTTCCGTAAAGTTAAACACCATTCGCTATGGCAATATGCGCCCCTATATTACAGCCGGAATCATTTATGCTTACAACCTTAATTCGTGGGAAGATTCCAATAACGATAATAGCTCCGGTCGTTTTAGAATGCGTTCAAATAACTTAATGTACGAAGTAGGATTTGGGATAGAAATGTACTTGTTTTATTTTAAATTTACGCCAAGTATTAGAGGTATTTTTGCCCTGAATAACGAGTTGGTAAATGACATCGACCCAAATAGTCCGTGGACCAATCATGTGTCGTATATGGGCACGAGAGGGGTGTATATTAATTTAACTTTTGAATAAATAAATATGTCGATAAAAGTAAAAGAAAATATTGATTATCAAGACTTTATGAAAATTAATTTTCCTGATGTATTAAAACCTTTTTATACCAAACGAATGTTTATTATTAACATTCTTTTTGCGGTTGTATATATGGGTATTGCTATTTATGTTTTTTCGACGAGTTTTAAAAACGGCGTTAAATTTGAGTTCCAACATTATACTTTTATATTTTTTGGGCTCTTATTTACTTGGTTGGCATTTTATGTCATGCGTAGAGAAAAGCGTATTTACCACAAATTAGTAAATAATATCAACGATTTAGCTACAGAATATACATTTGATAATAATGATATTCGGGTGCACAATGATATATCCAACTTGCATTACAAACGCAGTGATATTAAGGAGATAAAAGAATTGTCCAAATGGTATATTTTTTATTTTAAAAACGACGATAAATTATCGATTTATAAACCAAATTTTGGCGATAAAGTTCAAGATTTTAAGCAGATGTATCAGTCTCTAATTGTTGATTAGTTTTTTTGAAAGATATTTAAATCTAAAGAAAAGCATGATGGCAGCACTTGTCAATCCGGTGAGTAAGCCATACCAAATACCCATTACCCCAATTGTTTTGCTTAAATATAAACTCATTGGAAAGCCAATAAACCAATAAGCAATCAGTGTGATAAAGAAAGGGTAAATAACATCTTGTAAACCGCGAAGTGCGCCTTGAAGTACTACTTGAAATCCATCGGATATTTGAAATAAGCCGGCAACAATTAGTAGTTGCACCGATAATTGATAAACTTTTTCTGCTTCAGCCATTTTTATAGGGTCATCATATTCTTTGCTTAGGTATATCCAAGGCAATTGATGCCTGAATATGATAAGAATAGCGGTAAATATCAGTTCAAATATGAAGACTTGAAGAAAAATCGATTTGGCAATACGTTTCATTTCCCTAAAATCTTTACGCCCTTTTTCATTACCAACCCGAACGGTTGCGGCAACACCAAAACCAATAAATACCATAAAGGTAAGCGATGCTAATTGTTGTGCTATTTGGTTTGCAGATTGATTAATGGCACCCAAAGTACCCGCTATCCATACGGTAGCAGCAAAAATTCCCATTTCAAAAACACCTTGAAAAGCGGAAGGGATGCCCAAGTATAAAAGTCTGTTTATGACTGGTTTTGAAATCAGGTGTATGCCTAATTTTTTAAAATAAACAGCTGTTTTAGAAAAATATTTTAAGGCAATCCATAAGGCAATAACGGTAATGATTCTAGCGATAAGTGTTCCGTATGCCGCGCCATAAATTCCCATTTTTTTGAAACCAAAATGTCCGAAAACCATCCCATAACTCAGATAAATATTGATAACATTGGCAATGACGGTGGCAATCATTGGATAGGTTGTTAATGCCATTCCATCTGAAAATTGTTTGAATGCTTGAAAAATCATTACAAATAACAATGAAACACCTACAATTCTGACATAAGGAACGGCCAAAGCAATAACTTCAGGTGGCTGGTCTGCAATGGCTAAAATTTCCGGAACAAATAGGCTCAATAAAGCCATAAGTACACCTAAAACAGTGTTGAGTAACAATCCATTATACAAAACTTTTTGCAATCGGTAATGTTTATTGGCACCTACAGATTCCGACACCAAAGGTGTGATGGCATACGAAAATCCAATTCCAAAAGCCATGATGAAAAATATGGCGGAGTTTGCCAATGATACAGCTGCTAAATTGATGGGGTCTAGTTTGCCAACAAATATGTTGTCAGCCAATCCCACAAATACGTGTCCTAAAAAACCCAACATAACCGGTGTGGCTATATGTAAATTTTGTTTAAATTCTTTTGTGTATTGTTTTAACATGCTTGTCGTAAAATGAGATTGCAAATATATGATAAATTGTGTTATTATTTCTTTATCTTGTCGAGTTTTCATTTATATTTGTATTGCAATTTATGATAATTTTTAATTATGTTATGATTTGTTTTTCTGTAGATATAAAATGCTGAATAATAACAAGATGAGATATATTATTTATACTTTTTTACTTTTATTTTCTCTATCGTCTTTTGCACAAAAAACACGAAAAAAATCTACTAAATCAGAGCGGATTGTATATAGAGGTGTCGTGGTTGATGAAAATCAAGAGCCACTTCCTTTTGTAAATGTTTTTATGCGCAAGGGTAAATATGGTACCACTACAAATGATAATGGCGAGTTTGTGTTGAAAACACGTCGTAAAAGAGGTAGGATTACTTTCTCTTTGATAGGTTATCAAACAAAGATATTTAAACCTAAACCCAAAAATCCTTATATTAAAATTGTTTTAAAAGAGGAAAAAAATGTATTGGATGAGGTTGTTATAGTGCAACGACCCAAAAAAAGATTGAAGAAAAAGGCAAATCCGGCTTATAAAATCTTAAAAGGTATTTGGCTGCACAAAAAGCGTAATGGTTTAAAATTAGTCCATAGTTATGAATACAAAAAATATGAAGCGACTGAAATTGGTTTAAATAGAATTGATTCCTTATTTTTAAAAAAATTATTNAAAAAAGATTATCAGCAAGTGTTAGACGATTTGCCTTTTGATAGCGAAGGATTTAATAAATATATTCCTATTTTTATAAAGGAATTGGTTTATCGTATTTACGGTGATAATAAGCTTGACAAGCAACGTGTAGATATAGAGGCAGAAAAAAACAAAGGATTTGCCCAAAATGGCTTTGTGTTTGATCGAATGGCAAATAAGTTTGATGCGGTAGATATTTATCAGAACAGTTTTGATTTGTTTAACAAATCTTTTGTGAGTCCTATTTCTTCTACAGGATTTGACACCTATGATTATTTGTTGTACGATAGTATTCAACACCAAAACAACAAACTGTACAATATATATTTTTGGCCGCGCAGGGCAGCAGATTTGGCTTTTGTAGGTAATTTTTTGGTAGATAAACACACATTTGCCGTAACCAAAATAAAAATGAAACTCAATAGGGACGTGAATGTTAATTTTGTTCGCGGTTTGTNCATTGAGAAAAAATATAAAATATTGAACGATAGTATATTTTTACCTCAAAGTGATATTTTTGAAGGCGATTTTACCTTGATTGATAAAAATGACCAACACAATGGACTCAATATTAAAAAAAGTTATTTTTATACGGATTATAATCTAAAATCTAAGCACGCTTCTGAATTTTATGAGGAGAATATCATCAAATACAAACCGAAGCAATTTGTAAAAGATAGTGCTTTTTGGCAAAATTATACAGATATTAGGCAATCGGCTAAGACCTATGTGTTAATCGATAAAATAAAGGATAAAAAAAGTATTCAAAATGTGACCAAATGGATAAATATTTTGACAACTGGTTATTTTAACATCGTTAAAAATGTGCAATTAGGTCCTTTGTTCCAAGCAGTTGGGCGAAATGGTGTTGAAGGCTGGCGATTAATGGCGGGATTTAGAACTTTTAAATCACCCGATGACCGCTTTCGTTTGTCTGGACATGTGGCGTATGGTACTAGAGATGAAAAGACCAAATATGGTTTGCAAGCCAAATATTTGTTGTCCTATAAACCGCGTATTGCTGTTACGGCTAGTTGGTCTGATGATTATGTGCAACAAGCACGTCAATTGTTAAATGTTAGCAATATTATGTTTGTCGAAAACTTGGGCGCAAATTTTGTTTTGTCACGTGGTAAAAATGTTTTTTTGTCCAGGATGCAAGAAAAAAGCCTGAAATTTGATTATCGTATTGCCAAGAATTTTCATTTCGGGATGATTCCTTCTCATAAAATCATTCAGCCGGCGGATCATCATTTATTTAATATGAATTATTTGTACAAGGATTATAGCATTCGACATATAGTAACAGATGTAGGTTCAGATTTTTATCTGACTTATACGCCTGGTAGAGATGTTTATGGTTTGGGTGTGGCGCAACGCTATGGAAAAAATGCTTTTCCTTCGTTTATGCTTAATTATCATAAGAGTTTTTCTTTCTTAAACAGCGATTTTAATTACAGTCGTTTGCAATTTAGATATGATCAACATATTTTATGGGGTAAATTCGGTAAAACAGATGCAACGGTAGAATTGGGAAAAACTTTTGGAAAAGTACCTTTGGCTTTGCTCAATCCGCTTCCTGCCAATCAGGTTTTAATTCAAAAACCTTACACTTTTAGCTTGCTTAATTACTATGATTTTGTAACGGATACTTATGCTACGGGTTATTTTACACATCATTTTAACGGATTGATAATGAATAGATTACCTTTGTTGAAAAAATTGAAATGGAGAACAGTTGTTGCTTTTAGGTTAGCTTATGGACAAATTTCGGATGCAAATAAAAGTATTAATTTATCAAATATTCAATACACTGCACCGGATCAAAATTTATATTACGAATACAGTGTCGGATTGGAAAACATAGGTTATGGAAATTTACGATTTATTCGTGTCGATGCTATTTGGCGCAGTGCTTATCAAAGTATAAATGGATTGCATTCACCAAAATTTGCCATTCGCATGGCATTCAAACCTGATTTTTAATAATTTAGGGCATAAAATAAATTCCTAAAAAAAAACACTTATTATTTTTAAGAGAGGATGGTGATATGCTAATAAAAAATTGATATAGCTGATACTTAGTTTGTCAA
>JGI24023J19991_10001175_pt1 | contig 20429 bp, 10 predicted proteins | sample Cruoilmetagenom1_FD_19991 | JGI IMG/M metagenome (IMG submission 19991) | reverse complement strand
AAATCCTTTCAACCAAGTATGGGCTTTCTTCGGGAAGAGTTAAACCAAGAGTTTCGATTGTTTTTTGGCAATCTACTAAAGTCCCTTTGAAAACAGTTTGACCAGTGCGCATATGCAGATCAGGGGCATCAAACATCAAAATCACTTTTTTGGTTTTATTATTATATACAAGTTCCATATTTTACCTTTTTAGTTTGTGGTTATTGTCCCACCTTCCGAAATTATATGGTCTCTTGCCGCTTGACTTGCTGATGTTGGTGCGGCGTTTGAACCAGTTAAAACGATAATTAAATCAGAACAATCAATATCTGCATCAAGATCAATAAATAAATTATCCATTTCAGTTGAGTCAAGACCATAGGAGGAAACAGGAATAATCCTAAAAACTGTCATTTTTGTTGTCCAAGTTTTGTTGGTATAATTGGATATTCTATTATAGCCATATATAGTAACATAAGCTATTCCAACAGGGAGCTCCCCTATATCACCTGACAGTCTATTATAACCATATACAGCAAAATAAACCAACCCGACGGGAGCAGTTCCTATATCTCCTGATATTGTGTTATGACCGCTTATATAAATATGAACCAGCCCTCTTGGGGAAGCTCCAATATCAAAAGAAATATTAGTTTCAGATTCATTCATCAAAAATTTGGTTAAACAGTTCTTACTCTTTTCAACAAGATTGATAACATAATCACCTGCACTCCCGTAATCGTGTGAATACGCTTGATCACTTGTACCTGAATAAGTATTAGAACTTCCATCTCCCCAGTTGACCTCTATCTCTGTATCGGCAAGTGTCCGAAAGGTTCCTGATACTATTTGGGACTGATTGACATTAATTTTAAAAACATCACATCCCCCAAAAAAAGTTATAGATGGGTTTTTTCCCAAAGCTGTCCCTATAATTATAGGCATTCCGCATTTTACGATTGGCTGTTTCATGATAAATAATCCTATTATTCACTTTTACCTGGGTTCACTATAAGGTTTGGTGATCCTGATACAGATTTGGCATACATTATTATCGAATTTTCAGGTTCATAATGTCCCCAAGACAAAGAAGCATTGTCAGGAACTAAAGCTTCTCCAGTCCCTGAACTATCAACGGCATAATAAAAAGAGGATTTATCAGATATATGAACAGAAAATCCATATGCTTGTTCTTCTCCCAGTGCAATCGGTGTGTATGTTGTTGAATTAATAGCTGTGACTACTGGAGTTTTTATCATTTGTTACCATCCTTTTTTTAAAATAAATTATCTTTACCTCAATCGTTCTTGTTTAGACGGTCTAAGAGCTCGTCTTAATGCAGCATGTAATGAATTACGTGTAATCGGAGAGACCACCCTTGTTATCTTCTTATTTTTTATTTCTTTATTAAAGTCCCGGATATCAGCATATAAATTTATTATATCATTTTTATCTCTGTTTTCCGGTCGTGTTAAATAAAATACTTTGTATCTTTTGTTAAGTTCTCTTTTGTAATTATTATATCGTTTTTTTGTTTTATAATCATAATATAAAATAGTTTTTTTCTTGTCAATATTGGTAGGATTAAAGGATAAAAACCGTAATACTGTGTCTAAATTATTACCTTTGATTTGTTTATTTCCGAAATAAACAGGACTTCCACTGCGTGTTGTTACCCCTTGATTTCTTTCTCGGAAAGCTTTTGATACTGAACCTAATGAAGTTGGGAACATCTTTTCTATCCCTTCTCTATAATTCCCTTGATAAAGATTATAAAGCCCCCGAACTTCATCTTTTACTACACTCCCAGGCGCTCCAAAAATATCAAGCGCACTTTTTGGGAGTTCAAAACGTGTAGCCAAAGAACCTTTTATTGATAATCCTAAAACAGAGGGAAGCCCATATCTTACAAAATCACTCCCACCCATAGCTTTAATTACCATTTCTTCAGGATCGTCTGTATCAAATATCTTTGATATAGCTTTAGCTATAGCCATTGGGATAGTTGCCCCTACTCCACCCAGTAATGCCCCGGATAAAGCCATATATGCCGCTGCTCCCCATTGACCTTTAACTAATCCGAGCCTCGTCATTTCTTGTAAATATGTTTGAGTAAATGTCATAAAAACACTATATGCTTGAAGTGTCTGCGCTCCAATATTATTCCCACGTGATATATGTAATCTGTTTGCTTTGCTATAATCTCCATGAGCAAGGTTAGATAACTGTTCAGCTTGTATAAGCCATTTATTATTTACTTTGTTATTTTCAAATAAAGGTTTCCTTGCTTTCTCTACAATAGCCAAGTAATTAGCGGCGACTGTTGTCGCTCTATTTATCCGTTCAGTTTCTCCAAACATGTACATAGATATATCAATCGTTTTTCTATAAGCTCCTCCTGTCCGAGATTGTAAAGCTTCAATAGCTTCTTTATTAAGTTGTGGAGTATCCAACCCTCGTTTTTCAATTTCTTGAAATAAAGGAGACAGTTTGGAAGCTCGGTCGGTTTTGAACTTATAATATTCTTTTCCAGCTATTGTGATAGCTCCAAAAGCTTTATGCAATGGGACTTTTAACTCGCCTGCAATAACAGCGGGAACAGCCATTACCATATTAGTTGTATTAACAGCTGCGGAAGAAACTCTGCCACCGAGGTATTTGATCACAGCGGCACTTTTTAAGGAAGCAATAACATTATCAGCAAACTCATTGTTTTTTAAAATATCTTTCAATGCACCAGTGGCTTCTGAATAAATTATAGGCTGGCGTGAAGCATCAATTCCTCGTTCTTTTGTATATTGCAAATATTCTTTATATGTTGATTCCGGATTATCAAGAAGATAATCATCAAAATGAACATCTTTTCCTGTTATGACTTTTAACCCATCAATAGCTGCGGTTTGCTTTGCCCAGCCGCCAGCCGCTGCTTCTGTTGCTGTTGCCATAGCCTTTACAAGATCTGTTTCGTATCCTCGTTTAACATCAAAATCTTTTGCATCAGAACGTCCAATCATCCTTGATCTTGACCCGTGAGATTTTAAAGTAGCTGCATATTGTTTCACAAATAGATCAGCTATAGCGTTTTCAAAATCTACTCCAGTTGACATTTTCTCAAATGTTTTTTGTATTACCTTTTCTTGTGCAAGTAGCGGAGCAAGTGTCTGATAAAGATCTTCTGATAGATTTCCAGATTGAGTTATTTCTGTCTTATATCCTTGATTTCTCATTTTTAATTTATATTGTCTCGCACCAAATTTGGTTTTAAAAAATTGTAGTTCAGCAGGTATCCCCTTTTTTGTTGCATCTACTCTCCAACCACCTGTTTCTCTTATCCGTGGAAAATAATAACCAATCCGATTCCCCATTTTTAACATAGCGGTTTTAAGACTAATTTTAATTGGTTTCCCTTTTTCTACAATAGTAACCTTTGGAGGTTCAATACCTGCAATTTCATGCTGACGGATTATATCATTTATTGCGTCTGCGTAATGATGATATAGATTTAAAGACATTTTTCGATTGTTTATTAAGACTTCTTTCTCTTTATCTGTAAACTTAACACTGTTTGCTTCTTCTTCAAAAGCTGTTCTCCATGCTTTATCAAAAGACATCATAGGCTCTGATATCTGTTTACCATCAGAGTCATATATCTCATATAGTTCTGTTTCCTCATTTTGTTTTACAGTATATCCTAAAGCTGCTATATCGTTTTTTACGATATATTTATTCACTCTTTTGTATAAGATCGGGTTTTTCTTTTTAAGATCAACCCCGGGTTGGAATAAAGAATAATCATTCTCCATACGTAAGCCATCTTGTTTAAGCTTTTTATTTTCAGGAACTCTGCTAAGCACATTATTATATAGCCTTTCAAATGCCCCGCCAGCTCTCTTTGCGTTGAACATTGTTGTTCCAATTATATGTTCAACTTGAGTTAAATCTTTTCTTTCATTTATGGCTTTTTCTCCAAAAAACTTGATATTCCCTTTTATGAAATTTTTAGCTCTTGTGAAAGTATTTTCTTCATCCTGTAAAATATTATCGTTATGCTTCTGTTGTTTTTGTTTTGCAAACTTAATTTCTTTACGAACTGTTGCGGGGACACGTTCTTTTAATTCCGTCTGCATTTCACCTGCTATTTTACCGCCCGGAATTTTATCCCCAGCTTTTGCTTTCAACATTCGGTCAGCTATATTATGAATAACATCATCTGTAATCTCTGTTTTAATACCTGTCCGATATAAGAACCCTGCGATTGCTCGTTTAATCTTTTGGAAAGTACCAGTCTTGGCGTTGTCTCTGTTTTGTAGGAAATATGCGATAGTTTCTTCCTGTAAGTCTTCTGCCTTTGTCCCTGCATCACGTGCCTGTTCCTGAGCTTGTACCCATTCGTCTTTGCCATTAGAGATATTCCTTTGAATTTGGTTTATAATTTCATCTGAGTCTTTATCAAATACTGCTTTCCATCCGCCTTTATCATATGCTTGGTGGATGGTTTCATGCATTATTAGACTATGAACTTCATCTTTCTTTATCTTGTCTGCAAACAATGAAATACGGCCTGTGTTTGAATCATAAGCCCCAACAATATTATCGTCCTTTGAAAAAATCGGATATTTAGTCTTAGTATCTGTTAAAGAATTATAAACATCAATTTTAAGATTCTTTTGTGCTTCAGGGTGAATGGTCTTTGATATTTGGGTTTTAATCTCTTCTGGAGTGCTTAACTGGTTGCCTTGTTGAGAGGTTGATAATAATTCTGTATTTGCTGTATTTGCTTCTTTTCCGACCATAGAGAGTTTAATATCTCTAAGATCTTTTGTAAATTGATCTACTTCACCTTTTATAGTGCTGCCCATATCTTGCATACGTTTAGAAACTTTAGCAGCAAGAGTTTTATCAAAAGGAATATTATCTGCAAATACCCAATAAGTCTCAGGGGCACCTATAACTCCGTATCTTGCAGATCGTCCTGATACTTGAGCAACTCCGGATGCTTTCCATGGCAAATTAATATTTATTTGTGTTGTAGGATGATCCCCCTTTGTATCATGGAGACTTAGCCCTGTTCCTCCCTTTGCCATAGTTACAACCAAAACTTTCCTTTTTCCTTTACGCCATGCTTGCAAATTAGCGGTTGCTTTCCCTTCTGAAACTTCCCCGGTATATACAGCAACATTTTCTTTCCCTATTTTTTGGATGATTTTTTGAGCCGTTGAGGGAAGGTCTATTTTTTCAATTCCGGCCTCTTTTAGTCCTAAAGCCATGTTGTACATACTTTTTGCAACGGGAGCTTTTTTTCTTACTCCATCAGGTGTATAAGGATTTGCAACCCATCCTTGATATTTTTCTATAACATTATTAACATCAATTTTACGCTGAGCTTTTGTTTCAACAAAAATTATTGGGAACCTATTCTGTTTGATAGCTTCCTGTGCAAGTTCAATCCCTGTATCTATTTTTGCATTTTCAAGCATTCTTTTTTTTAGTAACACTTTTTGCATAGCAAATTGGCCACGATCTCTGCTTGGCAACTCTTCTTGTTTTGTATCTAATGCTTGAGAAACTTTATCGTAAAAAATGGCGGTTTTTTCTGGTACAGATACTTTTTGGATATTGATTTTTGATTGTTCTTTTGAAAGCTGCATATCTCTTTGAACCATCACCCCACGATCAATAAACCATTGTCTTGAAGCTATAGTCTTTTTTTCTTGCTCCCCTTCAGGCCAAATAAGGACTTTATAAACTTTTCCTGGGCTTTTTCCTGGAACTTCTTTTATATCTGCTCCATGCTGCAATGCCCATTTCCAATGTCCTTGAGGGAAAATATTTGTTTCATTTAAATAAGCAGCTTCAACTGGGTTCTCAAAAGGAGTAGCAGATGCAAAAACAGCGAATTTACTTTTGTTTATAAGAGAGCTTGCTTGAATACCTGTTTTGACTTTTATATTTTTAATATTTTGTGATTCATCAAAAATGACAATATCATATTTTTTTGCTTCTTCTTTTCTTATTTTTGCGTATGTTTTAAAATCGACATTTTTGATATCAAAAGCTGATAGATCTTTTTTAATTTGTTTAATTAACTGAGTGTTCATTGTAACATATAAGATAGATTTTGCTCCGTTACGCTTCATTTCTTGAATAGCGCCACCAAGAACAAAGGTTTTTCCAGTTCCTGCTTCATTAGCCAATAAAAACATTTTTTTATCAGTTTTAAAAGCTCGATTAATTAAAGCAATATCTTCAATTTGTTGATCAATAACCTTTGCAGGGATTCCATATTCGAGTCCTTTTTTTATGTTTTCAATTGTATCGGGATTAACCCACTTTGTAATATCTGATATTGTTCCTGCTTTGTTATATTCCTTTTTTGCAGTAACTCCGGATGTTGCCTCGCCCATATCTTGTTTACTTGATATGATACTTCTGAGTCTTTCATCAGAGCTTGACAATCCTTCATATTTAATGTGGAGTTCACCGTTGAGTTCTTCTGTTGGGTCATGATCAAACCTCCATACTTTTTCTTGTGAGTTCCATTTTGCTCCAAGTTTTTTTAATAAACTTTTGTTCGCATAAGTTCCTTTGTCCGAATTTTTATCATGCCCTTTCTTTTTTTGACCAACATCATATGAGCCATCATCATTGTCATATATATGCAAATCATATTCAGAAAGAATATTTGGTAACGGTTCTATCTTTTGTTTTTCTTCCAATCCGTTAGTAGAGGTTCTCCCTTGATCTTCTTCTGGTTTGCCTGAAGGACTGCTGTTTTGAAAATTAAATCCCGCAGAGCTTTTGTCTGACTCTTCTTTGAAAAGGTTTTGTTGGGTGTTTTCATACTTTGTCCTCATCCTCTCTAATGCAATCTTATTTATGTTCTGTTTATTTATCTCTTCTTTATCGTTAAACATGGAACCTTGATTTTTATCTTGTAAAGCTTCTTTTATATTCGAGCCAATTGCTTTAAAAAATTCACCAATCCTTTTTCCGCTTCTGATATTCTTTGCAATAAATAAAGCTATTTGTTCTGCTTCCGCCCCTATTTTTTCTTCAAACATCTCCTCTTGGTTAAGAAGATTTTTAAGCTGATTTTCTGTTTTGTTTTTATTTTTAGTACTTTTTATATCCGGATATTCATTTTGTGCTCGTTTTAATAATTTTATGCCCTTTAACAAAGGCTCTACCGCAGTTTCGTTAGTTATTTTGGCATTTATCCCCTGTGCTTTTGCGAAGTCTTTCGCGGCTAACTGTAAACCATTAATAATATTTCGGCTATCAGGATTCGCTTCTTCCGCAGCTAAAGTTAAAAGATCTTCTGAATTATATGCTTTATTAAAAATAGCAGCTTGCATTCTATCAAGAAAAGTTTTATTAATTTCTCCTTCTGAAGTGGCATACCCTGTTTGCTCACCTTGGCTCATCTTTGATAAAAATCTTTTAATAAAAGGTTTGTTACTGGCAGCGTTCAAATCTCCATCTTCAGATGGGTTTAACAAAGTTAGATCTTCAGGAGTTAAATTATCACTATCAATTTTTGCTTGTTCAACAGGGGAAAGTTTAGCTATATCAGATTCATTAGCTTTTTGTACGTAATCTTTTATATCTTCTACTTCTGAAACTCTACGGCGTACATATACGGCATCAGGAGTGTTTTCTATTTCTTCTTTATCAATTCCCAATTCTTTTGCATGATTAAGCAAGTCTTTACGATATTTTTTCCAAGCTTTTCCGTTTTCTTCATATGCTTGTTTAATTGCAGTTGCTCTTCCATGTCCAATTTCAACGTTCCCTTCCTCGAGAGACAGAATAGGCGCTCCATGTGCAGCATCAGGAGCATCAGCTACTAATGCTTGTTTTAAATTCTTTGCAATATTATTGATTTGAAGTTGGTACCCTTTTCTACTCCGATCACGAGGTTGCAATTCCGGAGGAAACTTTTTATTAATGTTCCCTTCTTTATCATGGGATGTTTGTAACGAGCTTAAAGATACAATTTCCCCTTTTGTCTTAATTGACATTTCAGGTGTTACATATACTGTTTTTGTATTTTCTATTGATTTAGTTTTTATTTCTGAAGTTTTTTTAATTTTTTGCCATGGTTCATTTTCAAAATCTTTTTTATCATAATCAAAGTTAGGCTTGATATTTTTATGTGTAAGCGTATTTGAAACGTCTCTCGCTTCTGTTTCAGATATCCCAAATTTTTTTATTAAATAACTATCAAGATCACTTTTTGTTGTTATATGAAAAAGTTTTAAACGTGCTTTTTTATCTCCTGCAAGGGCTTTAGCCAGGTCAGCTGTTGCCCCTTTCCATTTTGCAGCAGCTTCCAACATATCAGAAAAATGAGGTTTTTGTTCTTGTGGTTTAAAAGGTTCTTGAGTAAGAGATTGTCCTTTCTTTTCCTTTTTCCTTTCTTCATTTTCTTTAGATAAACGTGTCCCCTCATCGATAAGTTTTTTTTGTTTTTCCTGTAATTTTTTAAGTTTCTTAGTCTGGACTTCTATTCTACGTCTATGAGGAAGAGAATCATTATTCCTATTTTTAAAAAAATTTAATCTTATTTGTACTCCCTTAATGTCTTTGTCTAATTTTTGGATAGCAAGTCGTCTTTTTTCACTAAAATTTTTATATACGTTAAACTTTGTGGAGTCTGAAGGAGTTTTTTCTTCTTCTTTTGTGATTGGTTTAAAAAAATTCTTAGTATAAGGGTTAACCGGTTGCGTTACTTCTTTCCCCTTACTATTTTCCCCCCTGGATACATTTTGAATAAATCCTGGAGGCTCTTCCCCTCGTGCTGCCCTGTCCCCTGAAATTTCACGTTCACTTTTATTTTTTCTGAGTTCTTCGTCTGCTTCTTTGAGCGTTTCTGCTGTGCCATAACTGAAATCTCCTTTTAATTTACTCACTATTCCATTTTTTTCATCTACAAACCTTAACGGGTGCTCTTTCAAATATTGTTTTGCTTTCCTGATTCCTGTAAGGATTTCTTCTTCTGAGTTTCCTTGTAAAATATATTCATCTCCTGATACGTGATAAGCGTTCTCATTATCACGGAAAGCGTCTCCCATTGCTTTTAATAAATCGTCCCCTGCTTCATGCCCGTGGTTATCATTCACCCATTTAAGAGAATCGATATCTAAGCTTGCTTGTAGAGCAAGTTTTTTTGACTCTTGGTATGCTCTTTTATTTTTTAATCCAGTCAGATGGTCTGTTTTTAAAGCGATAGTCATTTCCTCAGGAGTCATTTCATCAACTTTCTTACGGTTGATTTCATCAATACGCCGATCTTGGGAAGATCTCCTTTCTTGTTCTCCGGTTAAAGGTATTGTTTCCTTACGTCTATCTGTTCCTCTTTCTGTTGTAGCTTCATTAGTAACATTTAATAAAGAGTCAATATAATCTTCGATCTGCTGTCCTTCTGTATGTCCTTCATATTTATGAGTTTCTTTTAACTCCCCTAACAAATCAGTAATTGCAGATTTTGTATTTTGAACTAAATCCCTTCCACTTCCAGCATGGACAATTTTGTTTTTAAGTTCTTCTGGTGTTATTGTCATATCAAGGATAGGTTGATAATCTTCATGTTTTAAATTAGATTCTGGTAAGGAAAGAATTTCTTTATATTTTTTATCAATTCTCTGATCACTTAATTTCCCATAATCTTTATCAACCCCAGCCAACCTATTTATAGGTTTATCCATATCCGCAGCTTTTAATAAACTATCAAAATATGTTTCAAGATTTTTTCCATCTTGGTACCCTTCATATTTATAAGTGTCGAGGATTTCTCCTAATTGTTGGGAAAGGATTTGTTTAACCTCTGTCGCTTTTTGAGGATTTCTTTTAAGCTTCTTTTGTAATTCTTCAGGAGATAAAGTCCCATTCGTAATTGATTGTTCAATATCAAAAGAATCTTGGGTTGGTTCCTGTAATTTAAACAAATCACGATACTTTGTTCTTATCCGTTTTTCATATTGATGCTGAATATCCTCTTGAAAAGGTTTCGTCCTATCTGTAGTTCTGCTCTTTTCTCTCTCTTGTTGTCTATTATATTCATCAACCAAAGCCTCTACATTAGTCTGCTCGGCCTGTGGTAATGCTGCTTTCGCCTCTGCAAACTTTTGTTCCATATCTTTAGTAGATGCCTGGATATCCTTCAACGTTTTGTCAGCTACTGCTCCATATAGAAAATCTTCAAAAGTGGAAGCTTCTTTTTGAATATCAGCCTCCATCCTCAGTTTTTCTGGTTGTTCTCCTGGCTGTTCAAAAGGGCTAATTTCTTGTTGAGTAAGTTCCTTTCCTAATCTAACATCCCCAGCCTCAACCACATTTTTGTCCTGCTGTTTTTTTTCTTCCTTATCTCCAAGCTCTACAGCCCATTCATGGAAAAACTTTTCTTTTTTAAGTTTCTCAGGGTCGTTTTTATCTATTTCATATTGTCTATTAGCAGCCAACCCTTGTTCTCTTCTGTCCCTTTGCTCTTGTTGCTTCCGTTCCTTATAACCCGTCCCTTTTAAATTTGACGGAATATAATCTCCCGGTTTATTCTCTGTAAAATAAGGGACTCCTATATCCCTTTTTTCTAAAGCAGAAATCTGGTTAATAGTGGATTGATTTCTTTCTAACCTTTGTTGCTCTGCATAACCAGTTTGTACATTTGGTATATCGAATTTTCTTTTTCTCCAATCGTTCATTTGGTCAATAGTCTCTTGATTTCTTTTAGATTGAATTTTTTCTTTTTCCGTTTTAGTCTCTTCTTTACCAGTGGCTTCTTCATCATGGGATTGCTTATATTTTTCTAAAGCTTCTAATTCTTCGTGGACTCTTTGTAAATGTTTTTGTGTTTCAGTATCCTTTTTAGCTGTATTTTGGAGTTTTTGTTCTACTTTTTCAAGAATAGAGACCCTTCGAAGGAGTTTATCTTTCAAAAAATCTCTAACAATTTTTGTATCTTCTAAAGCAATTTTCTTCGCCTCTAAATTATACATCTTCTGTTTTTCTTCTTGTGTCTTATTAAAAGTCTCTTTAAGATTTTGTATTTCCCGTCCAGTATCAAGATATGAATTTATTTTCTCAGTTTGTCCATCCCCATAATAAGCGTGTTGATAATTTTTTATAGCATCTAACTCTTTGTTTATATTTTGTAAATTCTCTCGTGCCTTAATATTTTTTTTAGCTGTTTTTTGGAGTCTTTCTTTCTTCATTTCAAGAGAATACCCTCTTTGAACCAATGAATCGTTTTTAAATTTTCTAATAGATTTTGTTTTTTCTAAATCTGCTTTTTTCATCTCTAAATCATAAAGAGTCTGGGTTTCTTCTCTTGTTCTGTTCTTTATAGCTTTAAGATTTTGTAATTTACGTTCAGTATCAACATATGAACCTATCTCATTATTTCCCATTTCACTGAAATCAGCTGTTATATCAATAGGCTCCCCAGTTTGTATCTTCCCATAAGAGCTATTTACCCATGCTTCTCTAAGATCATCTTCTTTAATTCCGTTGGCTATAGAACCCATGGCTTTCATTCTTTTTTCAGGAGAGTCACTATTAAGGTCTGTTTTTATTTGACCCCTTTGTAAGCTGGTCATCCCCTGCGCTCCTACAGAAAAAAGTACGCTTTGGGTTAAAGTCGGAATAATAGTTTTAATCGCTTCTTTTTTCCATTGCCCTTCTGGGAGTAACCCTAATTTTTCATCTATTTTAGTTTCTAAAATAGATTGCAACTCTTCTGTAGGGAGTTCATTTAAGAGAGTATTTGTAGTAAGTTCTTTAACAAAAGTTGAAACAGGTGTTTCTAATAATTCTTTTGCTGTTTGTTTTAATGGCTGCGTTGCAAATTTTCCAAATCCAAAAAACATTAATCCTAAAAGATTTGAAACTTCCTCAATCCCCCCTTCAATAAACCCTTGCTTTAATGCTGCTATATGCGCTGTATGTTCATCTATCCCTTTTTCTAAATATTCTTGTTTTTTTTGTCCATATGTTCCCATTCCAAATATTCCAAGAGTCGCAGCAGTTGACCCGATAAGCCCTAATGCAGAAGCGCCCAAAGCTCCTACACCTAAAATGGGAGCAGCTGCAACAGCACCCATCCCAACAACAAGTGGGGCAAGAGAAGGGACAGCGCTCCTTACTCCACTTTTCCAACCACTACTGAAAAGATTTTCTCCTGAAGCTTCTGAGACATCAGGTTTCATAATATCCCATGAACCGGTTTTTTTTGAGAAGTTTATTAAAGATTGCCCTGTCTCTTTAAAAACCCCTGCCCCACCTTCCGGTTCAATAGCTCTTATTCCATATCCCACTTGTTCAGTAAGATCTTTTGCTCCTCTTGCAAGAAGAGATGTAACATCCCCTAAAAACCATCTATCTGTTGAAATTGATGGCTGAGATAGAGCCTTTTGGTTTTCCGAGTTTTCCGGGTTATATTTCTCTTGTTGGTTACCAAACATTTCACGATAACCAGGCGTATATTCCCATGCATTTTTATGAGCTTCATTAGCCATTTGTGGGTTCATATCTTTAAAAGAATCAAACTCATCTTTGGTAAGATAAGTTGAAGATGAATTTTTTTGTTCATTTTCATTTTGTTTAGGTTCGATAGTGGATTTTAATTCATCTTTTGTATTTAAAGAATTAAACTCGTCTTCTGTAAGATAATCCATATGATATACTCCCGTTTTTAACCTATTGAGCTTGTTGTTCTTTTCTATATGCATTTAATAAATTGGAAGGAATTTTCAATTCATTAAAAGGAACTCCCGGATTTGCTGAAATAATACGTTGTATCGCTAATTTTGCTGAAGGCTTTTGGTTATATGCTCCCCATGCCTTAAAAGCAGCATTCTTTTCTCTATTGAAAGCAGAAGGTTGTTTTTCCCCAATAGGAAGATCTTTACTATCACTTACAGGATTATCAAGTTTATATAAATCTCTGAACTGGTTAAACCTATTTTCTCTTTGTTTCTCTTGGAAAGTAGCTAATTTGTCAGATCTATTTAAGTCAAGCCTATTTGCTGCTGCTTCAGCTGTAAGGTCTTGACCTCTACGTAAAGCTGTTGCATCATCATACGCTATATCTTGATTTATATTTGCGACATCAACAGCGCCTCTTTGCCTTCTATTTGCAACTGCAAGATTTCCTGTATTCTGTGCATTTGTTACATCTAAAAGTCCTTTCTGCCTTCTGTTAACTATGTTAAGGTTCTCTGCCCCACTTGATTTTGCAACATCAAGAAGCCCTTGCTGTTTTCTGTTTTCGAGGTCAAGAGCTCCTTTCTGTTTTAATCTTTCAAATTCCAGTTTCCGCCGTTGTGCATCTTCAGCGTTTAACCTTGCCCCACTAATAAATTCAACTCCACGAAAAGTCCCCTTCCTTTGTGGAGCGTCTATTAAATCTCTTGGGCCTCTTAAACTTCTTGAAAAAGCCATTCTAAAAACTCCTTTTATTTTTCTTTATAAGTATGGATATAAGAAATACCATCAGATGTTGTGCTTGATTCGGAACTCCCAATAGATTGACTTGCAGAAACATTTACAGCATTCAAAGCTGATGCAGCAAGTTGAGCATTTGCATTCATTAACCCTTCAGTCCCTGAAACCTCTAATTTTTTTAATGCTATGTAACCTTCTCTTACAGTTTCAAGCTCTGATACTTGTTTTAAAATTTTAGCCTTTATTAACTCTATTTCAACTTGATATTCATGGATTCTCGTAGAATATTCCAGCCCCTGAGCGTTGGTTTGTGTTTCAAAGGCTAATGCTTCCGCTTTAAATCCTTGTGTCTGTATTTCAGCGTTATGAAGGTCTCCTGCAAGGTTTGCCTTATATCCATCCACCTTTGCTTTATATTCTTCAATTAAAAGTTGATTCTTTTTAAAAACATTATCAGCATTAATTTGAAGAATTTCCATTTCTGCTTTTTTTGCTTCGATTTTTGTCTGATAAGCTTTTACTTTTTCTCCATAAATTATAGCTCTTGTTTTTTCACCTTCTATCTGAGTATTGTATATTTTGGCTTTAACCTCTTCTGCCCCTACCTGTATGCTATAAGCTTCTGTTTGTGCTTTAAATATTTCAATTTTTGTTTTTTGTATCTCTGTTTTTATTTTAACAGATTCCATCTCTGTTGCATATAATTTTAATATTGTATCTAAAGCCTCTATTTTTGTCTTATAAATGTTTACTTGTGCTTGCTGTAATTCGACTTCCCCTTTCATTCCTTCAATTTGTGCTTTATAAATTTCAACAGCCACAAGTTCAGCTTTAACTTTTTGTTCAAATACAGTCGCTTCAGTTTGATATTTTTCAAGCCCTAATTTTTCTTTATTGATAAGTGCATTAAAAATTTCAACTGCTCCCATAACCATAGCTTTTGCTGCTTCAAGAGTTCTATTCTCTTGTTGATTATAAAATTCAATAAGTAAAGTTTCTATTTGTCGAGCCTGGTCTGTTGTAAACTGTGTATTTTTTTGAGCAAGTTCCGCTTGGTTAATTGTAATTTCTCTGTTTGTTTGATCATTCTTTCTGGAAATCTCATTACTCACTTCTAACATTCTTGATGCGAAACTCCCAGATGGTAAAGTAAACCCTGTTGCGGAAAATTGATTTTCAACTTCCTGATATAATCTTTCGTTTTCAATCCTTTGCCTTTCACGACCACGATCATAGATATCTTGTTCTACTTGAACATCAAGACCTGTCCCCCCGTTTTGAATATCCCATAATATTTTATTAAATAATGGGACTCTGATATCAGAATTATAAGCTGCCGGTATATATTTGAACTCTTGTGGTGTAGGGATATCGTCTATATCAGGTGGAAGGGCATCGAATTGTGGCAAATTAATTATTGGAACAGAAGGAATAACCACATTTGACAAGACTGGAACGTTTGGTATCTCAAATTCCGGAACAGGAGGAATATCTATTGACCCTATATCTATATTATTCTCTGGAGGATTATCAACTAAAATTGATGGGGCAGATAAAGTATTTTCAATAAAATTAATATTCTCTTGAGGAATATCGATGTCTATATCTTTAACGTTCTCTAAATTTGGATTTATTGGCATCTCAGCAGTTAATATAGAGTATATATCAAGAGCTTCAGAAAAAATAGGTCTTGATGAATAATCAATCGGAGAAATATCCGGGAAATTTATTCCTGCAAGTTCTGTTGTATCAGGTAATTCCAAAGAATGTAAAATATCTTCTAATTGCTTCATATAATCTTCAGCTTGAGTAATTGCATTTGAAGCATACTCTTCTGAAGTATCAAACCTACCTGCAACTAAATCCCCTGTCCATACCATTTTTTATTCTCCTTCTTGGATTTGTTGTAATTGTTCTGATGTCAATTCCATTGAACCCACCATATAAATTTTAGGTAAAAGACTTGTTTCTTTAATTGGATCAAAAATAAAATTTTGATCAACATACTCTTTTAAAGCTGTTGTATCAAAAGGAGAAAACCCAGGGAACCTATTATCAATTTTACCAAAATTTTGTACAAATACATGTGCTCCGTGCTCTGATTCAGCATAACCTATTCCCATTTCACTTGTATCTGAATTTATCATATTGGCATAATGATCTGGTGAATTAGCCCAATCTATTAAAGCCGTTTGTTCAGGATTATCAGAATCATAATTAAAAGTGCAATTTTCACTTATTAAATAACCCCATAAATTTATATCTATCCAACGAAAATATCCAGCATCTGTTATCCTCTCTGGGGGGAGAGTGCCATCGGTGCCCTGATGTCCAAATAACTCTGGATGATCATCTGCTATAGTAGCCATATCATTAGCATGACGCTGTGCTGATTCCGAAAGGACAGAATTAAACACTATTTCATGAGTACCCACTGCTGCTCGATAAGCATTTGTTCCATCAAGGATAGTCTTTCTTGAATTATCTAATTCAATTTTCCCAGCTTCATAAATTCTGAAATACTCTTCTTTATCATATATGGAAGCATCACACATAGTCTCTCCAAAATCATCTTTTTTAAGACAAACATTTACATATTCAAAGATAACCGATTCAATTTTTTTATTAACGGTTTTAGTAGCTATCCCACTTGTCTTTAATACCCGTGATTGTTTAGTGATACTAAATGATTCATTATCCCATTCAGTATATTTAGAATCCCAACTATCGTTTATTTTTATACCATGTCCATAACTACTTAAATTTGCATAAATCCCTTGCGTATCTTTTAAAGAATACCAAAAAAAAGGATGCCAAAAATTAAAAAATCTAATAATTTCAGTTTCTGGTTCTTCTGGCCATACACACCCAGTCATTGTTTCAAAAGTAGAAAGAAGGCCATCATCTCTTGCAGCTCTTGCAAGAAAAACGCTTTCATAAGATGCTTTTTCAGCATCTTCTTCTTGTCCACCCATTAACTTTTTTAAAGGATATGGCAATGGACTTTCACCGATATAATTAAGATCCCATTCAACAGAAGATTCCATACCAAGAACATCCCAAGTGATAATTGATGGATAAAGGAAAGTAAACGCCCATTTATAGCCAATAGCCATATCAAAACTATCGTCTACATAAGTGGGGAGCATTAATGGACAGTCTTCTTCATCAGGAAGCGGTCCAATATCCCAATAATGATGATCAGTATCAGGACAAACAGCTTCAATGTCTTCATGATTATCAAATTCTAAAATTAAAGCTCTTGCCTCTTCTAATGTTGCTCCTTTAGGACTTAATGGTCTATCCTTACATAAATCCCATAAAACAGCTTCATTTCCTGACTCTGTAGCAAAAATGATAAAAAAACATCGCTCATTAAGAGATTCTGATTCTTTTTTAATATTAGGAGGAATGACATGAATTTTACATTCTTGATAATCATAAACTTTTTTACATTCAATATATGTTCTTTGATTAAGCCAAATTTTTCTAATGCCTTGTGATAATTCCTGGAAATTCATAAACTTCTTTAAAATTTCCATTTGGCTTTTAGCCTGGCCTATAAAAGTTTTAGCTTGTTTTACATCTCCGCTTGTTAATATTTTAGTAGGATTAATTTGTATCAAAACCATGCCCCCTGACAATCGGCAAGATTGATATATGATCTATCGCAAAAAAACACCCTGTACTCTGAAAATGAAACGTCCAATATCTACCATGGATTGATCGACTAATAATAATTTTTCTTGCTTGCTGCCCATTAGTTGTTGCTGGGACTGTATACACCTCTGAAAGTCCAAGGTCTGTACTCACTGTTAAAAAAATATCTCCATTAGCTTCATATCCGAAATAAACAGCTCTTAGCCTTTTCTCCTGGCTAATGCCAAAATCCATAGTGATAGGCTCGAAATAGCTTAAAATATTTTCACTATTATCTGTATCCCCTTTTAATTCAAAAAGCCCTTGGTCACTTGCACATAAATATTTATTCCCCATCTTTACCATAGAATTATAATCAAACTTAGTAAATTGAGTCGTGGCGGCTTTTGCTTTTAAATTAGTTGAGAGGGATATCATCTTCTTTGCCCCTGTATATACCGTAAAATTATTGAAGGATTATTTATTGAGTCTATAAGCATTTTAAAAATATTAAATTCAAGGTTAATGTCATTATCCCCTGTTTCCTCCCCAAATATTCTTGATGTCATTACAGGCAAAGTTCCTGTTAATTTTATTAACCCTCCAGTTATTATGTTTGTGTTTGCTTTTAAATGTGGAAATTTTGTGGTAAGGACAGCTGTTTCTCCAGTAATAATATTTAAAGTCAAAGATAACTTTGGAAAAGTAATTAACTCAGAATTAACTCCTACATCTTTTCCTATCATTGATATTCTTAACTTTGGCAAAAACCCTTTTATATTTGCCAAATAATTTGTAGATGCTGCGACTTCAAGCCCTTGAAAGAATGGCAAAATCCCAGTTAAAGATACTCCACTTTCAAAAAAAATTTTCAATTTGGGGAAGTAAGCTTTATATTCTCCTATTTTACCATAGAGTATTTGGCTATTCAAAGTTAACGATGGAAGTTCTATATTTAAATTTTCTTTTAATAAGAATGACGGTTGTGAAGATTCCGTAAATAAAGAAAAAAAAGGTATTTTAGATATTAAAGTTATCCCTTCTGTTGTTGTATAAAGATTACTTTCGCCTAAAAAAGAAATTTTCCCAAAAGGTGGTGTTATGGTCGTTTTATATCCATAAATTTTAATATCAATATTACTTGAATATTCGATAGTAGCTGGGAGGCTTTCAACAATTTGTACTTCATAAAAACCTATAGATATAGTCCCGGAACTTAACCCAGAAGAAAAAAGTATTTTCGCAGGAGAAATAAAAATAACTTTTTTGTATCCAAAGACCTCAATTCCATTTGATAAATATTGGTACTTAGCTGGAGATAAATTTATTATCCTCTCGTACCCTAATGTTGTAATATTGTCAGAATAAAACCTCATTACACATGGAGTCGAAGTTACAATCTTTACTTCTCCTACTCCCAATGGATTACTTAAAAGGTTTAAAATAGCAACATCAGGAGTTACAATTGTTTTTTCTCCAATAATTGTTACTGAAGCTTTTTTATATAATATCTTAGCTGGCCCAGGTGTTACGATTGTTTCATAACCAGAAATCTCAATAGGGGTTTCTGAAGGACAATAGTTTAAAACACCTACAGCACCTTCAACTGTATAATCAGAGTTCAAATCTCCATAAAGAGTTATATAACTTATTGCAATAAAGCCTTGCCTTGCCATATCTATCCTTTATTATATCCCTGTTGGGACGACACCAAAAAGTTCAATTTTCTCAATCCGCATAATATCTGTTGGGTGTTGCCACCCATACTTAAATTTAATAGTCCTCATCCCTGTGTGATAAGTATCAGGGCATTCCACATCATAAATCTGTCCTGATACAATTTGAACCCACGAAGTTTCATTGTTAAAAGTAACACTTATACTGTATGTATTACCTGGGTCGAAACATGTTTCAATCCCTGAATATGTGATTTTCGCTTTAGTAGGATTAAAACCTTCCGCCCAGTTCGGGTCGTCCTTTTCATATACAGTCGATAAATAAATAGCATCTGAATATGACTCTGGCATGTAAACCCACGCACTCCCATCCCAATAAGTAGTAACGGGATCTGTCTCGGAAATTGTCCAAAAGTCAGGGCCGGTATAATCATGCCATTCCGGAACTGGAACAGCAGGGGGAGTATTTGAGAAAATAGTAGGGTCAAAATCACCATCTGCTTTGAAACCGGAGGGGCCAACCATATAAACGTTAGATGCCCCCCCACCTAAAAAAGCCTCTTCTCCTATTAATGGAACCATCTCAGAGTTTTCAATATTATATAAAATCATTTTTGTATTTGTTGTAGGCCCTGAGAAAACAGTACCACTTACAAAAGATCCCGGTAATTCAGTATGAGCTAAGATAATATAAATACTTTGCCCCGCTGTTTTTCCTTCAATATGGATTCCAAAAAAAACAACATCAGGCACATACTCTCCTGCTCTTAACCCTTCTGGATCAAAAGGGAGTACCATATCAGAAGAGATATCCCCTGAAGCCCCAAGACAAAGAACTATATTCCGTAATCCTCCATCAAATACTCCTTCAGCAGGAAACTTTTGTTTATATGCATAAGGGACATCATCCCAAAAAATATTTAAATCAACAAGTGCCATTTTGATTACTCCGGGTTAGGAGGGTCAGGAGGGTTATCGGAAAAATAAGAGCCACCTAATCCATACGGATCTGTCCCCATATCTGCCCAACTTTCGTTAATAATATCATTTTCAAAATCTTCATAGATGCGCCTTTCAACAGAATCCGCAAATAAAGAAACAGAAATATTCCCCTCTACAAAATACCCTGGAGAATTAAAAATAATACCAAGTGGACTGGTCGGTGGATCAAAAGACTCTTTATTCGCAATTACAAATATACTTCTTTCAGGGTTAACAGGGGCTACATAAACCTCATATTCTTCTTCATTAGAGGGAACATAAGGGACAGGATTATATGGAGGGTGAGCAGCTACAAAAATTGTTTCAGTATGGGGCACAGGAAGGTTCTTTGTAGGTAAACATGCCCAGTTACCCTCATAGTTAGGAGAAAATTCCCAATCTCCACCAGTTGTATAATCTACCATATTAACACCTTTATTTTTTAACCGTTCTCTACTTCCCCAAGCCCATTACTTAAATTGATTTGAAAAAGTTTTCCATCGGCTGTGTCATAATCAGCGTCAAAATCAATACACATAACAACTACGTCAGAAGCATGAGTATCATTATAAATGATAGCTGAACCAGTAGTCGGAATTGCTGCTCCAGACGCTGTCCATGTAGCACTTGATGCAGATATATCAATCTTTTTTCCAACAGAATCTTTTGAAGCTACCACATTAGCCAAAGTTTGCATTACATACCCGCTTGACC
>JGI24023J19991_10001174_pt1 | contig 20445 bp, 22 predicted proteins | sample Cruoilmetagenom1_FD_19991 | JGI IMG/M metagenome (IMG submission 19991) | reverse complement strand
AGGTCTCGTGCAGGTGGAACCATTCGAGCCTGATCGGGCCGTCTGAGAGAATGCGGAAGATCACGCTCGAGAGCCGCGCATTGTTTGCGGGCGTCGAGTTGATCGCGTTCTTCTGCCACTCCTCGTAATTGACCAGCAGATGGCGATCGCAGGCGAGCGGACGCAGCCGCACATCGCGGATCTGCACCTTGAAGCCCGGGCTCTTGCCATAGGCCTGGCGCACGCCGTCGATCAGGCCTTGCTTGCCCATCGTGACGCCGCCTGGATAGATCAGCTGAAAATCTTCCGCCAGCCGCGCGCCGTGGCGGGCTTGCAGGACCTCCTCGTCGTTCGCCACCAGGCCCTGGAACCAGTCGTCGAAAAAGACGTGAAAGTCCTCGATTTCCGCCCGCGCGGCCGCGAGCAGAACGTCGTGCGGAATTGTCGTCACGGCCCGGCCTCCTCTAGAAGTTTTCGACCCAAGGCCGCAGTTCGATCTCCCAAGACCAGGCGCTGCGGTGCTGCTTCAGCACATTCAAATAGGTCTGCGCGATGGCGTCGGGCTCCAGCCAGACGTCTGGCTGGTCATCCGTGTTGGCGCGGCCCTCGACCGGCCGGCCGCTCATCACGCCGGCCACGCCGCCATCAATCACGAAATGGGCGATGTGAATGTTCTTGGGGTGCAGTTCGCGCGCCATGCTTTGGGCCAAGCCCCGCAACGCGAATTTGCCCATCGCGAAGGTTGCCGACTGGGGATAGCCCTTCACGCCGGCTGAGGCGCCGGTAAAAAATATCGCGCCATGGCCTTGGGCCAACATCCGTTTGGCGGCCTGCTGGGCAACCAGAAAGGCGCCATAAGCAGTCACCATCAGCGACTTTCGCACATCCTCGGGATCGAGCTCGACCAACGGCGCGCGCACCCGCCATGATGGGTTGTAGAGCACCACGTCAAGGCTTCCGAAGGCTTCGTCCACCTGAGCGTAGAGCGCTTTTACGGCGTCCGGGTCAACGGCATCGCAGGTAAATGCTTGGCCGTCGATTTCCTGACACAAGTCCGCAAGCTTGTCGGTGTCGCGGGCGACGAGCCCGACCTGCATCCCATCTGCGGCAAGGGCGCGTGCGAACGACGCGCTGATGCCGCTGCCAGCGCCAACGATCAAAGCATGCCCGGCCATCGGCCCTCCTCCCTCCAAATCGGTTGTCATTGGAGCCCATGGTGCACAATGGCAAGGCGCCGTGCAACGCGCTCAGCGGGCCCGCGGGTGGGCGTCGTCGTAGATTTTCAGGAGATGATCGGCGTTGACTTCCGTATAGACCTGGGTGGTCGAGAGGCTCGCATGGCCGAGCAACTCCTGGATTTCGCGCAAGTCCGCACCGCTTCCAAGCAAGTGCGTGGCGAAGGAATGGCGCAGCGCGTGCGGCGTCGCGGTGCGCGGCAGGCCGAGCGCGCCGCGCAGCCGCTGCATCACAAGCTGGATGATGCGCGGGCTCAACCGTTTGCCCTGTTGGCCGATAAAGAGCGGACCATCGGGTGCGAGCTCACGCGGACAAAGTTCGAGATATCGCTCGACCGCTTGCTGCGCCACCGGCAGAACCGGTACGGCGCGCGTCTTGCCGCCCTTGCCGGTGATCCTCAATATATCGGTCCGCCCGACCGGCGCTTCTTCACGGTTCAGACCAAGCGCTTCGGAAATCCGCAGGCCCGAACCATAAAGCAGCGTGATCACCGCGGAATCGCGGGCGATGGTCCATTCGGGCGCATTTGCCGCCGCACCGGCGCGCGTTTGGGTCACGATCCCTTTTGCCTGNTCCAAGCCGACCGGCTTGGGGACGGAATGTGCGGTCTTGGGCACCGAGATCGAGGCCAGCGCGTCATTCTTGGCGAGNCCGCGGCGCTCTAANAATACGAAAAACACGCGAAGCGCCGAGAGCGTGCGTGCAAGGGAGCGGCTCGCAACCCCTTGGCGCCGGCGCTCGGCCAGATAGGCGCGGAAATCGCGCGGACCAAGGTCTGCCAAGCCCTTGAGGTCGATCAGCCCACCGCTGTGATTGGTCAGGAAGGCGAGAAACTGCTTAAGGTCCCGGCCGTAGGCTTCGCGCGTCTTTGCGGCCAGATGTTTTTCCGACCCGAGATGCTCGAGCCAAGCACGCGCCGCCGCCGCCACGTCGTTTGCCGCTGGTATGTCGAGATCGCTGTCGGCCAAGTGCTGCTCCAAGCTGCGCCCTTGCGAACCGGTTCCGCAGGATCGCCCTATAAGATCGACTGACCCGTCTTGGCCCAATCGGCCAGGAACGCATCCAGCCCCTTCTCGGTGAGCGCATGGTTGACGAGATCGCGCAATACCTTGGGTGGAACGGTGGCGACGTCCGCGCCGGCCATCGCCGAACGCCTGACGTGATCTTCGCTGCGGATCGATGCCGCCAGGATCTCGGTCCCCAGCGCGTCGTAATTGTCNTAGATGACGCGGATGTCCCGGATCAACTCNATGCCGTCTTCGCCGATGTCGTCGAGCCGGCCGATAAAGGGTGAAACGAACGTGGCGCCGGCCTTGGCCGCCAGCAGCGCCTGGTTGGCGCTGAAACAGAGCGTGACGTTCACCATCGTGCCGCCTTGGGACAGCGCGCGGCAGGCCTTGAGTCCATCCCAGGTGAGCGGCACCTTGACCGCCACGTTCTTGGCGATNTCTGCCAGCGCGCGCCCCTCNTCNACCATGGCCTCGGCCTCGAGCGCGGTCACCTCNGCGCTGACCGGTCCCTCGATCGTCGCGCAAATCTCCTGAACCACGTCCTTGAAGGCGCGCCCCGTCTTGGCCACCAGTGAAGGGTTCGTGGTTACACCATCCACCAGACCGCTGTCGGCCAGTTCGCGAATTTCGTCGATGTCTGCGCTGTCGATAAAAAATTTCATTTGCGCATCATTCTCCTGATTGGGCGTTTCCCAAACTAGTATTAGACGCTGATTCTTCAGCTTGTCTTAATTCACTTTTGGCGCGGGTGACATCCCCTTGTCCCAAACTTCCACCATAGCGGTCTTGCTGCCTTTGGCGCTCGAGTCCCCATACGACTATGCGGTGCCGGAGGATTTCGCGTCGATGCCGGGCGATTTCGTCCGCGTTCCCTTGGGCCCGCGCGAGTTGGTGGGTGTCGTCTGGGAGGGTGCGCTGAATGAGGATCGCCCGCCCGTGGAGGCCGCAAAATTGCGACCGGTCATCGAACGCCTCGACGTTCCGCCCTTGCCGCTGGCAGCGCTGGAATTTGCCGAATGGGTCGCCAACTACACGCTTTCGCCGGCGGGCATGGTGCTGCGCATGATGATGAGCGCCCGAGAGGCCTTCTCGCCGCCCAAGCCCACATACGGCTACCGGCTGGTCGGCGCCGCGCCCGGGCGCCTCACCAAGGCCCGCAGCCGCGTGCTGGAGGCCGCCGCAAATGGTTTGACGTGGCGCAAGTCAGCGCTTGCAGAGGCAGCCGGCGTCAGCGCCGGCGTCATCGACGGCCTGGTGGCAGCGGGTACTCTCGTCAAGGACGTGGTCCCGCCCGCGCCCTGGCCTTTGGCTGACCCAAGCTACGCCTCGCTCGAACTGACGCCGGCCCAGACCGAGGCCGCCCACGACCTCGCCCGCGCTGTCGGTGAACGCGCCTACTCCGTCACTCTGCTCGACGGCGTCACCGGCGCGGGCAAAACAGAGGTCTATTTCGAGGCCGTTGCCGAAGCACTGAAGCAGGGCGCACAGGCGCTCATTTTGCTCCCGGAGATTGCGCTGACGGGCCAGTTCATCGCGCGCTTCGAGGCGCGCTTTGGCGTCCCTCCCTGCACCTGGCATTCGGAATTGACGCCGAACCAGCGCGGCCGCGCTTGGCGGGCTGTCGCAAGCGGCGAGGCACGCGTCGTCGTGGGCGCCCGATCTGCTCTGTTCCTGCCCTTTCATGAGCTCGGCCTGATAATAGTCGATGAGGAACACGATCCGGCCTTCAAGCAGGAGGATCGCGTCAACTATCACGCCCGCGACATGGCGGTGGTGCGGGGTTCGCTCGGCGGCTTTCCGGTTATCCTGAGTTCCGCGACGCCGTCGATCGAGAGCCAAGTCAACGCCGACCAAGGCCGCTATCGCCGCATTGTGCTGCCGGCCCGATTCTCGGGCGCGGCGCTTCCCGACATCACCGCCATAGACATGCGCAAGGACCCGCCCGAGCGCGGCCGCTGGTTGAGCCCTATCTTGGTTGCACGCATCGCCCGAGCCCTGGACGAGAAGGAACAGTCCTTGCTGTTTTTGAACAGGCGGGGTTACGCACCGCTCACGCTGTGCCGAAATTGCGGCTACCGCTTCGAGTGTCCCCAATGTTCGGCCTGGCTCGTCGAGCACCGCTTTCGCAAGCAGCTTCAATGCCATCATTGCGGCGTGTCGGTGCCGGCGCCCAGCGCCTGCCCCCAATGTGGCGCCGAGGACGCGCTCATACCCTGCGGGCCCGGCGTGGAGCGCATTGCAGAAGAAGTGGTCGAACGTTTTCCCGACGCCCGCATAGCCATTCTCTCAAGCGATCTGATGCCCAATGTGGCCGCTCTCCGCCGGGTCCTTGAGCAGATCGCTCAAGGTCACGCCGATATCGTCATCGGAACCCAGCTCGTCGCCAAGGGCCACCATTTCCCTGGCCTGGCGGTCGTTGGCGTGGTCGACGGCGATCTGGGGCTTGCCCAGGGCGATCCGCGCGCGGCCGAGCGAACCTACCAGCTTCTCCACCAAGTGACGGGGCGGGCCGGGCGCGAGGACGTGGTCGGTTTCGGTTATATCCAGACCTATCGCCCCGATCATCCCGTCATCGAGGCGCTGGTCTCTGGCGATCGCGATCGCTTTCTGGCCCAAGAAATAGCCGCCCGTGAGGAAGCGGGTTATCCGCCGTTCGGCCGTTTGGCCGCCCTCGTTATCTCGGCCCGTTCGCAGGACCAGGCCGCGAGCTTTGCCCGCACGCTCGTGCGCGCCGCGCCGTCTGCCGAGCGCATAAGGCTGTTGGGTCCGGCCGAGGCCCCGCTGGCCGTTATCGCCGGACGCCACCGCATGCGGATTTTGTTGAAAGCGCCGCGCGAAAGCGACCTTCAGGCCTATTTGCGCGCCTGGCTCGCACGCGCTCCGACGCCCAAGGCTGGCGTACGCCTGACGGTCGACATCGATCCCTATAATTTTCTTTGAATGGGGCTCGAAATCCCATTGCGCGGTCGTGTTGCATGCCCCTTGGCCCTATGCTAGAGCAGGCGCGGCTTTCAAGCGGAACGGGCGGTCGAACTTGCTCGATCCAACTGAAGCCGATTCACGAATGGCAGAGTCCCGCGAGATTGATGCGGGATCCAATTCCGGCAAAGAGCTCAAGTAAAGTGTCTGGCCAAGATCCAATCATTGCGGGCATGGCGGGCCGTTATGCGACGGCGCTTTTTGAACTGGCGCGCGATTCCCGGAAGCTCAAACAGGTGGAGAAGGAATTGGGCTCCTTCATTGCCATGCTGGATGGCAGCGCCGATTTGGAGCGTCTGGTTCGCAGCCCCGTCTACTCGGCCGAGGAGCAGGAGCGCGCGCTCAATGCGGTGCTCGCCAAGGCGAAGATAAAAGGCCTGACCGCCAATTTCTTCGGACTCATCACACGCAATCGGCGGCTGTTTGCGGCGCGTGACATCGTCCGCGCCTTTCGCGCGCTCGCCGCACGCCATCGTGGCGAGGCGTCCGCCCACGTGGCCTCTGCCAGCAAGCTCAGTGCCGCCCAGTTGAAACGTCTCAAAACCAGTTTGAAAAGCATGCTTGGTCAAGATGTGGCGGTTACCGCCAGCGTCGATCCCTCGCTTTTGGGCGGGCTCGTCGTCAAGATGGGCTCGCGCATGATCGACAATTCGCTGAAGACCAAGCTCGACAATTTAAAAGTTGCCATGAAAGAGGTGGGCTGATGGATATCCGCGCCGCAGAAATCTCCTCGATACTCAAGGACCAGATCAAGAACTTCGGCAAGGAGGCGCAGGTCTCCGAAATTGGCCAGGTGCTTTCCGTCGGTGACGGCATCGCCCGCGTCCACGGCCTCGATAACGTGCAAGCCGGCGAGATGGTCGAGCTTCCCGGCGGCATTCGCGGAATGGCGCTCAATCTCGAGGTCGACAATGTTGGCATCGTGATCTTCGGCGACGACCGCGACATCAAGGAAGGCGATACGGTCAAACGGACGGGAAACATCGTCGAGGTGCCGGTCGGCAAGGCGCTGTTGGGCCGCGTGGTCGACGGTTTGGGCAACCCGATCGACGGCAAGGGTCCCATCAAAACCAAGGAAATGAGCCGAGTCGACGTCAAGGCGCCGGGCATCTTGCCGCGCAAATCGGTGCACGAGCCGATGCAGACCGGCCTCAAGGCCATTGACGCGCTCATTCCTGTCGGCCGAGGTCAACGCGAACTCATCATCGGCGACAGGCAGACCGGCAAGACCGCCATCATCCTCGATGCCATTCTCAATCAGAAGAGCGTGAATGCGGGCGACGACGAGAGCGCCAAGCTCTACTGCGTTTATGTGGCGGTCGGACAGAAGCGTTCGACCGTTGCCCAGTTCGTCAAGACCTTGGAAGAGAACGGCGCGCTCGAATATTCGATCGTCGTCGCCGCCACGGCGTCCGATCCAGCCCCCATGCAGTTCCTGGCGCCGTATTCGGGTTGCGCGATGGGCGAATATTTCCGCGACAACGCCATGCACGCGCTGATCGCCTATGACGACCTTTCCAAGCAGGCCGTCGCCTACCGGCAGATGTCGTTGCTGTTGCGCCGCCCGCCTGGCCGCGAGGCCTTCCCCGGCGACGTCTTTTATCTGCATTCGCGCTTGTTGGAGCGCGCCGCCAAATTGAACGAGGATCACGGCGGCGGTTCGCTTACCGCGCTGCCCGTCGTCGAAACCCAGGCCAACGATGTCTCCGCCTACATCCCGACCAATGTGATTTCGATCACCGACGGCCAAATCTTTCTGGAGACGGACTTGTTCTATCAGGGCGTTCGCCCGGCCGTGAATGTCGGCTTGTCGGTTTCCCGCGTGGGCTCGGCCGCCCAGGTCAAAGCCATGAAACAGGTCGCCGGCGCCATTAAGGGCGAACTCGCGCAATATCGCGAAATGGCAGCCTTCGCCCAATTCGGTTCGGATTTGGATGCAGCCACGCAACGCCTGCTGAACCGCGGCGAGCGTTTGACCGAACTCCTCAAGCAACCGCAGTTCTCGCCAATGAAGGTCGAGGAGCAGGTTGTCGCAATCTACGCCGGCACCCGCGGCTATCTGGACAACCTGCCAATTGAGGCGATAGGGCGCTTTGAGGACGAGCTGCTGCGCACCATGCGCGACAAGCAAGCCAAGTTGCTGGAGACCATACGCAAGGAAGGCGAACTGTCGGAAAAGGCCGAGGCACAGCTCAAGTCCGCCATTGACGCTTTCGCCAAGGCGTTCGCCGCTTAACACCGCTCAAGCCAACGAACCGATATGTCGAGTCTCAAAGACCTCCGCAACCGCATCACCAGCGTGAAAGCCACGCAGAAGATCACGCGCGCCATGCAAATGGTGGCGGCCGCCAAGTTGCGCCGCGCCCAGGAGGCCGCCGAGGCGGCGCGCCCCTATGCCGAGCGTATGAGCGACGTGCTCGCAAATCTGAACGCTCGGGTGGGCGCTAACGGCACCGGTCCCCAACTCCTCATCGGAACCGGTCGCGACGACACGCACCTGCTGGTTGTGGCAACCGCCGAAAGAGGTCTTTGCGGCGGCTTCAACGCCAATATCGCGCGGCTGGCCCGCGCGCACGCACTGCGCCTGATCGACCAGGGCAAAAAGGTCAAAATACTCTGTGTTGGCCGTAAGGGGCACGATTTGCTCGTCCGCACGTTTGGCGCCAGCGTTATCGATCTGGTGGATTTGCGGTCTGTCCGACACATGGGCTTCGATAACGCCGATGAGATTGCCAAACGCGTTTTCGCTCTGTTCGAGGAAGGCGAATTCGATATCGCAACGCTCTTCTTCTCCGAGTTTCGCTCGGTCCTCAATCAGACGCCCCAGGCCCTTCAACTGATACCAGCGGCCTTGCCCGAGGAGGCGGAGGAACAAGTTGCCGCCGACGGCCCCCAAGCGGCATATGAATACGAACCCGACGAGGAAGAGATATTGGCCGAGCTGTTGCCGCTGAATGTCAGCATCCAAATATTCCGCGCGCTGCTCGAAAACGCCGCAAGCGAACAGGGCGCGCGGATGACCGCGATGGACAGCGCCACGCGCAACGCAGGCGACATGATCGATAAGCTGACGCTGCACTACAACCGCACGCGCCAAGCCCAGATCACTAAGGAACTGATTGAAATCGTATCGGGCGCCGAGGCGCTCTGATCAACCACGCCCGAGGAATGGCAGTTATGGCGAGAGCAAAGAAATCGACCGGACGCGTTGTTCAAGTAATGGGGGCCGTTGTCGACGTGCAGTTCGACGACAACCTGCCGGCAATCCTGAATGCGCTCGAGACCAAAAATCACGGCAACCGTCTTGTGTTGGAGGTGGCCCAACACTTGGGCGAAAACACCGTGCGCACCATCGCCATGGACTCGACCGAAGGGCTGGTCCGGGGCGCTCCCGTGACCGACACGGGCGATTCGATCTCCGTGCCCGTCGGCGAGGAAACCTTGGGGCGCATCATCAACGTGATCGGCGAGCCCATTGACGAGGCTGGACCGGTAAAATCCAAGGCGGTGCGCGGCATCCATCAGCAGGCGCCCAGTTTCGTCGATCAGTCGACCGAGAGCGAGATTCTGGTCACCGGCATCAAGGTCGTCGATCTGCTGGCGCCTTATTCCAAGGGTGGCAAGGTGGGGTTGTTCGGCGGCGCCGGTGTCGGCAAGACCGTGTTGATCATGGAGCTGATCAACAACATCGCCAAAGCGCACGGCGGCTATTCGGTGTTCGCCGGCGTCGGCGAGCGCACACGTGAGGGCAACGACCTTTATTGGGAAATGATCGAATCTGGCGTCAACAAAAAGGGCGGCGGCGACGGCTCGAAATGCGCCCTGATCTACGGCCAGATGAACGAACCGCCGGGCGCTCGCGCCCGGGTCGGCCTGTCGGGTCTGACCGTGGCCGAGCACTTTCGCGACCAGGGTCAAGACGTGTTGTTTTTCGTCGACAACATCTTCCGCTTCACCCAAGCCGGATCCGAGGTTTCGGCCCTTTTGGGACGCATCCCATCGGCTGTGGGCTATCAACCGACGCTGGCAACCGACATGGGCGCGCTGCAGGAGCGCATCACCTCGACCGACAAAGGTTCGATCACGTCCGTTCAGGCGATTTACGTGCCGGCCGACGACCTGACCGACCCGGCGCCTGCGGCCTCCTTCGCGCATCTGGACGCCACCACCGTGCTGTCGCGCTCAATTGCCGAGAAAGGCATCTATCCGGCCGTCGATCCCCTCGATTCGACAAGCCGTGTTCTGGAGCCCCGCGTTGTCGGCGAGGAGCATTACAACATCGCGCGCCGCGTGCAGGTGATTCTGCAACGCTACAAGACACTGCAGGACATCATCGCCATTCTGGGCATGGACGAGTTGTCGGAAGAAGACAGGCTCATTGTAGCCCGCGCGCGAAAAATTGAACGGTTTCTGTCGCAACCCTTCCACGTCGCCGAGGTCTTCACCGGCTCACCCGGCGTGCTTGTCGATCTGGCCGATACCATTCGCGGTTTCACGGGCCTGTGCGACGGCGACTACGATCACCTGCCCGAGCAGGCCTTCTACATGGTCGGAACCATCGAGGAGGCGATCAAGAAGGCTGAGCGCATGGCGGCGGAAGCCGCATAAGGAACGAGATTTGTGGCTGAGACCTTTAAATTCGAGCTCGTATCGCCCGAGCGCCTGCTGCTCTCCGAGGACGTCGATCAGGTCCTTGTGCCGGGTTCTGAGGGCGATTTCACGATGCTCGCCAACCACGCTCCGGTGCTGGCCGTATTGCGGCCGGGCCTGTTGGATGTCGTTCTGCCTGGCGGTAAGGAGCAGCGCTATTACGTGCGGGGCGGATTCGCCGAAGCCGGACCCGATGGGCTTACCGTTCTGGCCCGGACCGCCATCAACATCGATGAACTAGATCGCGCCAGGCTCGATCAAGAAATCAAGGACGCCCAGGAAGACGTCAACGACGCCGAAGACGAAGCCCGCCGCCACGCCGCCCAGGATACGCTTGATCGGCTGCAATCGATCAAGCAGACGCTACAGCTCGCCTGAAATCAGCGCGCCGCCAGGTGCGCAAATTCCGCAACCACCGCCTCATAGATCCCGCGCTTGAACGGCACGACGAGATCGGGCAACTCTGCGAACTGCGCCCATCGCCAGGCATCGAACTCGGCCTTGTGTTCGGAGCCCTCCGAAATATCGACATCGCCGTCGCCGCCAAGAAACCGCATGGCGAAAAATTTGAGCCGCTGGCCCTTGTATTTGCCCTTCAAGGCGACACCCACAAGCTCTGGCGGCAGGTCGTAGGAAAGCCACCGGCTGCTCTCGGCGATCACCTGCACCTGATCGATGCCGGTCTCCTCCTTGAGCTCGCGCAAGGCTGCGGTTTGCGGACTTTCGCCCTCGTCGATGCCCCCTTGCGGCAGTTGCCACATGTGCTCGGAACCATCGGCCGGCAATTTGGGAATCCGGTGGCCGATCCAGACACGTCCCGTCTCATCGAGAAGGACAATGCCAACGCATGGCCGATATGGGAGTTCTGCGTCCGATTGGCGTGTCATCAAATTTGAGGCAAGAGCGTCAGCTTTGCGGGCGTGCGCGTATGGCCGCGCTGACCGGCACCAGCACCATGCCCTTTTGCGAGAGCGAACGCGACCACTCCGATATGCGTTGAATTGTAATCGGATAGCTCGAGGCGACGCCGATCGCGAGGCCGTTTTCACGGGCCGTCGTCTCGAGGTTTTTGAGAGCTTCGTCGATGCTTTCGGGCGTCTGGGCGGCGTCGATCACGATCTGGGCGGCAGAAAACCCAAGCCCAAGATCCTTGGCGATTTCCCCCGCTGTAGAGCGCGCCGCGGTGCCGTCGTCCAGGAAGATCAGGCCGCGCGACTTGATCTCTTCGAGCACCGGCAAGAATGCGGATTGGGCGGAAGCGAATTTGGCGCCCATGTGATTGGTGACGCCAACATAACCGGTGAAGCGGGCCATCAACCATTGCAAGCGCTTGAGGTTTTCATCGGGCGGCAGGTTCGTCAGCAGCGTGTGAGGGCCTGGATCGTTGTCGGGATAATCGAAGGGCTCGAGCGGGATTTGCAACATCACCTCATGCCCTGCCTCGCGCGACAGTCGGATCCAGCTCTGCAAATTGCGGCCATAGGGCGAGAAGGCGAGAGACACATTGCCCGGCAACATATTGATGGCCTGGTTGGTCGCCAGCTCGGAGAGGCCCAGGCCGTTCATCAAAATAGCGATGCGGGCGGGTTCGCCCGCCTGCGGCAACGCCGTGTGTTGCGTCGCGCGGGCGTAGATATCGCTTGGACGGCGTCCATCGTCTGCAATCTTGGGCAGCGGCCCATAGCGCGATTGCTCCACAAGGGCTGCAACCGGAACGGTCGACATGCCGGTCCCTACGCCCGGTATGCCCGTAGCATCGCTGACGGGACCATTGGGCGCCGATCTATCAAGTGCGGCCAATGCGCCGCCGCTGCCGGGTGCTTGGTTCGACCCCTGCTCGACCGATGGTTGCGACTGCGATCGATCTTTGGGGATNGATGATTCCACGATCGCCGACGGGCGGTCCTGAGGATCGACCTGGATCAGCGCAAAGGGCTCGCCGCCCAGCGGATCGCCGCCGATTGCCACCCAGGTTACAATCAGTGCGAGCAAGCCCATCACGCCCGCAAAACTGAACGCCAGCGTTTTCACGTTGCCTCTAACTCCTGGCCCGCCGGAGCCTCACGCGGCGCCCCGCAGACCATGTTGCCGTATCGTGCCGCCTCAATTGGCGACTGATTTCTTCGTACTCGCCGCCGCTTCCACCTTTTTCGGCTCGGGTTGCGTTTTTTTGCCCCTGACAAAATCCAACGCGAACTGAAGCTGCGTATCTTTTTCTTTCTCCTCGGGAACGTAGCTGGAGCTGCCCGTCTTCTCCTCGCCGTCGCTGCCCTTCAAGTGGCCACGCAAATTGGCTTCGCCGCGCGGTTGGATTTTCTTTTTCTTCTCTTCGTCCTCGATCACCTGCTCGACCAATATGCCAGGCACGATGCCCTTGGCTTGGATGGAGCGCCCGGACGGCGTGAAATACCGCGCAGTGGTGAGCTTGATTGCGCCGTTCGAGCCAAGCGGAATGATCGTTTGAACCGATCCCTTACCGAATGACCGCGTGCCGATAACGGTTGCGCGGCGCTGATCCTGCAATGCGCCGGCCACGATTTCGGACGCAGAGGCCGAACCGCCATTGATCAGCACCGCCAATTTTTTGCCCTTGGTGATATCGCCCGGCCGTGCGTTGACGCGTTGGGTTTCGACCGCGTGGCGTCCGCGCGTCATCACGATGGCGCCTTTCTCGAGGAAGGCGTCAGAAACCGAAGAAGCCTGATCCAGAATTCCGCCCGGATTGTTGCGCAGGTCGATGACGTAACCCTTGAGCTTCGGGCCGATTTGCTTTTCGAGGCTTGCAACCGCCTTTTTCAAGCTTGCGGTCGTCTTCTCGTTGAAGGTCGTAATGCGGATATATCCAACGTCATCCTCGACGGCCGACTTGATCGGAATGATGCGGATCAGGTCGCGCACGATCTTGATATCCATCGGTTCGTCTGCGCCCTCGCGCACGATGGTGAGCATGATCGGCGAATTGACGGGTCCGCGCATCTTGTCGACGGCCTCCTGCAGCGACAGGCCGAATATTTGTTCGCCATCCAAATGGGTGATGAGATCGCCCGATAGAATGCCAGCCCGTGTTGCCGGCGTCTCGAGCATTGGCGTCATGACTTTGACGACGCCCTTTTCCATCGTCACCTCGATGCCTATTCCGCCGAACTCGCCGCGCGTCTGTACGCGCACGTCATCGAAGTTTTTCGGTGGCAAATAAGACGAGTGCGGATCCAGTCCGCTCAACATTCCGTTGATGGCGCTCTCGATCAATTTGCGGTCGTCGGGCTCCTCGATGTACTGCGCCCGCACCTGCTCAAGCACATCGCCAAACAGATCGAGTTGCCGGTAAATTTGTGCGTTGGCGGCGCTGGCTTCATTGCTGCGCGAGATCGTGACAAAGGCCGATCCCGCGACGATGCCGGCCACGATCAAAAACGCCCATAAAACAAATTCGGATTTCCGCATTATCCTTGCACCTTTTCAGAACTCTCCGCCCACCATGGACCGGGATCAATGGGTTGCCCATCTTTCCTAAATTCGACATAGAGGACGGGGCGAGCCTTCCTGGCCTCTCCTTCAGCCGGCACTGCAGCGCCCATCGCGGCGACCGGTTCGCCAGCCAAGACAAATTGTCCGGGGCTGACATCAATCTGCTTCATCCCCGCCAGTAATATATGATATCCCCCGCCGCTGTTTAAGATCAAGAGTTGGCCGTAGCTGCGAAAGTCGCCCGCATAGACCACCCAGCCGTCGGCGGGCGATGTGACCTGGGCCAGCGCGCGCGTTTCGATCGAGATGCCCTTGGTGTCGCTGCCCAACTCGTCGCTGGCTGCAAAGTTACGCACCTGACGCCCGCGCACCGGCAATGGAACGGTTCCCTTCGTGCGGGAGAACGGCACGGCAGGCTTGATGCGGCCCGGACTCAAGAAGGCAATCTTTTTCGATTCAGGCTTGATCTCGACGGTCTGTTTCTTGGCAGCGAGCTGGGCTGCCGCCAATTCCTTATCCATCGTCTTTAACAGATCTTCGAGCCGCGTGATGGATTTTGCGTGGGTTTCTGCGGCCTGACGCAACGATGTGAGCTCCGTCTGGTGCTGATTGAGCCGCTCTTTTTTCTCCGCCAACAGCCACTTGATGTTGCCGCGCTCCTCGCTGAGCTGCTTGGTCTGGGCAGTCTGTGCCTTCTGCTCGGCCCGAATGCCGGCCTCGACGGCGACGAGTTCATCGAGTTCCTTAGCCAAATTGTCGGCTTGGTATTTGAACTCGGGATAGATCGATGCAAGCAGCATGGCGCTGCGCACCATTTTGAGCGCGTCGTCGCGCCGGGCAACAAATGCCGGCGGCGGCTGTCTGCCGATGCGCTGCATTGCGGCCAGAAGTTTGGCGATCGTGGCGTGTCGCTCGGCCATGGAATCGCGAATCACGTCTTCTTGAGCCAACAGGTCCTGCAAGCGTGATTCGATCGCGCTCAATTTCGCCTCGCTGTCTTGCACCTTGCGTGCCGTCTCGATCAGCCGCGTGTTGAGCTGGGCTCGCTCCTTGGCAAGCGCCGTCATATTTTGTTTCAGAAGTTCCGCACGCGCGCGCGAAGCCTCCAGCTGACGCTTGGATTCCTCGAGCTCGCTCGATGTCTTCTCCCGCGGCGCCTTCTCGTCTTGACCCAACGCCGCGCCGCCAGCCGCCATCAGGCCCGTCAGCAACGCAAGACGAAGACAGCCGCTAGCCACCCATTTCATGCCATCACCACAGAGACTTCCGATGTGCCATTCTCACGGTCCGCCACGGAGAGCCCGCCTGTCTTCTCGGCAAGAATCGAACGCCGCCATCATAACCTCGATAATGGACCAAGCCCACCGTTCTGGAACATAACGCCCAACGGTTAAGCGCGGTGATAGGGGTGGCCTGCAAGGATTGTCAGGGCCCGGTAAATCTGTTCGGCAATTACGATGCGGGCCAAGCCGTGGGGCAGCGTCAACGGGCCAAGCGCAAGACGCATGGCCGCGCGGTTGCCCACCTCCGCGTCAAGTCCGTCGGGACCGCCCAGCGCAAACGCGATTTCGCCGATACCAGCCTCGCGCCATTTTCCGATCAATGCCGCCAACTCGGCGCTTGTCAGGCCTTTTCCGTTTTCCTCCAGCGCGACGAGCTGGACACTTTTGTCGAGCTTCGCCAACAGCAGCGAGGCTTCTTGCTGGCGCCGTTCAGCCACGCTGGCCTTACGCGATTGTGCCACCTCGACCGCCTTCAGCGGCCCCACGCTCAATGCTTGCCCGGCGCCAGCGGCCCGCTCAACATAGTGTTGAAACAGATCATGCTCAGGCCCCCGCTTGAGACGTCCAACGCTTAATATCGTTAGGCGCATTGATTGCCGCCACACATAAATTCAAAGCCCGACAGCGCCGCCTATACGGCCGCGCAACGACGTTCAGACGGCAAGCAATTCGTCCGGTCTTTCGGCCGACCACATTTTTTCGAGATTGTAGAAATCGCGCACCTCGGGGCGGAACACGTGGATGATCACATCGCCTGCGTCGATCAACACCCAGTCGCAGCCGGGCATACCCTCGACGCGTCTGCGGCCATGGCCGTCTTCCTTGAGGCGTTTGAGCACCTTGTCGGCGATGCCGGCCACTTGACGGCTCGACCCCCCCGACGCGATCACCATATGATCGCCGATGGACGATTTGCCCTTCAGATCGATCGTGACGACATCTTCGGCCTTGGCATCGGCCAGCGTGTCGAGCACGGCACTCAGTATGGTCGAACGCTTGCGGCGCGCCGCAGGCTTGACTGCGGGACCGCCCTTGCCGGCGCCCCCGTTGGATCGTCGTTTTGTCAGGAGAGGTTCCTTTTGATCATGCAGCTTGTTGATCATTCAGCTTACTGGCCGCGGCGCTCATTTGTGCCCCGCTCAAGAAGCATAATACGGGGCGGACAGCATGATCAACACCTGCAATGGTATCAATCAAAGCGATTTGCACGAGGCACCGCCACTTGCCGCCCCCGGTTTGCGGCCATGGCGTTGTTCTGAGGCGCCCATGATTAGGATCACCGACACGCTGTCTCTGGACCCTCGCGAAATCGAGGAAAGCTTCATCCGCGCTTCGGGACCAGGGGGTCAAAACGTCAATAAGCTCGCGACCGCCGTGCAGCTCAGATTTGATCTAGCCCGCTCGCCATCATTGCCGGAGGCCGTGCGATCGCGCGCCGCGCGTCTGGCCGGGTCCCGCCTCACAAAGGAGGGCGTGATCGTCATCTCCGCCTCGCAATACAGAACTCAAGCACAAAACCGTGCCGACGCGCTCGGCCGGCTTGTCGATCTATTGGCGAAGGCGGCAACGCCCCCCAGGCCACGCAAGCCGACGCGTCCGACCAAAGCCTCCAAGACGCGCCGTCTCGAATCCAAGGCGCACCGTGGCAGTGTTAAAAAAATGCGCCGCAAGAACCCACTCGAAGAGTAACGCGCCCTCAGATCGGATAGTCATCGGGCGAAATGCCGCACGTCTCCAAAAAGTGACGTATTTGGACCACTTCCTCTTTGGGCAAGCTGTGTTTGGCGTTGTGGAACACAGCGGTGTGGCCGTTCAGCTTGACGCCGACCCGCGCGCCATGGCGGTTGTCGATCGACGCGCCCAGCTCGCCGAACACCGACTGAATGGTATTGAAATCGATGTTGCCGCTGAGCGGGTGGGCGAAGATCGCATGCAGCGCTTTGCGGTGACGGTGGTTCATCGGGTTCTCTCCTGGTCGCAACCTGTGTGCCGCCAAGATAGGGTCCAGCCCGATCGCCACCTTTGCGCTGGATCAATGAGCCGAGGCTCCGGTACCGTGGTCCATCGGGCGGCGGATGAGCGAAGTCGCAGTCTCAGGCGTCGCCGCTTTCAGGCGTGACGTACATTTGCGTAAAGCCAACCTCGCCCATACGGCTGAGCAGATCGATCTGACCTTCCAGCCAATCGATGTGGCCTTCTTCGTCAAGCACGACCGCGGCGAATAGGTCGCGTGAACCGATATCGCCCGCGTCGTGGGCCACGCTTGAAGCCTTGGTGTAAAACGCGCGTGCCTCGTACTCGTCCTTCAGGTCGGCTTCGAACAAGTCCTTCAGGGAATTGGCCCTGGCGACGGGTTCGGCGCTGGCCAAATCGGGCTCGCCGCTGAGAAACATCATGCGTTCTATGAATTGGTCGGCGTGCCCCAATTCTTCGTGCATTTCGGCCTTCATCTTTGCTGCGAGCTTATCCAGTCCCCAATCCGCCAGCACGTGTGAATGCAATAAGTACTGGCGCACGGCTCCGAGCTCCATGGTTAGTGCCTTTTGCAGGTGTTCGAGGACTTTCTTGTCGCCCTTCATGGCCGGTGATCTCCCTATGACTGTAGCTATGTGCGACCGCAACTGCTGCCATCCCATGCCGGGACTGTGTAGCATGCCGGGCATCCGGCAGCCTATTTGCAAACTTGAATCCGTTAAGACACCCCGGTCCAGATGTCGCGGCGCGGCTCAGAAATTTTCAGCAGGAAATAGGTCTTTGAGGCGCCGCTGAACTCAGGCGTGAGCCCGATAGAGGAAAAGAGGCGTTGGTGCTCTAGAACTAGCGGCGGCGGTTGAAGTTGCGCCGTGCCTGGCCGCGTGTCGACGGCGCGCGCTCGTCCTTATGGCGGTAGACGATGCGGCCTTTTTCCAGGTCATAAGGCGTCATCTCGACGCTGACGCGGTCACCGACCAATGTGCGGATGCGAAAGCGCTTCATGCGTCCTGCGGTGTAGGCGATGATTTCGTGGCCATTGTCCAGTTTCACGCGAAACCGGGCGTCTGGCAGAACGTCCGTCACGACGCCTTCGAATTCAAGAAGCTCTTCTTTGGTCATGTTGCCCTTTTCGTAAGATTAGCTTTTTGAGGTGTCAAGCGCTCCTGGTACAGCGGTTTCCCATTGTGCATGGTTGGTGTGGTCCAATTGGCGCCGCCGAATTGAATTCGGCGGCGCCTCAACTCATTGACCAAACCGGCCTTAGCCGACTTGGATTTCCGTTGCTTGCTTGCCCCGTCCGCGCGGATCGTCTTCGATAACGAAGCTGACCTTATCACCTTCATCGATCGGTCCGATGCCCGACTTTTCGAGCGCACTGGCGTGCACAAAGACGTCTTTGCTGCCGTCCTCAGGCGCGATAAAACCAAAGCCACGTGCGTGATTGAAAAATTTAACTGTACCGTTAAGCCGCATAGGAATTCCTTCTTTTCCCGTTTCTACGTTGGAATAAGCCGGTCGGAGCGAGCCCAAATGCTGTCTGCATGTGCTGCTCGATGGCCACTCAGATTGTCGGGAAAAGTCATCCTGCCCCTTAGGGGCGTGGCGTCTTAGCCGGTCGTCCGAGGGTGCGCCTTTCCAAAGCCACGACGCACCTAGGGGCAGCATATAGGCGGCTTGGGCTTGAACCGCAAGCCCAATCCCCCGAGCGGGCACCCTAAGGAACATCGAGGTAAACGCGGCGCTAATTCTCGTTTCGAGCAGCGAGATTACCGTCTTCCGATCCATCAGTTCCGTTTCTTGTGCCGGATCGAGGTGGAAGACTGCGATGAGAGTGGCAGCGTCAGAAATGTCCATGCAGGCGGCTCGAGGCTGGCCAGCCCGGCCGCGTCGCTCTCGTCGATCCGTGCGCGTGCGAAACTGCGCGCGGCGGGGCTCGAAAGCGCCTTAAAGCGGAATCCCGGCCGGTCGAGAACGGCGATCGGCAGGGCATCAAAAATGCNGCGCCAATCGAGCCAGTGATGAAANNCAGCCAAATTGTCGGCGCCCATCAGCCAGACGAAGCGGGTGGCNCCATAGCGCGCNTGCAGGNGGTCCAGCGTGGTGCGCGAATATGCATCCGGCAAGCCTGCCTCAAAGCCCGTGACATCGATATTGGGTGACCNCGCCAAGGCGCGCGCCTGGGCGATGCGCGCTTCGAGCGGCTTCAGCTCGTTATGCTCCTTCAGCGGATTGCCGGGGCTAACGAGCCACCANACGCGGTCGAGNCGCAGGCGGGCCAGAGCATGAAGACTGATGGCAAGATGGCCTTCGTGGGCGGGATTGAACGAGCCGCCGAGCAAACCGATCGCCATGTCCGCGAAGGCGGCTGGCGGACGCGTCCAAGGCGCAGGGCGTGGCGCGGTCACTGGCCGGATCAGGCGGGACGGGTCTGGCCCGAACCCCGCACCATATATTTGAAGCTGGTCAACTGCTCGACGCCGACTGGCCCGCGCGCGTGCATCTTGCCGGTGGCAATGCCGATTTCGGCCCCCATGCCAAACTCGCCGCCATCGGCGAATTGGGTTGAGGCATTGTGGAGCACGATGGCGCTATCGACCCGGGCGAGGAATGCCTCGGCCGCAGCCTGGTCGCCCGTCACGATCGCTTCGGTGTGCTGCGATCCATAGCGGCCGATATGGCCGATGGCGCCCTCCACGCCCTCGACCAGCTTCACCGAAATTATGGCATCAAGATACTCGGTCGACCAATCTGCCTCGACTGCTGCTTTGACGCGCCCGTCGGCGGCTTGCGTGGCTTCGTCGCCGCGCACCTCGCAGCCCGCATCGATCAGCATTTCGACCAGCGGTTTGAGGTGTGTCGCCGCGCATGCGGTATCGACGAGCAGAGTTTCGGCAGCGCCGCAAATGCCCGTGCGCCGCATTTTGGCGTTGAGCACGATCGATTTGGCCATCTCGAGGTCGGCGCCGCCATCCACATAGACATGGCAGAGCCCCTCCAGATGTCCGAAAACGGGGACGCGCGCATCTTGTTGAACGCGCTCGATCAGGCTCCTGCCGCCGCGCGGCACGATCACGTCGATTGCGCCATCGAGTCCCTTCAACATTTCACCCACCGCCGCCCGGTCGCTGGTTGGGACAATCTGGATTGCCGCCTCGGGCAGGCCAGCTTGGCCCAGACCATGGGACAAGCAGGCATGGATCGCTTGGGCAGACCGTTGGCTTTCCGAGCCACCGCGCAGAATCACGGCATTGCCCGACTTGAGCGACAAGCCGCCCGCATCTGCGGTGACATTCGGCCGGCTCTCGTAAATGATGCCGATGACGCCGAGCGGTACGCGCACGCGCGCTATCTTAAGGCCGTTTGGCCGCTCCCACTCGGCCATCACGTCGCCCACCGGGTCGTCGAGCTGGGCGATCTCTTCGAGGCCCTTGGCCATCGCCTCGACGCCTGCCTCATCGAGCTTAAGCCGGTCGAGGAACGGGCCTTCGCGCCCGGCCTGCTCGGCGGCTGCTATGTCCATNGCGTTGGCCGCGAGGATCGTTTGCGTCTCCTGGCGCAAGCGCGCGGCCATCACCGCGAGCGCCTCGTTCTTCGCCGCGCTGGTGGCGCGCGCGAGCTCGCCAGCCGCCGCCTTTGCCCGACGGCCGATCTCGGCCATCACAGCTTCGACGCTTGCGCCGGCCTGGTCGATTTTCAATGCTGCGTCCATGTCTATGAGCCCGTCAACTACGTCATGACCGCAACGCCATGTCGTCGCGATGAATAAGTTCAGCCCGGCCACGGTAGCCGAGGATCTTCTCTATTTCACTGCTTTTATGCCCGGCGATCCGCTCGGCGTCCGCCTTGGCATAGGCAATCAGGCCCTG
>JGI24023J19991_10001173_pt1 | contig 20448 bp, 12 predicted proteins | sample Cruoilmetagenom1_FD_19991 | JGI IMG/M metagenome (IMG submission 19991) | reverse complement strand
CGAGGCTAACAATCTAATCTCAGATTATCGTATTGTCAATCAAATTGTTTACCGTTTTCTCTCTTTTATTCAGGAGTTTCCATCACCAGTGTGCCGAGATACCCTCAACATCACACCGGCAAAAGATCGCGGCAAACTACTTGATTGGGAGGGTGGCGTCAAGGAGAAAATGAGATCTGTGGTAAAATATCTTACGGGGTGATCAAACAAGGCTGAACTTTTCTATCGCTATTATATAATTTTATTGAAAAAAAAATGATTTGGGCCTAACATTTGTAGATGCTTATTCTCGGACAGCCTACTAGAATCATGAAAGTTATGTAACCGGGATTCGGAGGAGTGTCGCCAAACGTCCGCGCAGGCTGTGGATCGGAGTCTCGCATGCTCGCATCCTCGCTTACCTGTTCTGTCAACATCCTGCCATATCCCTCCCTGTTTGGGGAGCGATATGACTTTCATATAAATTATTATAAGTCAAAGCGCCATTAGGCTGGTTGGTGACTTAAAATTCACAGATAAAAAAAATGGATCCAACACAAAAATTACTCAGATCTCTACCCAAAGTAGATGAAATATTAAGTCAGTTATCGGGTGAATTACAACATTCAGCACCCAATCTCCTAATCAAACTTGTAATTCAAAAAACTCTTCAAACTGAAAGAGAAAACATAATTCAACATCCTGTTGAAAGTAAGGAAAAGTCAAAAGGCGAATGGCTTGAGATTATTAAGAAAAATATAATTAAAATGCAATCGCCAAATTTACAGAGAGTGATAAACGGCACAGGGGTAGTAATTCATACAAATCTTGGAAGATCGATTCTTTCAAAAGATGCGACAGAGCAACTTAAGACAGCTGGTGGACATTATACCAACCTGGAATTTAATCTGGATAATGGCAAGAGAGGGAGCAGGTACTCTCTTGTAGAGGAAATAATTTGCGATCTTACAGGGGCAGAATCTGCAATCGTGGTAAATAATAATGCGGCGGCTGTTTTTCTCGCACTAGATACCCTTGCATCTGGAAAGGAAGTCATTGTTTCCCGGGGACAACTTGTTGAAATTGGTGGATCATTTCGAATCCCTGATGTGATGGCTAAAAGCGGTGCAATTCTCGTCGAGGTTGGGGCAACCAATCGAACCCACCTTTATGATTATGAGAGGGCAATTACTGAAGAAACAGCTCTGCTTTTGCGTGTACATACATCTAACTTTCGTATTATTGGATTTACATCTGATGTCTCGGCACCAGAGATTGTTTCTTTAGCACGACAACAGGGAATCTCCACGATGGAGGATCTGGGAAGTGGTTGTCTTATTGATCTCACTCGATATGGATTTCCCAAAGAACCGACGGTTCAGGAAATTGTCAGTTCCGGGGTAGATGTTGTTACTTTCAGTGGCGATAAGCTTCTGGGTGGGCCTCAGGCCGGAATAATAGTTGGGAAAAGAGAGGTCATTGAGAAAATTAAGAAAAATCCTCTCAACAGAGCTCTCAGGATAGATAAATTTACCCTTGCTTCACTGGAAAATGTGCTATGTGAATATTACGATGTTGATCAGGCCGTTTCTCAGATTCCGACCTTATCAATGTTGACTGAGGATATTTCGAAGTTGAAGAAAAAAGCCTGGAAAATTCAGCGGAGACTGAAATACAAAAAAATCTCAGGGTGCAACTCAAAAATAGTTTCAACAGTAAGCAGGGTAGGTGGTGGTTCATTCCCAGAGTATAATATTGCAAGTTGGGCTGTGGAACTGATTCCTGATTCCATGAAACTGAGTCAATTGGAAAGAGATTTGAGAAGTTTAGATACTCCGATAATAGGAAGGATAGAAAAAGAACGATATCTGCTTGATGTTCGGACAATTCAGGACAGTGAAATTTCCCATCTTGTTGACTTGTTATCAACTTTATTTGTCAGTGAGTCGTCGTGTGATTAAATCAAAACCATTTCCTGTAATATCGGACAACCAAAAGCTGGTAGCTGACGATTTTAAGCGATTTTCCCAAACTTTTCGGCATATTCTTTTGAGGAAGGTTCCAACTGCCCAAAATGTCAGATTTATCTTTAATGAAGAAGAGTTGAAAACACTTTCTGGCAAGGGTGAAGGTGTCGATGATCTTGTTGCCCTGTTCCGTTCTGTGAGTGATAGAAGTGTGGAGAGGAGGGGGGTATATCATGATTATCTTATGATTCCTTTTGATTTGACTGAAGAAACCACAGTGGTTGCACTTCTTTCAAAGGTTGACCCCTTATTTAACAAAAGAGTTGGAGATGACTGGTTAAGTGATGTTCGGAATGAGGTGAGGGATCATTTTTTACTGCTTAAACAGGCAAGGGTTGATGATCAGACCGGGTTGTTTAATAGTTCAAATTTATACTCGATTCTTGATAGTCCACTAGCAACTCAACCTCTTCAGCTGCTTGTTGTGGAGATACCCGCAAGGAGCGGGTCGTTTCAACAAACTGCCAGTCATTTGCATAAATGTGTATTAAGCCTTCAGACATGTATACCTGATGGTGCGATTATCCACTATCTTGGTAATTTTGTATTTGCAGTATTAATTGAGTTTCAGAGTGAAAATGATAAATCTAAGCTGGCAAACTTCCTGATTGCTTATTTCAAGCGGGAAGGTTTTTCCCGCATACATGTCGGTACGAGTTGTCGTGGCAGGATTGATAGTGATTACGTCAGTGGAAAAACTGGTCGACAGCTTATTGACGAGGCCTGGACAGCCTCGCGTGTTGCAACAAAACGAGGCCCTTTCTCTTATTGTGATTTTGGGTTGTTTGCCTATCCGGAAAAGCATCCACTGGTTCGGCCGGATAATAATCTGATTCGAAGATTACGCAGATTGTGGCAAGAGTCTGAACATTTTTGTCTTGTACATTTTAGAAGTGATGATGCCGGTTGTTCGGCTGATCAAATCGTAAGACCACATTTAAAAAAGGGTACCATCGTAGCATCAGGGACTGATCTGCTGGTTTACTTTGAGGGAGACAGTAAGGATACAATTCTGGAATGGACAGAGAATATAGTACGCCATTGCAGGGACATCGATGGTAACAAAACGGTATCGGCTGGAGTGAGCTGTTTTCCGTATAGTGATTTTAAAAAGTCCGAAATTCCCCATAACTGCCTTAAAGCTTTAGCCCATGCAGCATTCTTTGGTAATGCTGGAGTGGCACTTTTTGATGCGATTAGTCTCAATATCAGTGGAGATATTTATTTTAGTGATGGAGATCTGGTTAAAGCAGTGAAGGAGTATAAGAGAGGGTTAAAATGTGATAAGATTAACGTCAATTTACATAACAGCCTCGGTGTTACTCTTGCCATGATGGGTAGATTTGCCTCAGCCGAGAACTGTTTTGAAGAGGCCCTGAAACTTGACGAAAAAAGTTTTATGGCCTTGTATAACCTTGGCCTTGGTGAACTCGACAGCGATAGAAAGGCGAAGGCGATAGCCTATTTCCAACGGGCGTTAGCATGTGCTGTTGAAGAAGGGAGAGGTGAATCTGTGTTGGAAAATGATCTTAAACGACAAATCGGTATTCTCGCATCTGAAACAGGTGATTGTCAGATGGCTTTAGATTATCTGTTGCCCTGGCATCAAACATGTGAAGTAACACGCCTGGCCGAAGGAGTGGCGTATTATATCGGGAAAAGTTATTTTGCTCTTTGTCAGCCAATGAAAGCTATGGAGTGGTTGCAAAGAGCATTGCGGAGTTATGAATATGATGACAGGGCTATGCATCTCCTCGGGCAGGTCTATTTTGAAGAGAAGGAAGGGGATGATATAGCACTCTCACTTTGTCAAAAAAGTGCTGAACTCGACCCCGATAATCGTGTGTATCGATTGGATCTTGCAAAAATACAGCTTCACTGCAACATGTTGCCAGAGGCTATAGGGAACCTGAAACAAAGTCTTAAAAGCCTTGAATTGAGAACTGAGTCGCAGCTTTTTTTAGCCCAATCTTACCTCAAGATCGGTCAGCACAGGAGGGCATTAAACTGGTTTAACAAGGTGGAATCAGTAAATGGGGAGAATTCTGATCTTTATGATAATCTCAAGCTATGTTTTACAGGATAAGGCATACACGGAATAAGAGAAGGTAAGATATGAGCAATATAGAAAGAAGAAAAGTCAGGAGAGAACCTAAATATTGTCTGGATAATTCAGTCGTTGGTGATTCCTGGAGAATGTTCAGGATAATGGCAGAGTTTGTCGATGGCTTTGATGCGATGTCATCCATTAATGTTCCAGCGGTTACAGTCTATGGATCAGCACGTACCGGTGTCGATGATAAAAATTATATCCTGGCGGAACAGATTGGTGCCGAGCTTGCAAAAAATGGCTACGGTGTGATAACCGGTGGCGGGCCGGGTATTATGGAAGCAGCCAATAAGGGAGCTGCGGAGGCTGGAGGAATCTCCGTGGGGCTTAATATCGATCTACCACACGAACAGAGCCCAAATCCATATGCAAACTTTGAGTTGGACTTTAAATATTTTTTTGTTCGGAAGGTTATGTTTATGAAATATTCAATGGGGTTTATCTGTATGCCCGGTGGTTTTGGTTCCCTTGATGAACTTTTTGAAGCTCTAACTCTGATTCAGACCCAGCGGATCAAATCTTTTCCGATTGTTCTTGTTGGGAGTGAATTTTGGACTGGACTTGTAGATTGGTTACAAGATAAACTTCTGGGTAACGGTAATATCAGCAGCGAGGATATGTTTCTGTTTAAAGTTATGGATGATGTTGATGAAATTATAAAATATTTCAATAAAACAGTCATCATATGATACTATAGAAAACAGTAACAATAAAAGATGATGGCACTGTAAAAAAAACTTCAATTGTGTTGAACCACGGGGAGTGATATGGCTCAGATAGACGGGTTTTTTAAATTGATGAATGATGAAGGCGCTTCCGATTTACATATGGTGGCGGAACAGCAGCCTATACTTCGTATCCTTGGCGATATGGAACGGGTGAAGTTTAAAAAACTTGGAGACGATGAACTCAGAGCGATGCTTTATGAGATATGCCCCGAGGAAAAAATTAAGGGTTTCGAGGAAACGGGAGATGTGGATTTTGGTTATGAAATTCCCGGTCTTGCACGGTACAGGTGTAATTTTTTCAGACAAAAATATGGTATGGGGGCTGTGTTTCGTGAAATCCCCAGTGATATTCTGACATGTGATCAACTTGGTCTGCCAAAAATTATCAGCCGACTCGCCCATTTACCAAAGGGCATGGTACTGGTCACCGGCCCCACCGGCTCAGGTAAATCGACAACCCTGGCAGCTATTGTTGATGAGGCAAATAAGACCAGAAAGGATCATATCCTTACCATTGAGGATCCTATAGAATTCGTCCATAAGAGTCAGCAATGCATTATAAATCACAGGGAGGTGGGGACCCATACTAAGAGTTTTGGAGCTGCGCTTCGTGGTGCCCTTCGTGAAGATCCCGATATCATAATGGTTGGGGAGATGCGTGATCTGGAAACGATTTCTCTCGCCATGGAAGCTGCTATGACCGGTCACCTGGTTTTTGCCACCTTGCATACCCTCAATGCCATGAAAACGGTTGATCGAATAATCGAGATATTCCCCGCCAACCAGCAGGGGCAGGTGCGGTCAACATTGTCAGATGCGTTGAAGGCTGTGGTATCACAGACTCTTTTTAAGCGAGTTGATGTGAGGGGAAGGTGCGCTGCCCTGGAGATCCTTATTGCAACTCCGGCGGTACGAAATCTGATCCGGGATTCGAAAACCTTCCAGCTTCTTTCCACAATGCAGACAGGGAAGAAGTATGGCATGCAGACTTTGGATGACGCGATAATGCAGCTATTGCTTAAGAAAAAGATCAGTCCTGACGATGCCTATTCCAACTCAATTGAGAAATCTAAATTTTTGAAATTCTTGAAGAAAGAGCCAACTGATTTTACAGAAGTTTAAAGGTTCAAAGGCAATTCAATCAGTTCAAACCGATCTCAGCGATGAGGTGACGACTTAGCTTTGCAAGAGGATTGTTTTTATATTTTTGATACCCGTATATTTTATATCCTTTCGAGGCTGAAACGATCTCAATTGTGCCATATTGAGCCGTTTGCAAGAGATTGATGCCATTTACACTGCAAAGTCTATCCAGATCCGGGTGGGGGAAAATATTCTTTTTCCCTTTTCCACTGGATACCACCATGTGTTCCGGTTTAACAGCCTTGAGAAACTGCTCTGAGTTTGAGGTGGCTGAGCCGTGGTGAGGAGAGAGCAGAATATTGGCGTGAAGAGCATATCCTTTTTCAACAAGAGCATGTTCTGCCCCCTCACCGATGTCCCCTGGAAAAAGAAGACAGAGATCCTTGGCACATGCTTTTACAATTAGTCCGCTGTTTTCCTTTCTGCCACTATCCCTAGCATATTCATCCTCTCTCCAGCGAGTTGTATTCGCTATGCAGTGTAGTAATTCAGGCTGTTGCCTGAGTTGCTGGTCATCCGCTGCTATGATTGATGCAGCCCCTTTATTTTCTATCTGTTGTAAAAAATCTTCGAAAAAAGTGTCATGCCCTGTAAAGCTGTTCAACCAGACGGTGGATGGAGAAAAGTGCTCAACAATGAAGGGCAATCCATTGTAGTGATCCGCATCAGGGTGGGTGACTATGATAGCATCGATCCGGGAAATCCCATTCTTCCATAGATAGGGAGCTATAACTCTTTCACCCACCATGGTTGATAAATAGGAGGATCCTCCACCATCAATGAGAACGCGAAACCCTGAAGGGAACTCAAGCAAAGTTGAGCTGCCCTGGCCTACATCAAGAAATGATATGGTAAATGGTCGAGTTTGTTTAGTGATGAACCTGTTGGGTAGATAGAAAAAAAGTATTATCACAATACAAAAAGGAGCCATAGCCAAAAAGGTTAACCGTTTTTTACGGCCGGCTTGTAAAGTTACAAGTAGAAAAAACAGATAATAGAGAAAGATGAGCCAGAGCGGTGGAGTTGGAAGTCGAAAGTCTGAATAGGTGAAAGATGAACAGAAATGAACAAAATTCAGTGACACTTGAAGACCATAGCTGCCAATTTGGAGGAAAAAATCTCCTACCTCCGGTATGAAGAAGAGAAATGGAATGGCTATGACTCCACAGGTGAGGCTCCAGAGGCATATGAGGGGTTCCAGAATGATATTGGTCACAGGGCCGATCAGGGACAGCCTGTTGAAGTAATAAAGAGCAAGAGGTGCGGTTGCAAAAGTTGCCACAGTGGAAACCAGCAATCCTGCTGTCAACCAGGTTGATACTTTGTAGATTGCAGTCTGCCCTGCTTTTTCTTCGCTTGGGGTGATTAACAGCTGTTTCAATGTGGGGAGAATAAAAAGAATTGCAGCCACGGCAGTAAAGGAGAGTTGAAATGAAGCTGTAAAGAGTTGTAGTGGAGAGATTGTTAAGATAAGAAAGGCTGCAAAAAAAAGGAGTTCACTAACCGATTTTTTCCGATCAATGCAGATTCCTGCAATGACAACAGTGGACATTATTACGGAACGAATTACTGGAGAGTTCAACCCGGCCAGCATGGAATAGAAGATGAGTAAAGGCAGACAAAAAAGAACAGCCATCTTCCTGACATTGAAATTGAGAAGCATTGTCTGGGAGAGGCTGAGTGTCCTGTAAAATAAAACGAACAGGAGGGTTCCTATAACACTCATATGGATCCCCGATATTGCAAGAATGTGCATCGCACCACTTGCTTTAAACTGTTCTAAAACTGTATGGCTTACCCCTGATCTGTCTCCAAGGAGAATGGCTCGATAGAGACCGCTCAGTTGAGGAGAAACTCTGGTATCAATTTCTCTACCTATAGCATTTCGAACTTTTTCTGGAAAATAACGCAGTTTATTAAGAAATGAGCTCTTGTGAGATAATTTTCGGAGGAAGAGAGGGGAGCGTATAAATCCGGTAATCCAGATATCCTGCCTGGCAAGATATTGACTGAAATCAAAGCTTCCTGGTGATAGGAAGCTTGTTGGCCTCTTCAGGTCAGCGCGGATCACCAGGGTGTCACCGGGGAAGAATTGGTTTGACAGTGCTCCTTCCATCCGCAGTAAAATATTGCCTTCTATAGGAGTGAGGTTATGCCAGTCGCTTAGGCGCATAAATTGTACTGCAACCTGCAGCCTGCTGGTTTTACCGTTAAACCCTGGCATGGCAGCAAGGGTGCCAACGATTACGGCTTCCTGTTTTTCTCCAATTGCATTCCATATATGATTTTTGGCGCTGGGTGGAGATGATTGTAATTGCGCATGATTTGCACCGAGAAAGAAAAAAAGGAGGAGCAAAAGTAATAATACTGTTCTGAACTTGCTAAAATGATGTAAAATCGTGACTACTACCAGAAAGAAGCAGAGGACGATGACGCTGAAAACAGGGAAGAAATTGTTCAAGTGTAGAAAAGGAGTGGACGCTATTCCAAGGATAAAGGCAATGGTGACTGAAGAGAGCAGGTGGTATGATATGTGCTGGAAAATTCGGTTCACAACAGTGTTTGCAAGATTTCCAGATGTTTTTTTATCACTCCCCGCTGTTGAAGGACACAGTGTTTTGCCGAAATGCCGCGTTGATATCTCAGTTCTTTAGAATTAAGAAGAAGTTCTAAAACATGCTGGAGGGCCTCGGAGTCATCAACCTGTTCACCGCCCCCTGCCTTGATAAGAGAAACTGCTATTTCCTGGAAGTCCTGCATATACGGGCCGAACAGGACAGGGATACCGAGGATAGCCGGTTCGATTGGATTATGACCTCCCTCGTCGACCAGACTGCCGCCCACAAAAGCGATATCTGCCAGAGCGTAGAAAAACATCAGTTCCCCTATGGTATCAACGAGAAGAATATCGGAATGAGTTATGCTGTTTTCAGATCTGAGCATTATCGTCAACCCGTGTTGTCTGGCCATTATACAGATTTGACCGGTGCGGGCTGGATCTCTGGGGGCTAGAACAAGGGTGATTTGTGGATGAGAGGTTTGTAACTTTTTTACTACACTAAAGAGAATATCCTCCTCACCCTGATGAGTCGAGCCGGCTGTAATTACAAGCGTATTGTCGGGAAGAAGTGTCGATAAGGAAGACGGGACGAACTGTTTTTCGGTGATATGGGTGTCGAATTTCAGGTTGCCGAGCACCTTGACCTTTTGTTTTTCTATGCCAAGATCAACCATGTGCTGTTTATCAAGTTCCGTTTGCATAAAGAGGTATCGAAAAGAACGAAACATCGGGCGGAAGAAAAAAGCAAATCGTCTATATCCTGCCATGGATTTTTCTGATACTCTACCGTTTACCAGTAGGGCGGGAATCTTTTTACGCTGCAGGTATAAAAGAAGGTTGGGCCAGAAATCTGTTTCAATAAGAATGAAGAGCTGCGGTTGAATACGAGTGTAAAATAATGCGATTACCGGAAAAAAATCGAGTGGGGACGGGATAATGTGGTCGACGATTTCCCCAAGGAGGTTCCTGGCAACAGCTTCTCCTGATCGTGTCGAGACGGTTAATATAATCCTGTCAGAAGGGTATTTTTTCCTTAAGCCCTGGATAAGTGGTACAGCTGAGGTTATTTCACCAACAGAGAGACCATGTATCCAGAATGTTTTTTGATTTGGTGAAGGAGTGCTGATATTGTTTTTGGTTCCGAACCCGAGGCGAGTGACTATGCGTCCTCGATATTTAGGAGTTGCCAGGGCTAAAATAAAGAGCAGAGGTGCGATAAACGGGAGAAAGATAAATTGCGCGATATTATAAATCAAAAACATTGGATATTGGCCTCATTTCTTGATGGCTACCAGCAAATAAGCAAAGTGTCTCTAACTCCCATGAAATGAATTTCACAACAAAGCATGAAAGTAATGTAACCGGGATTCGGAGGGGTGCTGCCAAACGTCCTCGCCAGCTGTGGATCGGAGTCTCGCAAGCTCGCTTACCTGTTGTGGCAACTCCCACTCCCAACCCCTTTTCTTCCGGATAGCACATGACTTTCATATAAAAGAAAAAGTAAAGAAAATCAGTTAGTAGCAAGTTGCTACTTTACTCTATTTCTCCATGCTTACAAAATAATTTCAGGACAGTTATGAATATTATACTCGCTGATTCTTACGAAATTACTGACAAACATATCAGGCTGACCGATTACAGGGCTGAGCATATAGTAAAAGTCCTACAGTTAAACACTGGGGATATGATCCGATTTGGGATCATAAATGATGGAAGGGGAAAAGCACAAGTTACAGGCATTAGACAAAAATTTCCTTTTTTTGTTGACCTCAAAATTGAGATATCGGAGTCGCTGGCTCCAGTGGCGCCCATTGATCTTGTCCTGGCATTGCCCCGACCGATTATGTTGAAAAGGGTTTTAAGCCAGGTAACGGCACTCGGCGTGGGAACAATTCACCTGGTACATGCAAATCGTGTTGAAAAAAGCTTTTGGAAAGCCTCCATTGTAGCTGAAAAAAATTTCAGGCCGTATTTGCTTCACGGATTGGAGCAGGCAGTGGACACCCGCCTGCCTGAAATATGTCTGCATCGTCGATTCAAACCATTTATTGAGGATCATTTCCCAACCATCAGGGATCGGTATCGCACTCATATTCTGGCAGACCCCGGGGGTAAATCCAGTCTGCAGCTGGAGATTGATAATGAAAGCGGCAGAGTGCTTCTGGCTGTAGGACCGGAAGGAGGCTGGGTCGATTATGAAGTTCAGAAATTTAGAGAACAGGGTTTTATAGACTGTTCGATAGGAGAGCGAATCTTGAAAGTAGATACTGCAGTTATTGCCCTGCATTCAAGAATATCACTTCTCCTTGAGAGTTGAAGAATGTCCCTTATGACGCCATCACTTATCGATAGGCTGCAATTCCAGTTACTTTTTCACCGACAATCAGGGTATGCATATCGTGGGTTCCCTCATATGTATAGACCGACTCAAGATTGTTTGCATGTCGCATTATAGGATACTCCCCCATAATACCATTTGCACCGAGCATAGTGCGGGCAGTTCGGGCGATATCCATGGCAATTTTCACATTATTCATTTTAACCATGGAAACCTGGGCTGGAGTATAGTTATTCTGATCCTTGAGTCTGCCCAGTTGCAGAGCAAGCAACTGACCTTTTGTCAGCTCAGTAACCATCTCGGCAAGTTTTTTCTGNTGCAGCTGGAAACCTGCAATCGGTTTATCGAACTGGACCCGGCTGAGCGAATATTCAAGTGCTGTCTGGTAGCAATTGTCAGCAGCACCAAGAGCTCCCCAGGCAATGCCGTATCTCGCCTGGGTAAGACAGCTGAGGGGGCCTCTAAGACCTTTTACTTTTGGCAGGAGGCTCTTTTCTTCCTGAACCCTGACATTGTCCAGGATCAGTTCGGATGTCACCGATGCACGCAAACTCCACTTGCCTTTCATTCGCACTGTGGAAAAACCGGGAGTGTCGGGCTCTACCAGGAAACCCCGAACACCATCTTCTGTAGCGGCCCAGACTATTGCAATATCGGCAATTGAGCCATTGGTGATCCACATTTTGGCACCGTTCAATATCCAGCTGCCGTCCGGATTTCTTTCAGCTTTGGTGCGCATCCCCGCGGGATTCGAACCGAAATCAGGTTCAGTCAGGCCAAAACAGCCAATCGCCTCGCCTTCCCTTGGGCGAGAAGAGGCAGCCAGAGGTCCTTCTGCGCCTCGCTGCCGAAGGAAAAAATGGGATACATAACAAGAGATCCCTGTACTGACGCAAAACTTCGCAGAGCGGAATCCCCACGTTCCAGTTCGTACATCAGGAGCCCGTAACCAACGTTTGACAATTCGGCACAGCCATATTTTTGCGGCAGGGTCGGGCCAAGAAAGCCTAATTCTCCCATAAATTTGACCAGATGGGCCGGGAACTCTTCTTTCTGGGCGAAGTCATCAATGATCGGCAGCACCTCTTTATTAACAAACTTTCTTGCTGTCTGTCGAACAAGAGTTTCTTCATCATCAAGCAACCCTTGAAACCCCATATAGTCTGTTAATTCATTTTCACTACTCATTTTCTAAAGCTCCTTTCAGGTTGTTTGCATTGTAAAAACTATAAATTCCAGATGGTGAAGGATTTGGGTTTTTGCGATACCATCAGGTTTGGCCAGTATCGCATCTCTCTACAAAGGAGTCAAGGAATTGAAAGAAGAGGTATATCGTCAAAATTACCATGGAAAAATATGGTGCCCATGGTGGGCTGAAAGGGGTATGTTGCTCTGGAAATAGAACTGCCAGGGAGATAAAATAGAAATACATTGGGATTGAGGATGGATATTCCTATAGATTATTCAGGGATCACCGAGTTGATGACAGTAGCTCATAGAGAAGGAAGAAGCTTTCTCTATGAATATGAAGTGTACTCTCTGCTTTCAAAATCAGGGGCTGAGACCCCTCCGAAATCTATTTTTCTGCCAAGGGGGGCAAGACCTCTGGACGAAGAACTTATGGCGCTGCCCGGAGAAAAGGTAGTGCTGAAGATAGTATCTCCACAGATTATCCATAAAACAGAGGTTGGTGGAGTAAGGATAGTAGAGAAAAAACCGGAGAAGATCAGGTCGGCAATTCGTCGGATGCTTTACGAGGTTCCAGAGAATTATGCAAGGTGGATTGAACAAAACCAATTGGAGGCTCCAGAGTGTTATCGTGAACTTTCTGGTGAACCTCTGGCTGAGGCAATTGATAAGGATCTTGAGGGAACTCTTCTCGTTCAATTTATGCCCCCCGATTCTTTAGCTTTTGGCAATGAGCTCATCGTTGGATTGAGGCATACTCGAGAGTTTGGCATGGTGATAAGTGCCGGACTGGGAGGCACCGATGCGGAGCTTTATGCAGAACGGTTCCGCAAGGGGCAGGCTATAGTGGCTGCACTAACTGAGATGAACGATGGCTACTCTTTCTTTGAGCTGTTTAAACCTACTATTGCGTACAAAAAACTGACAGGTTTGACACGAGGGCAGAGAAGGGTAGTAACAAATGAGCAGCTGATTGAATGTTTTGATTCGTTTATCAGGATGGCAAACCACTATTCTCCCAATAGTCCTGACAGCTGTTTTATCATTGAAGAGCTTGAGGTGAATCCATTTGCCTTTACAGATTATCTTATGGTTCCTCTTGATGGTATGTGTCGGTTCTCAACTGCAGCGGTTCCCTGCTATCCGCGTCCTATACACAAAATTGATCGCCTGTTGCATCCAAAGAGCATCGGTATTATCGGCGTGTCCGGCAAGCGAAAGAATTTCGGTCGAATTATACTGGATAATATTCTTGCCGAGGGCTACCCCGGAGACGATGTAACTCTAATTCGTGAAGGGGAGAAGGAAATCGCCGGTGTACAGTGTCTTCCTTCTCTTGCGGCATTGAAAAAACCTCTTGATATGCTGGTTGTAGCTGTCTCAGCTTCACAACTTCCCGGCTTAATCGAAGAAATTATTCGGTTGAGATGTGCCGAAACAGTTATGCTTATTCCAGGTGGCCTGGGAGAGACCGAAGAGAGCAGAGATCGTGCCGATCAGGTTGTTGCTCGAATAAATGCATGCCATACATCTGAAGACGGAGGCCCTGTATTTCTTGGAGCAAACTGTATGGGGGTAATTTCGAGGCCCGGCAGATATGATACCTGGTTCATTCCTGAAGAAAAACTGCCAAAAGATAGTGAAAGAGGCTATCGTCGGGCAGCTCTTATCAGTCAGAGTGGCGCCTTCATGCTTCATCGCACTCATCAGTGTCCTCACCTCAGCCCTGCCTACATGATTTCCATAGGCAACCAGACCGATCTCACTCTCGGTGATATGGTGAACTATTTTATAGATTCCAGAGAAGTCGATGTTATTGGAGTTTATGCCGAGGGCTTTTCAGATCTAGATGGTCTGGAGTTTTGCAGGGCGGTGCGCTCCGCCGTGCTTAATGGAAAAACAGTGGTTTTTTATAAGGCGGGAAGGACTCCGGAAGGAAAGGCTGCAACAAGTGGACACACGGCATCTCTTGCCGGTGATTATATGGTTTGTGAAAACTGTGTACAGCAGGCGGGGGCCATAGTTGCCAGAAATTTCATTGAATTTCAGGATCTCTTTTTTCTTTCGGAGACTCTGCATCAGAAAATGATCGGCGGAAGAAGACTCGCTGCAGTGAGTGGTGCAGGTTTTGAAGCTGTAGGTATGGCTGATTCCATCGCCTCGGATGAGTATCAGATGAGCCTGGCTGATTTCAGTGCTGATAGCAAAAAAAAGATAGGAGAAATCTTCGACTCTAGAAAACTTTCTCCCCTGGTAACCCTGACAAATCCGTTTGATATTACTCCTTCCGCCGATGATGAAGCCCATGCCTCTATCGCGCGAATCTTGGTGGGCGATGATGGGGTTGATGCAATTGTAATCAGTCTTGACCCTCTTTCCCCGGTTACGAAGACCTTGAGTGACAGCTCAGGAGGGCGTTATGATATGGATTCTGATACAAGCATAAAAAACCTGATTACGGAGCTGGTAAGAGAGAGCGAAAAGCCGATAGTAACTGTGATAGATGGCGGCAGGCTCTATGACCCGTTACGGGATGCACTGATTGAAAGAGGGATTCCGGTTTTTCAGGTTTGTGACCGGGCTATTGCTGCTCTGTCACTCTATATTCAGGGACGATTGGAGGTGAGAAGGCTGCGAGAGGATCAGTCCGGATGAAAATGGGAGTTGATCTGTTTTGCAAGCTCATTTCCAATCCCCCGCACCTCCTGTAACTCTTCTTCTGTCGCCTGTTTTATCCGCTTCAGGCTGCCAAGATGTTTAAGGAGATTTCTTTTCTTTTCCCTGCCAATGCCGGGAATAGTATCAAGTTCTGAGAATAGGGTGGCCTTATTTCGCAGTTTTCTATGAAATGTTACTCCGAACCGGTGAGATTCATCCCGGATTCTCATAAGGTACAGGAGAACCGGATTATGGGCTTGCAGCAGTATCGGGTTCTTTCGGCCGGGCTTATACAGTTTTTCTCCTTCCCCTTTTTTTTCTTTGGCGATCCCGATCCAGTCCAGTCTCTCTGTGATGGAAAGTTCGTCAGCAATTGAAAGCGCCATGCCCAGCTGCCCCCGGCCGCCGTCCACAATAAAAAGGTCGGGCAGGGTGTCCTCATCAATGGCCCGGCGGAGCCGTCGGTAGAGGACTTCTCTCATCATTGCATAATCGTCGGGGCCCTCCACCGTTCTGATTTTAAAATGGCGGAAATTATTCTTGTCGGCTTCTCCTCTATCAAAACAGACAAGGGATCCCACCGCCTGCTTGCCGCTGATATTGGAGATGTCCAGGCATTCAATTTTGTCAGGCGCCCGTTGAAGGTGAAGTCTTTTCTGCATTGCCTGTGAAAGGCTCTGCCAGGATTTAGCTTTTTTTTCTTTTTCCTTGAAAACCTGCAGAGCATTGGTATTTGCCATTGCTACTAATTGCAGGTTGTCACCCCTTCGGGGCGCTTTCATTGTTACCTTTCTGTCTGCACTGTCGTTCAGATGCTCTTGAATGATTTCAATATCGCTCGGTAAGAAGGGAAGAAGGATCTCCTTAGGTATTAACGAACTGCTATCATAAAACTGACTCAAAACCTGAGAGAGTATGGAGGTGTCATCGCCAAACGGATCTGCAAGAAAAAATGTTCTGCTTCCATTGATAAGGCCGCTGCGGATAAAAAGAATTGAAATTGTAACGGACGCATCCTGACGACCAAAGCCAAATACATCCTGATCTTTGGTATGGTTTGCTGAGATAACCTGTTTTTCCAGGGTACGGGAAAGAGCTGCTATTTGATCCCTGATTGTGGCGGCTTTTTCAAACTCAAGAGAATTTGATGCGACCTGCATTTTCTCTTTCAGTTGTCCCGTAAGGGCTCTGTTTTTGCCTTCCAGGAGCATGATAATATTATCTACATGCTCCCTGTAAAGTAAAGGGTCGGCCTCGCCTGTACATGGCGCAAGACATTTACCGATCTGTCTGTTTAGGCATGGTCGATTTCTTTTTTTAAGTCTGGATCCTTTGCAATTTCTTAAAGGAAAAAGGGCAGATATCAGTTTCAGAGTAGACCACATTGATGATGATGATGAATAGGGTCCAAAATATCGTGCCTTATCTTTTTTCTTTCTCCTGGCCATCATCACTCTTGGCCATTCCTCCTGGACCGTGACTCTGATATAGGGATAGTTCTTATCGTCGCGCAGAAGGATATTATATTTTGGTTTATATTTTTTTATAAGAGAAGCTTCCAGAATCAGGGCTTCTTTTTCTGTACCTGTTATAATCGTATCGACTTTGCCTACTTTGGAAAGCATTACTGCCGTCTTATTATGCTCGGCAGCGGAAAAATGTGCATAGGACGCTAATCGTTTAAAGAGATCCTTCGCCTTGCCTACATAGAGTACTGCTGATTTATTATCGAGCATCAGGTAGACGCCGGGTGAGTGGGGGGCCGATGTAAGTATGTTTGCCGGAAACATGTCAATCTCTGTAAAATGAAAATATATTTCTTTTTTGAGAACCATATAGCATGATTGTTCGGACGTCATCACTATTTACAGTTAAATAGCGGACTGTTGCACTGGAATCTCTGCAAACTAAAGACAAATGGGAAGAGCAAAATGGCGCTAAGTTTTATTGATGGCAACGAGGCAATAGCAAGGGCTGCTGTTCGGGCTGGCTGCCGTTTTTTTTCCGGCTATCCAATTACGCCTGCAACAACAATTTACCAGCAGATGCTGAAATTGCTCCCACCCCTGAAGGGGGTCTGTCTGCAGGGAGAAGATGAAATTGCCTCCATCGGCTTTTGTCTCGGGGCCTCCATGGCCGGTCTCAAGGCAATGACGGCGACGTCCGGGCCTGGGATCAGTCTGTACAGTGAACAGATTTCCTTTGCATTAAGTGGCGAAATCCCCCTGGTCATTGTTGATGTCCAGCGCCTCGGTCCTTCAACCGGATCGGCCACAAAGGGGGCGGATGGGGATATCCAGTTTCTGCGTTGGGGCAGCAGTGGCGGGCTTCCGGTTGTTGTCCTTGCTCCGGTTGATGTCAGGGACTGTTATATATTGACCATGCATGCATTTAATCTAGCTGAACAGTATCGCTGCCCGGTATTTATCGCCTCAAATAAAGAGATAGGTATGACCCGTGAAAGCATTGAAATTGATTCTCTGGATACGCCTGACCTTCTTACTCGAAAGTATTGTCCTGAGGATCAACCTTATCTACCTTTCCAGGTACCTCCCGGAACAATGATACCACCTTTTCTGCCCATTGGTGGATCCCGGCTCGTTAGGCAAACTTCATCAACCCACGATCCAGAGGGATATATTACTGCAGACACCGATATCATAGGGCAGGTGATTGAGCGATTGGATAAAAAACTTGTAACCAATGTGGACACTTTCACTTTTTTCGAATTTGATTCCGATCCGGATGCTGAGACTCTCCTTCTCGTTTATGGGGTAACCGCCCGTGCGGCTAAAACTGCTGTTGAGCAGATGCGAAAAGGAGGAAAGGCCATTTCATTACTTATTTTGAAAACCCTGTATCCTGTACCTGAAGATTTTATTAAACAATGTATCAATGAAGTAAAGAGGGTGGTGGTGGTGGAGATGAACCTTGGTCAATATGTCAGGGAGATAGAACGGCTTGCTGAAGGTCAGCATGTCAGCCATTTCGGCAAAATGGATGGAGAGCTTATCAGCCCCGAATTAATTCAGCAGGTGATTGCTCTATGACAACTCTTCTCAATATACAAAGACCACCGGTCTTTTGTCCTGGCTGTTCCCATGAGAGGGTTGTTCGGACTCTTGATGACGCCCTGCAGCGGCTGGGATTGAATGGGGAGCAGATTGTCATAGTAACGGATATAGGTTGTGCCGGATTGTTTGACACTTTCTTTAACACCCACGCATTTCATGGTTTGCACGGACGTGCGCTCACCTATGCAACCGGTCTGAAAATGGCTGATCCCGAGTTGACGGTTATAACGATCATGGGTGATGGTGGTCTGGGAATTGGCGGAGCACACGTTTTGAGCAGCTGCCGCAGGAATCTTGATATAAACCTTTTGATACTCAATAACTTTAATTATGGGATGACGGGAGGCCAGTGTTCGGTAACCACACCTGTTGAAGCCTGGACCTCCTCTGGTTTTTTGAATCAACTGGAGCCCCCTCTTGATATCTGTAGGATTGGTAAGGCGGCTGGCGCTCCCTGGGTTGGCAGACTCATGGCGACAGACCGGGAGTTATCCTCCCGGATCCAGGAAGCAGTGGTCTACCGGGGATTTTCCATGATAGATATCTGGGGTATGTGCCCAGGTCGTTTCGGTAAGCGGAACAAGATCTCACTTAAACAGATCGAACAGGAAATGTCTCTACTCCCCGAAGCCGAAGGCAGAGTTTCTGCCAATGAACGACTGGAATTTGGCGGCCACTATCGAAGCCTTGCTGCACAGCTTCAATGCGCAGATCCTGTAGGGAGGATAGATTGTAAATTTTCCCCACCGGTTTCTTCCCGTTGCGATATCCTGCTGCTGGGGGCTGCAGGTCAACGGATCAACACCGCTGGAGAAATTCTCTGTCTATCGGCAATGAGTGCAGGCATGCATGTCACCCAGAAAAGTGATTATCCTATCACCGTTCTTCGCGGACATTCGGTCAGTGAGGTTGTGCTGAGCCGATCCCCCGTTGGCTACACTGGCATAATTAAACCCAATATAGTTATTGCACTTTCAGCGGAAGGTGTGGCACGCAGGAAGAAGGTATTTTCATTGCTCGATGAGGACAGCTTGGTAATTATGGCTGATAACCTGGAAATCCCGAAGAACAACGCAAGAACAATTGAGATTGATTTCAAAGCATTGGGAGTTCCATCTTCTGAATGGGCTCTCGTTTCCTTATCAATGCTTGCAGCAGATGGCTTTCCAATTACTGAGGAAATGCTTCAGGCTGGACTGGCGAGCCGATTTGCAGATAGATAACCATTACAGTTCCGGCTGCATTGGCCAGCTGACTCATCAGGCCGGCGGTAAGGCCCAGTGAGGCAGAAAGTTACCAGTGGGAAGGTATCTTGTTCTGCTCGTTACAGTAGTGCTGGTAGAAATAGTTCAGTACCAGCAGAATCAGGATAATTATGCTGATTATTGGCCTTAATCAATTTCAGTATCAATCGCCAAGAGAATAATCATGCAGTGCAGCCTTGAAGAGGGTTTGAGTATACTCCTGTACCGGTGAGCTGAATATCTTCTCTGCTGCTCCTGATTCCACAACTTGTCCATGCTGCATAACTACCACATAATCAGCTAGCGCCCGGACAACACGAAGGTCGTGAGAGATAAAGAGGTAGGACATATCATATTTCTCCTGCAGGGAGAGGAGAAGCTCGATAATCTGGGCCTGGATGGTTACATCGAGAGCTGAAGTCGGCTCATCAAGAATAAGAAACCGCGGTTTTAATACCAGAGCTCTGGCAATTGCAATTCGTTGTCGCTGACCTCCGGAGAACTCATGAGGGTAACGCATTGTCATGTCTTCAATGAGGCCGACTTCTTCTAAAGCATGGCTGATGATAGTTCTTCGCTGCGTTTCTGTTATGTCTGCCATATGAACTTTGATCCCTTCACTGATGATCTCCCCGATTGTAAGCCGCGGCGAAAGGGAAGAGAAGGGATCTTGAAAGACAATCTGCATGTCGCTGCGCAGAGGGCGCATATGGCGACTGCTTATGTCCTCAAGATTTTGATTGTCGAAGATGATTTTCCCATGACTGTTAACAAGCTTCAGGATTGCCATGGCCAGGGTTGTTTTGCCCGACCCGGACTCTCCCACAACACCGCAGGTGGTTCCCTGGTAAAGTTTAAGGGTAACCATATCCACGGCTTTGATAAGCTTCTTTTCACGTTTAAAGAGACGGTCCCAGCTGTTCCCCATCTGAAAATAACAGCAGAGTTTTTCTGTTGTCAGAAGAGTCGGACCCTCTCTTTTCTCGGGTTTTGGCTGCTGCCAGGTGGCGGAGAGCAGTCGTTTTGTATAGTCACTGGAGGGAGAGGAGAAGAGCTTTTCTGTTGTTCCATGTTCAATTATATGGCCCTTCTCCATGATATAGATATGTTGGGCACTGTTTTTAACCAGCACCAGGTCATGGGTAATGAGCAGCACTCCCATCCCGTATTCTGCCTGGATATCTTTTATAAGCTCAAGAATCTGTGCCTGTATGGTTACATCGAGGGCGGTTGTCGGTTCATCTGCAATTAAAAGGGAAGGGTGACAGGCAAGCGCCATGGCGATTATTACCCGTTGCCGTTGTCCCCCTGACAGCTGATGAGGAAATGCGAAGTAGCGATTTTCCGGGTCATCAATACCTGTTCTGTGCAGCAGTCGTATCGCCTCCTTTTCCGCCTC
>JGI24023J19991_10001172_pt1 | contig 20454 bp, 20 predicted proteins | sample Cruoilmetagenom1_FD_19991 | JGI IMG/M metagenome (IMG submission 19991) | reverse complement strand
ATTGTCATTCTTTTTATGTAGCTTTCATTAATATTTCCGCTATAAGTATTTATAAGTTTTAATTTACCGTCTTTATGGAGCATAAGCCTTATTTGTGTAAATATATAAAGGTTTCCTTTGTAATCAGGAGTTTCCTTTAAAAGATCATTAAATGATTTATTAATTTGATTATCCATTACTAATTGACCCAGATCAATTGTGAGTTCTATTTCTGAAATGGAATTAAATACAATATTTGTAAAATCGTATTCTGTGCTGTTTATTTTTAATTGTGTTTCCAAAATAGGCATCTTAGCAGTATACAGGAAAAAATAAAAATTAAAAGAAGAAAAGTAGCAGCTGCATTAAAATTTGTATTGTTTAATTTCATTAACAGTTTCAATTAATAGCCTTGGATTATCTGTCATAACAGTATCTACTCCCATTTTAAACATACGAATCATATCTTCTCTTTCGTTAACTGTCCACACATGTACTTTTACTCCTTTTTTATGGAAGTTTTTAATGAGAGAATTTGAGAGAACTTTTAAGCTGCCATGAAACTCAGGAATTTGTGCAGCCTGTGCTTTGAAGTGTCTGAAAAATCCCAATAAACCAAGTTTTTGAAAGACAATAATTTTTTTCATTTCCTTTTGGGAGAATGAGGTCACAATCTCCGGTATTAAAAACCTGATTTGTTGAACCATTGAATCATGAAAACTTGCCCCAAGTACTCTGTTTTGAGCCTTATTAGTACGAACAACTTTTGTAAATTCTTTAACAAGTTCCGGATTGTTATCTTTGAGATCAACATTAAATCTCATATTCGGTATTGCTTTTAATGCTTCATCCAGAGTGGCAATTGTTACTCCCTTATTTCTATACGGGTATGTTTTCCCATTATCGGGTGTAAACATACGTCCTGCGTCCATAGCCATTAACTCTTTATATGATTTACCGGATACAAGGCCATTGCTACCAGTTAATCTTTCCAGGGTATTGTCGTGCCAAATTACGCATACTCCATCATTGCTAAGATGCACATCAGTCTCAATACAGTCTACTCCCAGATCTGCTGCGCTTTTAAAGGCTGGAAGGGTATTTTCCGGGAAAAATGCAGAATCACCCCTATGTGCAACTACTTTTAAGGGTTCTCTAAAATAATTGTGTTCCATTTCAATACAATAATTCAGATTAGATTATCAATCAAGTTGATCTTTCTTAAAAAATATATAACATTACTGGAATTGAAAAGAAGATACTTAAGGAATAGGTATATAAATGACTGGAAAGATATTCGTAATTGTTGAATCCCCGACTAAAGCAAAAACTATTCGTAAATTTCTACCCGATAACTATATTGTTGATGCCAGTATTGGTCATGTCAGGGATCTTCCCAAATCAGCGGCAGATATTCCTAAGAAACTGAAGGGTGAAGAATGGACAAAACTGGGGATAGATGTTGAAAACAATTTTAAACCTCTTTATGTAACTCCCAAGGGTAAGGGGAAAATTGTTCGTGAGCTTAAGAAGAAATTAAAAGAAGCTGATCTGCTTTTACTCGCAACTGATGAAGACCGGGAAGGAGAGAGTATTTCCTGGCATCTTGTAGATATTTTGAAGCCCAAAGTTCCTGTAAAAAGAATGGTTTTTCATGAAATTACTAAAAAGGCAATAACCAGGGCTCTTGAGACTGGAAGAGAAATAGATGTTAATCTTGTTAACGCCCAGGAAACAAGGCGAATTCTGGATAGGTTGTATGGATATACACTCTCTCCTTTAATATGGAAAAAAATATCTTATGGACTTTCTGCAGGAAGGGTTCAGTCCCCTGGTCTTAGGCTTATTGTAGATAGAGAAAGAGACAGGATAAAATTCAAAAAAGCTGTTTATTGGGATCTGTCTGCTGTTATTGCTCCTGATTCGATCAGAGAAAAGGAGCTTTTTGAAGCAAAATTGGAATCTGTAGATAATAAACGTGTCTCCACAGGAAAGGATTTCGACCCTTTTACCGGAAAAGTGCTGGAAAATAAAGATGTATTAATTCTTGATGAAAAATCAGCACAATCTCTTGAAGACAGGCTTAAAGAAGGAGACTGGAAGGTTGGTTCAATTGGAGAAAGATCTTTCAGACAAAAACCTTCTCCCCCTTTTATAACTTCTACACTTCAGCAGGATGGAAACAGAAAACTAAGAATGTCAGCCAGAGAAACCATGAGAACTGCACAGCATCTTTATGAGCAGGGTTTTATTACATATATGAGAACAGATTCTCCTACATTAAGTACAGAGGGTACTAATGGAGCTATAGAAAGTGTTAAAAGATTGTATGGTGATAATTATCTAACAGAAAGTCCCAGACAGTTTTCTTCAAAATCAAAAGGTGCTCAGGAAGCACATGAAGCTATACGACCTGCTGGTGAAGTATTTGTTCATCCGGAAGAAACAGGTTTGTCCGGAAGAGAACTTGCTCTTTATTCATTAATTTGGAAGCGAACTTTAGCTTCCCAGATGAAGGATGCCGAAAAAATATCCACAACAGCAAAAATTGAAGCTGATAATGCTGTATTTTCTGCAACAGGTACAAGAATTGCTTTTCCGGGATTCCTCCGGGTGTATGTAGAGGGAAAAGATGAGCCTGATGCAGCCTTGGATGATAAGGAAACATTTCTTCCGGAGCTGAAGGAGGGGCAAGGGGTGGTTCTCAATAAACTTAGCTCGATTCAGCATGAGACAAAAGCTCCGGCAAGATACACTGAAGCTGCTCTGGTAAGTCAGCTTGAAAAAATGGGGATCGGACGTCCATCAACCTATGCTTCTATTATAAATACACTTTTTGATCGTCAGTATGTTAGACGTCAGGGTACTTCTCTTATTCCAACCTTTACAGGTTTTGCAGTAATACAGCTATTGGAAGATCATTTTAATTATCTTATTAAATATAGTTTTACTTCAGAGATGGAAACAGCCTTAGATGAAATATCAATGGGTAATATTGATCGTATTAAATATCTGGAGAAATTTTATCTTGGTAAAAATGGGTTAAAAGGCCAGGTTGAAGATAGAGAAAAGGAAATAAAACCCGATGAGGCCAGAACAATATTATTACCCCATCTTGGACCTATCCCGGGAGTAAAGGTCGGAAAATACGGTCCTTATTTTATTCAGGAACAGGAAGGGGATAAAGAAAGCATTCATGCTTCTATACCAGAAGATATTGCACCGGCTGATCTTTCAGAATCTGATATCCTTGAAATTATTGAACTGCAGAAAAACGGGCCTGTTCCAATAGGTACTGATCCCAAAACCGGAGAAAATATTTACTGTCTAACAGGGCGTTATGGAGCATATTTCCAGTTAGGGGAAAAAACTGATGATATTCCAAAACCCAAAAGAGCCAGCCTTCCCAAAGGAAAGAAACCCAAAGAAGTTACCCTGGAGGATGCCCTTAGACAGCTCAGTCTTCCCAGGCTTGTTGGCATGCACCCGGAAACAGGTCTTGAAGTAAGGGTTAATGAAGGTAGGTTTGGACCTTACATTGCTCATAATGAGGAATTCCGGTCTTTGAAAAAAGATGATGAACTGTTTTCTGTTACCCTTGAGAGATGTGTGGAAATACTGGCTGAACCTAAAAAAGGCAGGGGCGGCTCTACAATATTAAAAGATTTTACAGGTGATAAAAAGACAGTCTTAACTATAATTGATGGCAGATATGGACCTTATATAAAATATGGGAAGAAGAATATTAAGCTGCCGGATGAGAAAAAAGATAAAAAAATAATTGAGGTTCTAACAGTAGAAGAGGTAATGGCAATAGTTAAGGATGCATAACTTTAATTCCTTGCGTCCAGCCAATTGCCAATAATACTCAGAACTTCGTCTTTTTCAGGTTCATTTAAAATTTCATGATATAAATTATCCAGAATTTTTATTTCCTTATCTTTAGAACTGATATTTGAGTATATAATCTTACTGCATTCAGGATTAACCAGAGGATCTTTCTCTCCATGTAAAATTAGTGTTGGAACAGTTATTTTTGAAAGAAGTTCTTCTGTAATTAATTCTTCAGACCTAAGCATTTCACGACCCATTCTGGCTCTTACTTTGCCATTGTAGTTATACGGGTCATTTTTATATGCTTCGATTACTTCAGGATCCCTGGAGATCCCTTCTACGGCAAAATCAACTAAAGGCAAATATGGAAAAATAAAGGCTATCCCCTTTGAGATTGATTTTGTAAAATCAGAAACCCCTCCATCAATTCTTATAGATGCGCCCGAGAGAATAAGCCCTTTAAGATTATCTCCTGCTCCTGAAGCAAGAATTGTGGAGATGGCTCCCCCCATTGAATGTCCGAGTAGAAAAACAGGTATATTTTTCTCAAGGTCTTTTATCTTTGAAAGCACACTAAGTAAATCTTCTACAAAAACTCTAAAATCCGGAACATCAGCTTTTACTCCATCTGACCTCCCGTGGCCATAGTGGTCCGCTGCATAAACAGCATAGTTTTTATCTGTAAAATACTTTGCAGTATAATTATATCTCTCAGAATGTTCAGCATATCCGTGAGCAATAAGAATCACTCCTTTCAACTTAATCTCAGAATTATCCGGTTTCCATGTTCTAAAAAACTGTTTTCTACCTTTGTTTCTTTCCAGATAACCTGTGTTTTGTTTCATTCCTTTTCCTCTTTTTTATTGAGTTCTTTATTTTTGTACATATTACTATCAGCAGCTTTAACCAGCTCCTGATAGCTTACACCTTCATCAGGGAAACCGGCAATTCCATAACTAAATTTAATTTTATATTCATTTTTTCCCATATTTAAAGGAGAAATATCAAGTTCTTTCTTTATTTCTACAATTCGTTTTTCTACATTCTCTGTATTTGAGTTTCTAAATAGAGCAATAAATTCATCACCTCCAAAACGGGCAAAAACATCACTTCCACGAATAGAGCTGCTGATTGTGCTGGAGAATTTCTGTAAAACTTTATCTCCCCAGGCGTGACCATGTGTGTCATTTACAAATTTAAAATTATCCAGGTCAAAGAGAACTATATGTAACTGTCCTTTGTATCTGACTGCCTCTTCAAAAGCCATTCTTGCAATCTCTTCAAAGAAATGACGGTTATGAATATTTGTTAAGCTGTCAAATTTAGATAGTTGAATGGCCTTATTTATAAGCCTGCTGTTTTTTATAACTATTGCCATTTCACTTGTAAAGTATTCCATCATTATAATATCATCTTTATTAAAAGCACTTGCTGACCGGCTATCCAGACATAATACACCGTAGATAGTATTTTCCAATATTATTGGTGCACTCAAAGAACATGGATATTCATTTGAACCAGATGATTCGAAATATCTGTTGTTTATATCATCGTGTGTGTCATTATTAAATTTAATCTTATCTCTTACAATTATAGGTTTGAACTCATCTTTTTTATTTAATTTATATACAAAAGTATCTTTTATATTAATACTAATCTTTTGTAGTTCTTCCAGATTCATTCCAATGGCAGAAACAAATTTTCCAGAACCATCACTTTTAGGTATTATAACGGAACCTGCATCACTGTCTTCTATAGTATTTATAGCTGTTTTTAATATTTCATCAAGCAAAGTTTCTGTTTTTTCAGTTGTGATAATTGAGTGGTTCAAATCTATTATAGTATCTCTAAGCTTTTTATTCCTATTAATATAATCCCGATCATTTTTTGCTGCCTGGAGAATAGTATTCTGATTTTGTAATATTAGATTTGTATACTTTATTATCATTTTGGGGTTAGCTAATGTGAAATTAGATAAAGATTCAATGTTTTTAAGGTCTTCATCATCCAGAGTTAAATCATTTTTTGCTACATCTTTTATTGTTTTCTGAAAGATCAATAATGATGGTTTTAGTTTTTTTCTTATGGTGAGAAAGAATCCAGTCAATATAACAAAAATTGCTATTGATTGAATGGTTGAAATTAGTGGAAACTTCCAAATGGATATAGTTAAATTCAGGAAAATTAATATTGATGTAAGTCCCAGGTATATAAAAAGAAAACTAAATTTTAACACAAGTTTATACTAGTGATCTCGGGCTATGTAGTCAAGTTTTTTATTAAAACTAAGTACTCTTGTAAATATATTAGGGCATAAAAAAAGACCGGAAATAATTCCGGTCTTAAATGTTCGGGAGCGACGGGGATCGAACCCGCGATCTTCGGCTTGACAGGCCGACGCGATAACCAGCTTCGCTACGCCCCCTAACAACGTATAGCAAAATGCCCGATTTTTAGACTTTTGTCAAGTAGGGGCAAAACATTTTTTGCCCCTACTTGGTTTTTGTATTATTGTTTCTTAAGAACGATTTCACATCGGTTTTTTACCTGTATCAGTTCATAATTCCAGGTCTTACAAATATAATCAATTGATACCCTGGAATAGAATGAAATATGTGTAGGATCGTCTTTATACCACCATTTTTTGAAATTGTCCCAGTCATTGCTATGAAGCATTGTTCGGATAATTAGATAATTTCCTCTATTAAGACATTTACTTAAACTGTTAAGCTCTTTTTCAGGAGATATTAGATGTTCAAATACTTCAATTGCTGTAATTGCATCGAATTTTGTGTTTAACCATTCGCTGTTGTTATCAAAATAAGGATCGTATGTTGAGACATCATATCTCTTTTTTTTTAGTATTTCTGCCCATGTTTTTTCAGGGCCGCAGCCAAAATCCAAAAGCCTGTTTCCAGGCTTCAAAAAAGGTGTAATTGAATTAGTTATAATATTGTTCAGGTAGTTAAGATATCCCTTATTCTCAGTACTATTTTCATGAAGCTGATATCTTTGTTTTTCTTCTTCCTTAGTTAGGTAAAACTCTTTATCAAGCATTATTAATTCGCAATTATTACAAATATGGTATTTTTTCCCATGATTATCAATTTTATAGTTATTATTACTGGAATTACATAAACTGCAGTTCATTAATTATTATTTTATCCTTACATTTACAAGGCTCTTATAAAACTCATAATAAGACCTATAGCACCACCAAAGACACCTCCCCATACTACGAGCCAGCCAAGGTGTTTTTTAATCATATCCTGAATAATTATTTTAACCATGACAGGTGTTAATTCATCAAGGCGCTTATTTACAATTCCTTCAACCTGGGATTCTACTTTTTCAGTTAAATTCCCTGTTTCTATAGAATTTGCTATTGCCGACTTGAAAGAAGGAGACTCTGTTTCTTCTTTTACAAAACCTTTTATTTTTAATATAAAAGGTTCCCTAAAGCTATTTAGAGCTTCAGCACCTCCAAACATCCCAAGCATACTCCCAAACTGAGATTCCATAATAACTGCCGTCAGACTGTCAAAAATACGATTATAATCGACACTGTCTATTGCTTTGTCCAGGTTTATTTCCGGAATCATTTCTGTAGATGAATCTTTAAAGAATTTTTCCAGGTTTTCCTTTGTAAAAAACTCTGTCATTATTAAATGCCTGATACCTTCTTTAAACTCTTTGAAATGTAGAGGTACTACTCCTGATCCGTAAAGGAGGGGTACTTTTTCAAAAAGCATGTGGATAGCTAACCAATTGGTTATTGCTCCTGATAGAGCAAAGAACCCAATGCTTAATATTTGCCCGCTGAACCAGGGAGAGAAGTATCCTCCAATAATTATTATAAGTGCAGCAAGGTTTGTTCCGAGGCTTTTATTCATTTCTGTCTCCATTAAATTGTATATATCCGGATAATATATATATAGCTTTTTGTGATGTACAGTACATTTTCCTGTTTTTGTTGTTTTAATGGCAGAATCCATATTTAAGCTCTGAAAAGGATAAACAAAAAAAGCAGAGATTAGAAAAACCTCTGCTTTTTTAAAAAAAATGGAAAAATTCTAAAAGTGATATCTAAGACCAAGGCCTGCACTTACATCAGCATCTGTTGAAGGGAATAGTAAAATTCCTGGTGCAATTTCCAAAAAGAGCTCAAGCTGTTCTACAGGCCACCATTGTACTCCAATAGGAACTCTGAAACCAATATTAAAAATATCGTTATTATCATTTAAATTTAATCCAAGTTTTATTCCAGCTCCAAGATACCAGTCAAACATCTCTATTAAATGATCATTAATAAGCCACCAGTCAGCTGTTGCATCAACTCTGCTGTCAGAAGAGGCAAATGACCAGCCAAGTCCTATAGCCAGATTCCCTGTTTTATAACTCAATCCTGTAGGTTCTCCCAGAATTATTCCAATTCCCTGATCCGCAAATACTGATATTGGCAGTACCAGAATTATTAGGAGCAAACTTATTGCTGCAGTTTTTTTTATCATTTTTTATTTCCTTTACTAATTATATTTAGAGCTATCCTCATTTTAAAACGATGATATAGCCTCCAGCCCTGATTTTTCTACAATTTTCAAGCCATGATCAATATCTTCCACTTTAAAAATTATTACAACACTCTCTTTCTCATTTATAAGGGAAGAATAAAGATATTCAATATTAACACCATCTCTATTGAAGATATCCATAACTTTCATGAGTCCACCAGGTTGATCATCAAGAATAATGCCAATTACATCTGTTATTTTTGCAGTAAAATCAGCTTCTTTAAGAACTTTCATTCCTTCATCAGGTTTGTCGACAATTATTCTAAGTATACCAAAATCTGCTGTATCTGCTATAGAAATTGCTCTTAGGTTAATACCGGCATTTGCTATTGTTTTTGTTACTTCTGCCAGTCTTCCTGTTGTGTTTTCTAAAAATACTGAAATTTGTTTTACTTTCATTTTTCTCCTGCCTTTAGATCTCTTTTATCGATAACTCTTTTAGCCTTACCCATACTTCGTTCAATTGTTTTGGGTTCAACTAATTTAATATTAAGTGAAATTCCCAGTTGCTGTTTCATCTCATCATGTATTCTATTCTTTACAATCTCCAGATCTTTTGTTTCATCAGAGAAAAAGTTTTCTTCCACCTCTACCTGAAGTTCTACATTATCAAGTTGTGTTGATTCTCTGTCAATTATTATTTGATAGTGGGGTTCTGTGTTTTCTATTTTCATCAGAATGTTTTCTATCTGGGAAGGGAAAACATTTACACCTTTAATAATTAACATATCATCATTTCTTCCAAGAAGCCTGTGCATTTTTATTGTGGTTCTGCCACAGGAACATTTGTCTCTAAAGAGCCATGTTATATCTCTTGTTCTGTATCTGATTAAAGGTGTTCCTTCTCTGGAGAGGGTTGTAAAAACCAGTTCTCCTTTTTCTCCTTCAGGGAGTACTTCCCCTGTTTCTGCATCTATAATTTCAGGGTAAAAAAAGTCTTCGTTAATATGCAGACCATTTTGCTCCTGGCATTCACAGGATACTCCCGGTCCAATAATCTCTGTAAGTCCATATATGTCATATGCTTTAAGGTTAAGTTTTTTCTCTATTTCCACCCTCATATTGTCTGACCAGGGTTCTGCTCCGAAAATACCTGCTTTAAGGTCAAAATTACGAAAGTCCAAACCGCTTTCACTTGCTACTTCTGCCATAAACAGTGAATAGGAGGGGGTGCATGTTAATACAGTAGATTTAAAATCCTGCATGTATTGTAACTGCTTTTGAGTATTACCGGAAGAAATTGGTATAACTGCAGCTCCCAGAGGTCCTGCTCCATGGTGAACACCCAGCCCACCGGTAAATAAACCATATCCATAGGCATTTTGTATTGTATCAGTTTTATCAGCTCCGGCCATTGCCAGACATCTTGCCATTACTTCGGACCAGAGAGTTCTGTCATTTTCTGTATACCCGGCTACAACAGGTGTTCCGGTTGTACCTGAGGATGTATGTATTTCCACAATATCATCCAGAGGAGAAGAAAGAAGCCCATAAGGAAATGTCTCCCTCATTTCATTTTTTGTTGTAAAAGGAAGTTTACTTATATCTGCAAGGGTTTTAATATCCTCAGGTTTCACACCTGATTCATCAAATTTCTTTTTATAGAATGGAACTTTTTCATAAACTCTTTTTACAAGATCCTTTAAACGTTTCAGCTGAATTTCCTGCATCTGAGTAACGTTCATTTGTTCAATTTCTTTATTATATATCACTTGTTTTCTCCTCTCTTATCAACAACTCTAATTGCTTTTCCTTCCTGCACAGGCAGGACCCCTGGTTCATGGAGTTCCACTGTCGGACTTATTGTTATAGAAGCTCTAAGGTTATCTATAATCCGTCGTTTCAGAGCATTCATATCTCTTGCATCATCAGAAAAAATTGAAGGTCCTACCTCTGTCTGAACGATAAGTCTGTCTAATAATCCTTCTTTTCTAACAAGTATTCTGTAGTTTGTTCCAACTTCAGGCATCTTCATTATAACTTCTTCGATCTGGGAAGGAAAAACATTAACACCATTGATAATAAGCATATCATCTGTTCTTCCCTTAATTCTGGTTATTCGTTTTGATATTCTTCCACAGGAGCATTGCCCCGGTATAATTGCGGTTAAATCCCTTGTTCGATACCTTAGTATTGGCGTTGCATTTCTAATTAAAATAGAAAGAACAAGTTCCCCTGTTTCTCCATCGCTTAGTTCTTCCAAAGTATCTTCATCTACAATTTCCATATAGTATGAATCTTCCCAAAGGTGCATTCCTGCTTTTTTCTCACATTCAAATGCAACACTTGGTCCATTCATCTCTGAAAGTCCATATGAATTATATGCATCTATATTAAAGAGTTTTTCGATTTTCCGGCGAATCTCTTCTGAGTGGGGTTCTGCTCCAACAAGAGCTTTTTTTAACTTAAAGTCAGATAATGTATATCCGTATTCTTCCATTTTTGAATAGAGATACAGCATATAACTCGGGGTTGCATGAACGACAGTAGTTTCAAAATCTTTCATGAGCTGTAGTTGTCTCTTTGTATTTCCACTGGAAGCAGGTATTACAAGCATTCCAAGTTTTTCTGCACCATAATGAAGACCTATACCTCCTGTAAATAACCCATAGGTCATCATATTTTGAAATATATCACCCTTATGGCATCCTACAGAAACCAGAGATCTTGTCGTAAGATTTGTCCAGTTATCAAGATCTTCCTGGGTTTGGTATATAACAGTAGGAGTCCCTGTAGTTCCGCTTGAGGCATGCATTCGTACTACATCTTCTTTGTCGGAGGCCAGTAAGCCAAAAGGATATGCTTCTCTGAGGTCCTCTTTGGTAGTAAAAGGAATCTTTTTTATGTCTAAGAGGTTTTTTAGATCTCTTGCGCTCTTTATTCCTACCGAATTAAGTCTTTTTTTATAAAATGGGGTTTTTAGAGCATTAGCTACAGTACTTTTATACCGTAAAAGCTGAAGGGCTTCCAATGCTTCCCTGTCCATAGTTTCAATTTCTCTGTCTTTATAGAGATCAATCATTTTTTATCCTGCTTTAATCCCAGTTTTTCAGCTGTTCGTTTAAAGCCAGCCATAGATCCCTCAATAACAGAATCATCTACGCAATATGCAATTCGGAAGAAGCCTGGAAGACTAAATCCCCTTCCAGGTACAACCAGAATTTTTTCATCTTTTAACAGATCCACTAGTTTCATATCATCACCTCCCGGAGCTTCTACAAAGAAGTAAAAGGTTCCTTCGGGGATTCTGAATTTATACCCAAATTCAGCTAATTTTTTTGCCAGCAGATCACGTTTTTTTCTATACAATTCAATATTAACACTAACTCCCTGCAGTTCTGCAATAATTCTCTGCATTAAAGCCGGTGCATTTACATATCCTAAAATTCTATTACATAAAATTATACCATTTATAAGGTTGTTAAAATCCTCTGCCTCCGGATTTACTGCCAGCCAGCCAATTCTTTCTCCCGGGATAGAAAGATCTTTTGAATAGGAAGTGCAGACTATAGAGTTCTTATATGCATCCATAACAGAAGGAACAATTACTTTATCGTACACAATCTTACGGTAGGGTTCATCACTTATTAAATATATTGTTCTTCCTGTTTCTTTACTTTTTTTAGTAAGCATAGAAGCCAGACTTTCTATTGTTTCCTTTGGGTATATTCTTCCTGAGGGATTATTAGGTGAGTTTATAATTACAGCAGCTGTTTTTTCTGTTATTGCTGCTTCAATAGCATTAATATCCAGATTGAAATCTGACAGACCATTAACCAGATCCAGTTCTCCTCCATGATTATCGCAGTAAAACTTATACTCCATAAAACATGGTATCGAAGCTATAATCTTGTCTCCGGGATTTATTATTGTTTTAAGAACTGTATTTAAGGCCCCTCCGGCACCACTTGTCATAATAACACTATCTGAATTTACAATTGTCTGCTGTTCTGAAGAAATATACTCTGCAACCTTGTTCCTGACATCGGGATATCCTGCATTGGGCATATATCTATGCATATGCTGATCTGCAGCTTTTTCCAAAAGAACTTTTGTGAAATTTTCAGGAGGATCCATTGCCGGATTTCCCAGAGAAAAATCATAAACATTTTCTTCGCCAAACTCCCGTTTCAGCTTTGCTCCTGTTTCAAACATTTTACGGATAAATGATGATGAGTCCATCATCCTACGAATTTTTTCTGATACCATGGGTTTTTCCTCTTTTTTTTTGTATCTCTATTTAATCATAAAACCAGGTATGTTGCAGTAGGAAAATAAAAATATTTATGTTTAACACCAATCTTTTCTTTGAATTTAACAATATAATGATTACTTTAAAGCTAATATAAGATTAGGGCGACCGGAGGAGAATTAATATGAACAGACAGATTAAAATTATCATGACATTATTACTTTTTATTTCAATACAGAGTATATTTGGTTCTGGAAAACATGAAATTAAGGAAAGTGATGATATGAATAATAGTGAAACTATCTCTGTTTCCGGGTTTATGGAAAATGGATTAAGAGTACTTCCTTTTAATTTAGATAACAAGGATGTGACTTATACTGTTTATAGAGGTGATTATATTGTTATTAAAATCAATGAAGAAGCTTCCCACCAGCTTGTAATACCATCACTTGATATTGATAATCAGATTCCTGTTCCAGAGAATGAAAAACCTTATATTAAAATGAAAGAAACCGGAGTCATTGATTTCTCAATTGATGATTCAAAGGGATTGATAAAAGTTATTGATTTTGAAGGTCCACGATATTGGGAAGTAACCAGTAAAGAGGGTGCAGATTTAATTGCAAATATTGATCCTTTTATTTTGGATGTCCGGACTGAGGGAGAATATCTTCAGGGCCATCTGGAAAACTCTTTTCTCTTGCCTGTACAGATCCTGGAAGATGAAATAGGTTCAATTGAGAAGTATAAGGATCAGGATATCCTTATCTATTGCCGTTCCGGTAACAGAAGTACTGTTGCAGCTAAAATCTTACTGGATGCAGGATTTACTAATGTTTATAATCTTAGATATGGAATAACTGAATGGATTTCTAATGGTTATGATGTGGTAGTTGAATAACTGATAATTTTTCAAAATTACATCTATTAGCACTATCTGTATGTCTTATAGCAGATTGTTAAATATATTTCTCTCTATTAGCATTATGAATATAGCTTGTAGAGGGAAAAATGACCGAAACCCAGAGAATTTTGCTTAATAATATAAAAAAATACAGATCTATGCTTAACTATTCTCAATATAATCTTGCAGAGCTATGCGGGGTTTCTACAAGCTATATAAGTGAAATAGAAACCGGGAAAAAATTCCCCTCTGCCAGAACACTGGAAAAAATTGTAAAAGCTTTGGAAGTAAGGCCCTATAAACTGTTTTTGGATAAAAGTGATATAGATAATTTTAATAAAGAGAGTTTCCTGAATAATTTCAAAGAAAAAGTCCAGGATCACATTGTTAGTGAAGTTGAGATTCTCTATTCACAGTTTACAGATAAAGAAGGTAGTTAGAAGTGGAATTTAAGTTTTGCTTGATTTACACTATAATAGTGTGTATTATTATAGTGTAAACTATTAGTGAGGGTATTTATGTGACAAGAAATATTACACTGAGTGTAGAGGAGTCTTTGATAAATCAGGCCAGACAAAAAGCGAATCAGGAGAAAACCTCTTTAAATAAACTGTTTCGTTACTGGATATCCATGTATGTAAATAGAGATAATATTTCTATGAATTTTGACAATATTATGAATTCTCTCTCGAAAATAGATTCCGGAGGGAGTTTTTCCAGAGATGAAATGAATGAAAGATAATTATTTTATAGATACAAACATATTTATTTATACTTTTGATTTGAAAGATGATTTTAAAAGAGAAAAAGCAAAAGAAATTGTAAAAACAGCATTAATCGATGGAAAGGGATTTATTAGTACACAGGTAATTCAGGAATTTTATAATGTGGCAACAAGAAAATTTAAATCTCCAATGAATATTCTTTCTGCTAAAAAGTATCTTGAAAATATTTTTGCACAGTTAAATATTGTGCATCCTGATTTTAAGTTTATTTCTAATGGCCTTGATATTGCCGCAACTACAAAATATTCATTTTATGACTCTTTAATTATATCGGCTGCACTAAAATCGGGAAGTTCTGTTTTATTAACAGAAGATATGCACCATGGACACAGGATTCAGGGTCTTGAAATAAAAAATCCATTTTATGCAACCCTTCCATGATTTTGTTTAATTGCTTTTGTAAGAAGGTGGTTGGTAATACTTTTGTATATTAAATCATGCCCTCGGTCACCAGGATGCATACCGTCTATTCCAATTAAGTCTTCCAGATTATCATTCATAAGGAACCTGCTTCTAACATCTATTAAATCTATGCCGTAGGTTCTGGTAACTGTTTCAAAAATATTATTATATGATTCATGATGGTAGTAAATCCTGCTAATATTACCAAGCCATTTCATTATATTATCTCCGGATAATCTGGTCGATAAAAAGTTAAAAAATTTCTCTGCATGAAGAGGAGGGAAGTTAAGAGATATAGTAGATACATTATGTTTAATAAAATAATCGTAAATTGAGCATAGATTATCCTCAAACTTATTTTTTTCAACAGCAGGGAGGTGGATTCCTTCAGGGTTTTCTGATATTTCCTTCCAGTTATAATTACAGTCATTTGCTCCAATACTTATAAAGACAATATCAGGCTCTGATTCTTTTAGTTTTTCAATATTTTTAAGAAGTTTTTCTGAAGTAAGCCCAAATTTTCCATTATTCTTTGTTTTGGAGAAAACATTATCTTTAAATTTATTATAATAGGAGCTTTCCAGAACTTTATATCTTCCATCTTCCATAGCTACGCCTTTTACTATCGAATCTCCTAAAAACAGGGCTGAAGTATGCTGATTATTTACTAGCCTTTCCATTAAATAGCCTCCATTCTCTTAATAATTGCTTGAGTTATTTTAATTTTTTCGTTTAACTCAAGTTTCATTTTATTAATTGCATTTTCTTTTTCTTTATCCTTTCGTATCTGATTAAGAAATTCTGAAATACTGCTTAATTTATATCCAATTTGTTGTAAGTCTCTTATTAATATCAGATCTTCCATAATGCTAATCTCATAAAAGCGTTTGTTTTTATATATCCGGGGTTTTAAAATAAGATTCTCTTTTTCATAAAATTTAATAGTTCGTTCGGGTATACCTGTTGTTTCCGAAAGGTTTTTTAATTGAATTAAGTTCTTGTCCTCAAAAAGGTTCTCATCCTTTGGAATACCAACCTCACTTAATACCTTAAAACAGGCTTCATCGTTGTATCCAAGACGTTTGAGTTTTTGCCAGGATTGAAAAATATCCATGTCTTTACTTGAAAAGAAAAGAGTCTCAAAAATAAGCCCATAAGATTTAAAACTATTAATTTGTTCTTTGGTAATTTTAAACCTTTTAATAATATCATTTATGTCCAGGGGATAAGATTTGCGAAACTCACGAATAGAATTAAAATCTGCTTCTGTATAATTCTCTTTCTTTTTAAGAATTTTTCTTTCAATAAAAAAAAGTAATTTTTCATTATCAAGTTTTGCTCTTTTTTGAAAATCCTGTTTTGAAAGTACTTTGTCACCCATAAATACTACCTCTTTAGGGGTAATATAAACTATTGACAGTTATATGTCAATAAAAACATTTGTAATATTAAGTTGGTATTGTTTATTGTACCTAAGGGTTCGTTCTTTTCTAAGATCCTATTTCCCTGGATGGATTCTCAACCAGTCTCTTTCTTTCCCTAAAAATTCAATAATTCTTTTTACAAAAGCTTTTGCGGTTTCAGAACCCTTTTTATCGAATATTGCAATAGATACGTATTCATCTCTTTCTTTTTCTATAAGAGACATAAAAGCAGCTTTTTCACTGTTTAAATCTAAAAGCAGCTCCCTGGTGTTGAACTTTTCATTTTTTGCAAATTTTAAAGTAGAAAGGAGTTTTGAAAAAATCTCAATCTGAGACATATATAATTTAGACATTGGTTTGAAATTAAATCGTAACAGAATATTTTGAGCTGCAGGAATCTGTTGTTCTTTTACATTTCTTTCCATTATTTCCTTATAAGCTGCTCTCATTTTAGAAACCTGCTCTGCAAGGGTTATATTGAAATTCCTTTTTAACGCAATTTTTTTCTCTGCAGACACTTTGGCCATTAGTTCATTCATTTTTTGCAATTCGGTTCTGTACATTTTTATATGCATTATAATTTTTTTAAAAAGCATATCCTGAACTATTCCGGGGTTTTTCTTTGGTTCTCCCTGAACAAACTCAACTATTTCTTTAATTTCAGTTTTATCTGCAGCAGGTTCGGAGGTCTTTCCGGGATCTTCTGCTTTACTGTCCTGTATCTTAACAGCCCCAACTGCAATTAGCCTTTGAATAAGAGTTACCGCCAGAACTCCCCTGGCTCTCTCAATCTGATTATCGAAAGAGCTCATTGCTCTGGAATCGTATCTTAGGGAATCCAGAGGTTCCAGAATAAGATTTACAGCAGTAGTTTTGTATTCAAACAGGCTGTCTTCTACCGAAAATTTAAGGTTGTGTATTATATTATCGAACTCATCCCTTTTAAAGGCAAAAAGTTCCATTAATTTATCAGGATTATTGATATTTTCTTTAATATCAAAGAGATCCCTTTTTATTTGTTTCGTTAATTCTTCCATTAATTGTAATCTACCTCTTAAATAGAGAATTATCTATATATTTTTTGATATTATCATTTTATTTGGGCATATCCCCATCGTAGGGAACAGGCATGCCTGTTCCCTACGATGGGGTCGGGCTATCCGCTGCAATTCCTCACGGATTTGTTTAATGGGATCACATTTTGATTCGCTGGGTACAGACAAGGCATGCCTTGTCTCTATGCCGCATCCCATCACGTTGCGGGATTTCCCCTCCTATCCCTTATGCATTGTCCCAGGGAGAATCTCTGGCAAAGCAGGTAATTAAAAAATTAAGTTGAAGTAAAACCCCGGTTTCCCCTATATATATATTGTAGAACCAAAAAAAAGGTTATACTATTATTATATGGAGAAAAGAATGGAAGCTATGATCGAAGTTCTGGAACACGAACTGGAAGAAGCTTTTGAAGTAAAAAATAAAAAGTCTCTCCACCGCTATGTTATACTTCTGACCGAAAATATTGTAAAAAAAGAGAACTACGAAAAAGAACATCTGCAAATTACCTCAGAAACCAAAAAATTAACCGAAATTGTTAAACAGGGCTTCGAAGGGGTCGATAAGCGTTTCGAAGAGATGCTTCATTATATGGATAAACGATTTGAATCAATGGATAAGCGATTTGAATCAATGCAGAACAGTATGGATAAACGTTTTGAAGAGATGCAGAACAGCATGGATAAACGTTTTGAAACAGTTGATAAACGATTTGAAAGCCTTCAGCACCAGATGGATAAACGTTTTGAAGAGATGCTTCATTATATGGATAAACAATTTGACGATTCAAAGCAGAGTATTGATAATAGTTTAAAAGCTTCACAACAGGCTATGGATAAGCGCTTCTCTCAGCTGCAATGGACTATGGGGCTTGGTTTTACTATTCTTGTTGCATTAATGGGGATATTTAACTTTTACTAATTTTGTATTATTAACAATATTTTTAATTTCCTGAACTTTTTTTAATATAGATTCCGGTTACCTTATTTTGGCTGTATTGCGTTAATTATTTATTATTAAAGCATGTTATAATAATATTCAAAAATAATTTCTTTTAATTAGTCTAAAAGTACATTAAATGTTAAATTTTTAACTATAAAATAATCTATTTTTAAATAAATTCACTTGACATTCAATGAAAAAATGCTATTTTATAAAGGATTGTCAGCTGTTGGCCGACAATCAGTCTGAGCCATAGAAATTATAGTGCACAAGTACTTTAATTTCTTGACAACTGATATTTAGGTTGTTATACTGGCTTTGACATGAGAGAAATAGGGAATTAACCCGAATCGTTGATCCGGTCCCTAAGATTTATGGAGGAATAAAAGATGAAAAAAACTTTACTTGTTTTACTTGCAATTGCTTTAGTTGGCTCTTTTGCTTTCGCTGAAGCAGTTGTAGGCGGAGACGCATCTATTTCTGGTAGTGTAACTCTTACAGCTGGATTAGACCTGGATTCTGGTGCATATGGTTTTCAGAATGACAGTGATATACAGATTGTACTGCCTATACTAGGTGGAGATGCTGGTGCTTCCGGTGATGATGGCGTTTATGCTGAAATTATGGTAGATGGCCTTGGTTGGGAATATAATCTTGATGAAAATGATGCTGGTATCTGGGATGCTGATGAAGAAGATAGTGTTTTAACAGCAGATATTAGTGCTACAATTTATTTCAATGATTTTTATCTTGGTCTGGGTGATCCTGACTTTGAAATTAACAATGTAGATGTTAGCGATGATTATTCTGTAGATGCATGGGCCGACGCTTTTGATAATGGTGGTGGTTTTACTCTTGGTTTCAAGAATGACATGATGGATGTTGCTTTTATGGTAGCTTCTGAGAATGATGCATACATGGATAACACTGATGATGATATTGATGCTATCGATTCTTCAGATTCTCATCAAATATGGAATAATGATAATGATGATGGTGATGCTTCTGATGATTATACCAGAAATATTGATGGTGATATGATTTATGGTGTTTCTGCAACAGTTATGCCTGCTGAAGGTGTTACTGTTCCTTTTAGCTTTTTCTTTGATGCAAAAAGTGGTGCTGCAACTGAAGACTTGATGGCTTTTGGTATGGCTCCTTCTATAGTTATGGGCGATCTTACACTAGATATTCCTGTAGACTATGTTTCTTATGGAAAACAAAGTGGTTATGAATTAGAACCAGCTTTTGGTTACGCTGTAATGGAAGGGTTTACAGTATCTGGTAGTTTCCTCTATGGTTCTTATGACAAGGTTTTATCAGCTGACGTTACTGATGTAGGAAACTTGTTATTACCTGATGGAACCACAGTCAGTACTGAAGGTGATTATAGTCCTGATATAAAAAATGCAATTGCAGCAGTTACATTTGGCTTGGCAGATGCAGAAGCATTTGTTCCTGGTCTTGCATGGAATCTTGATGTAACATTGGATAACATGATGGATTATATGGATCTTGGTGTTGATTCTCTTCCTCTTACAGTTGAAGCAGCAGCTTCATTTGATATGGGTGGAATGAAACCATATGTAAGCACAGAATATGACTTTGGTGTTGCAGTTATGGAAGTTGGTGCTGGTGTTGAACTTGGTTCTGATTTTACTGGTATCGATAATGCAGTTATTACTATCGATTACTACAATGATGCTCTTTTAGATGGCGAAGGTTACAAAGCTGTTGCTACATCACCTATTGGTGCAATACCTGCAGATGGAAAAAATGACACAGAAGACGGACGTCTTACTGTTGCTGTAGTAGTTTCCTTCTAATTTAGTTTTTAACTAAAACTTAATTTGCCCCGCCAACTGGCGGGGTTTTTTTTGTATATAGTCGTAAAAAAGCTGGTTGTTTTTAATATTTCTAGTGACATATGCAGAAAGTTGCTTTATACTGCATTTCAATATGTATATTTGAAGAGGAACTATGAAGCACTCAATTAAAAGAAATTTGTTTATAATGTTATGTATTCTCCTGGTGGGATTTATACTTTCATGTAATGAGGGTATACCCAGAGAGACAATTAAATGGGAAGAAGATGGAAACGGGTATATACAATACTCTACAAATGATGAAGATAAATTTTATACCTGGAGTATTTCCACCTATTTAGCTACTGAGCAGGCAGATTATTCCGGAACCACATTCTCCTTTGTACGAAAAAATGGTCCCCTAGATGCACCTTATGGCGGTGTATTCTGCTTTCAGGATTCGAATAACTATTACCGCATTCTTATAAATGGGAGCGGTCAATATCACATTGTAAGCAAAAAAAGTGGGAGCTTTAACTATATTACACCGGACTGGGTTGATT
>JGI24023J19991_10001171_pt1 | contig 20463 bp, 24 predicted proteins | sample Cruoilmetagenom1_FD_19991 | JGI IMG/M metagenome (IMG submission 19991) | reverse complement strand
TTGATTCAAAGAACCTATGAACAATGTCTTAAAGCCGTTCCGGCAAATAGGATATACGTAGCCACTGAAGACAAAGCTATTTATATTCATTGTGAAGAAAGGAATATGCAAGTATTGATGACCTCAAAAAATTGCCTGACAGGTACGGATAGGGTGGCTGAGGTTGCAGAACAAATTCATGCAGATTATTATATTAACGTACAAGGTGATGAACCATTGATTAATCCACAAGATATAATTGATGTAGAGAAATCTCTTGGAAAGTATTTAGGTGAAGTTATTAATGGTTATGCACCTATAGATAANGAGATTCAATTCAGGAGTTTAACAATACCTAAAGTGGTTTGTAGGCCCGATGGCCGACTTTTGTATATGTCTAGATCTCCCATTCCAGGAAATAAAAAAAATGAATTCATAAAATCTTGGAAACAGGTATGTATATATGCTTTCCCTAAGTTGGCTTTATTAGCTTTTGCTGAAAAAAAGAAAAAAACTGAATTGGAGGGATTTGAAGATATTGAAGTATTACGTTTTTTAGAAATGGGTTATGAAGTTCGGATGCTTCAATTATCTAAAGATTCTATAGCTGTAGATACTCCAGAAGATGTTATTAAGGTAATTGAAAAAATAAAGAAAATTGAAAACTAAAAGTATAGAAGAATTCGAAGCTGTTTTTTGGGACTTTGATGGAGTTATTATGAACTCTAACGAAGTTAGAGATCAAGGATTTTTAGAAGTTTTAAAAGACTTTCCTTCGGAGGAAGTGGAACAATTAATGGAGTTTCATCAAACTAATGGAGGATTATCTCGATATGTTAAATTTCGATATTTTTTTGAAGAGATTCGAGGTGAAAGCATAACAGAAGAAGAAATTTTAAGTTGGGCTTTGAAGTTTTCAGAAATTATGCGAACTCTTTTGGTTAATAATAAATTGTTAATAGAGGAAACACTTAATTATATAAAAAAGTATGCAAAGAAAGTACCAATGCATATTGTATCAGGTTCAGACCAAGAAGAGTTGAGATACTTATGTCAAGCACTGGAAATTGATAATTACTTTAGAAGCATACATGGTTCGCCAAAACCTAAAACAATATGGGTTGGAGAATTATTAGAACAATATAATTATAATCCAAAATTATGTGTTTTAATTGGAGATTCAAAAAATGATTTTGAAGCTGCTATGGACAATCAAATGGATTTTGTGGGTTATAATGATGCACAGATAGAAAAATTATCCACTATAAATATAAATTTTTTATGAAGCATATTTTTACTATTCATTCTTCATTAACGTTTCTGGTATCCTATGCAATTATCAAACACTTGAAGTTAAAAAATGAAGAAGTAATATTGATTTCAAGTAAATATGAGGTTCCAATAGATGGTTTTAAAGTTGTTCCATCTTTTTCAGAATTAAATACAGGATTCTGGAAGAAAATAAGAACACGTAATGCCCCAAATAGTTATGATCAATATATTGATGAAATCACTTTAGGCGAGAAGTTTATCGCCTATGTGGATTTGATGTCGTATTATCAAAAAATTTTGGTTACCCATAAAAACTGTAAATATTTCCATTTTATGGAAGAGGGTAATTCGGCATACCAGTCAGTAGATGATCTTGTAGATATAACCTGGGCGGATCGTCATATGTCCTATCGTGAGAAAACATTTTCAATCAAAAGTTTGGTGCGTGTTTTAAGGGGCTATAATTTACGTTTATTAAGCTTGCCCTATATTTATAGTGCCTATACCAATATGGAGGCGATTCAATTTTACTCTTTTTCAAAGAATGCGTTTTTTAATGCGCCGTTAGAAAAAAAGGTCATAGTGAAACCAGACCCAGAGGATGACAATATAGCTGTTATGGCGGGCAATTATCATTTGGAAAATGAGGTGGTGTGGTTGGATGGTTCTAATACTAGGTATACGGGTTTACCTGAAGAAATGTATCATAAGGCCATTCAAAAAGGAATTGACATTCTTAAAGAAAAAGAAATCATACAATCCAAGGTATATGTAAAACTTAGACCTGGAATTCAGGATTATTCAACCAATAAATTAGTGGTTATTTTAAGAAGGAATGGCATAGAAGTAGAGGTTTTACCAAATGAGATGATTTTGGAATGTTTCTTTATGCTTTCTAAAAACTGTCATGTTATAGGAACATTAACAGCGGCATTAGAATATGCCCATGTGTTTGGACATAATGCATATTCTATATATGGATTATTTGAAAAACAACCTCCTACTTTTTTTGATCGCATGACCGGTTTTTGGGAAAATATTGAAAATTTAAAAGAGAATTAGTGGAGTTGTACATTCATTTTGGTATTTATAAAACAGGAAGTTCTTTCTTACAGTATTTATTAGTTAATTCACGCATTTATTTAGAACAAAATAAAATTTATTTTCCTAGGTCTGTTCAGGATAAAAAAATGATAAAAGGGTTAATTTCCCCTGGAAATGCTGATGGTTTAGAAAATGCTTTAAAAAACACAGATCAATTAAAGTGCGAAAAAATATTAAGAAAATGGATAAATCAAGCAAAAGATAGAAAATGTACTTCTGTATTACTATCTTCTGAAGCTTTGGTGCATCAGATGGCTACAGAGAGTTCCTTGAAAGTCTTAACTGATGCAGCAAAGAATGTTGGTTTTAATCAAATTCATGCCATGGGTTTTTTCAGAGATCTAGTAGATCATGCATTATCAACCTATAAACATAGAGCTAAATCAGGTAAAATTCCAGATTATAGCCATTGGATTAATAATATTTATGAAACTCCACAGATGTTAGTAAATTTGGTACGTATACGAAAAAGAGAAACAAGTATAAATTGGACTTTCAGAAAATTTGCAAAAAATAGTACTTTTTTAACAAAAGTATTTTTTCAAGAATGGTTGCAGATAGATTCACCAAATTTTGAAGGAAAACCAACTGTTAATCAGTCAATAACTTTATCTGAAGTTTTTTTAATGAATAGGATTAAAAAGTATTATCCTTTAGTCACTGATTATTTTGTGGAGGAATTAAAGATGTTACCAAATAACGAAAAGGGAAAAGATAAAGATTTAGAAAATCATATTCGATTAGTTTTTTTTAAATCCTTAAGTGATAAGAAATCTGGAATGGATGAATTGAATTTGTTTTTAAATCAAGAAGAGCAATTGGTACTTTTAAAAAAAACAATAGTACAAGACTTTCATCAAAAAGAGTTTCAAAAATTAGTTTTTTCTGAAAAGCAAATTCAATTGGTCTTACAGAAAATGCATTTTTTTAGAGGAATAAAAGGGTTAGCGGTAATTGCTAGAAGAAAAATAGTGAGATTTTTACCAAAATCACTTTTTAAATGAATTGAATTTTAAAGAAACTCGGCGTGCAACTTAAATTATCATATTGATTTTCAAGTATTTCATTGTTGAACGGGTTATTTATGTTAGAAAAAATAATTTTTAACTTTTATTTGATGCTGCTTTCTCCACCTCTTTCCCTTTTTATTGGGTTAAGAGAGAAAAGTTATACATTTAAAAGAGGCTTATTGATATTGGCTATTACAATTTTTGGTTCAATTATAACGATTGGTGATGGAGCTGATGGTTTTGTGCATCAGCAAAACGTTTATGATCATTATTTAGATTTAAGTTTTGAACAATTTTCAAAAGAATTAATTGCAGTCTTGCAGTTTGCACCTTACCCTGAAACAAATGATGATGTTTATATTCATGTTCTTTCTTATTTTGTTGGTAGTATATTGGGTGCGCCCCAACTGTTTTTTGTATTTGTTTCGTTTATATATGCTTATTTTTTTTCTGGTTCTATATTAAAAGTGTTGCAAGTAATACCCAAAACCAAAATTTCCTACTTTTTTTACTTTTTTTCAACAGTATTTGTTTTATATAAAAATGTAGAAGGAATTAACACAGTGCGTACTTGGACCGGATTATGGATCTTATTTTATGCTGCTTTTTGTTATTTTGAAACAAGAAAGTTAAAGTATTTATTGCTTATGTTTGTGCCTCCATTTGTTCATGTATCCTATTTTATTATGGCAATTCCTGTCTGGGTTGTTATGATGTTTGGCACACGGTTTAAATTGATATATGCAGGAATTTTTGTCATTTCTTTTTTTTATGGTATCAATCAAAACGTAACTATGGAAGTATTATCGGAAACAGAAGTAGGAGCTAGCAAATCTCAGGGATATTATGTTGAAGATGTGGAAAATCATGAAAAAGGAAAGTTTGATAATTCGACTTGGTATAAAAAAATGCAAAAAAATGGAGTACAGAAATATGCCATGTATATTATTGCATTTACATTAATATTTAGTGGAATCTATTTTAATGATATGAATACTATGGAGAGTAAATTATTTTCAATTGGTATTTTAACCAGAACACTATCCAATTTTTCTACATTCATTTTTGCCTTAAGCGCAAGATCAGCTTTGGTAAGTTCTGTATTTATTATTGCGGCTTTTATTTTACTACTTAAAAGAGGTTATTTTAATAGAGAAAAAATTAGTTTTATATATCAGATACTTTTTTTTATTTCTGCATTACTTTACATTCCTTATCTTGTATTTAAAATAGCATATTTAATAGATTATATTAGTGTTTTTATGTTGATGTTTCCATTTTTGCCATGGATATTCAATGATATTAATATTTCAATCAAAGGTTTTTTAGGAAAATTTTTATAGTTTACTTGTTGATAAAAAGTAGATTAATAATCTAATTAATTTCGATAAATTTCTTTTTTAACAATAAGGATAAATCTCATTATTAAGATAAAAGTCAAATAATATCTTAGAAAAATTTAAAATTATTATATATGAAAGTTTTATTTACAATGACTAATGCTTTTAATCCCAATGCCGGAGGTGTGCAAAGAACAACGTACAAACTTGGTAAACATTTTACGGAAAATGGATACGACGTATTTTATTATTCAACTGCGAATAATGGACATGTTACAAGTAATTATGGTCAGTTATATCATGCTAATAATGTGGGAGGTGTTAACAACCAACAAAATATTAATCAATTATGTCAAATCTTAATAAAGATTAATCCAAACATAGTAATTAATCAGATGCCTTATGAGAAAAAATTAAGAAAAACCTTATTTGAATACAAAACAAAATTAAATTATTCTCTTCTTGGATGTTTACGGAATTCTCTTTTTAGTTTTAAAAGTAATGTAAATTTCATTATGAAAGAAACATTCCCAAACTTTTTATATCAAATCTTAAATAATAATTTCGGGGAATTTGTTGTTCAAAAATGGCATTTTTTGAAGCATAGAAAAGAATTAAGGGCAATTATAGATACTCATGATAGATTTATCTTGTTGGCTCCTCCTAATAAAGAGGAACTTGATTTTTTTGTAGGAGATTATAAATCAGAAAAAGTAATCTCTATACCGAATTCAATACCAGCTATTCATAAAGATACAATTACGAAAGAAAAAATTATTCTTCATGTGGGAAGATTAGATCTAAATCAGAAAAGATCAGATTTACTCATTAAATTTTGGCAAGAAGTTTGTGAAGATTTAATAGATTGGAAGTTTATCATTGTAGGAGATGGTCCGTATAAATCAATGCTAAAAAAAGAAATAAAAGATAGTAAGTTGCCAAATATTCATTTGGAAGGTTTCCAAGCACCTGAGAAATATTATCAGGCGGCTAGTATATTTATGATGCCTTCGGCATATGAGGGATTTCCAAACACAATTTTAGAAGCTCAAAGTTATGGTTGTATTCCTTTCGCATTTGATAGTTATGGCGCATTAAGATGGATTGTAAATGATGGAAAAGATGCATTCCTAATAGAACCATTTAATACAGGTGGAATGGCTAAAAGACTTGTAAGCCTAATTAAGAATGATTGTATTGAAGAGATTAGAAATAGTAGTTTTCAAAATGCTGAAAAGTTTACTGTTGACAAAGTTGGAGAGCATTGGTTTAAATTATTTAAGGAATTGATTTAATTGAAATGGCAAATACAATATATCTTATATATATTTATCTATTATCGCCAGTTTTTGGTCTATACTTGGCTATAACAAAATTAACATGGAAATATAGAAAATGGGCACTTATAATGTTAGTTACAATTTATGGGTCAATTTTAATTCTTCCAGAGGGGTCCGGATGCTACCAGATTTCAGGAGAATATTTATAATCATTACCTAGGTATGGAATGGTTCCAATTCTTGTCTGAACTATTTAAAATTATTATTTTTTCTCCCGTAGAAGGAACAAAAGGGGATGTTTATATTCATGTCTTATCATTTTTTACAGGATCAATTTTGGGAATTCCTAAATTGTTTTATATTGATGCACTTATATGGTTTAGTTTTGTTTTATTTATTCCTCATTGGTTTTACACCCTTTCTAATATGATTCAATTCACTAGTGTTTTTATGCTAGGTATGCCCTTTTTAGGTTGGATATTTCCCAATTCCAATCTTTCCATTAGAGATTTTCTTGGAACTCTATTTTGAATGATTTAAATTTATAGTGGATCAATATGGGCTTTCAAACGGTTAATTTTACACAAATAATGTCTTAATTAATTTTATTATAATTATGTTTTTTTCAAAAAGATATAAACTTTTGTTTATCGCTATACCAAAAACAGGGTCCACTTCGATAGAAGCATTTCTGAAAACGATAGACCCCAATGGTTCAAATCATTCTATTACTATCAATGGAAGCATATTAAAAGGAAAAGATTTTGAAAAAGGAATTATTGGGCATGCTCGTGCTCGAGAAATTCAATCAGTAGTTGGGATTAAAAATTATGAAGGACTTAATTCTTTTACATTTGTCAGAAACCCATATGAATTATTAGTTTCTGCCTATTTTTTTAGTAAAAAAAATAAGATTGGACATTTTAAGAACTTTAAAGGTTCAAAAAGAATATTTAGAAGAAAAATGGGGTATTTTTTTTCGGTTTTATCAGCCAAAATGATTCCTTTTCAAATATGGGCTTTATTATATCCTTATAAATCAAGTTATAATTATATATTTGATAATAATGGAAAAAAGCTAATTAAATATATAGGTCGCACAGATAATTTGTACGGTGATTTAATCGAAATATTAAACCTGATGGGAATAGATATTTCAAATCAAGAATTACAATACTTGAATAAGTCTAGTCATAAGGATATTAGTCATTATTACAATAATAGATTATTTAAATATATAATCTATAAAAAAATTAAAAGAGATTTAGATTTATATGAGAATATTTCTTCTAAATATGAGAATTTAAATTAATTCATGATAAAAAATATTAAACAAAATCAAATAATTTATATTTCTGGTGCTGGTCGTTCAGGATCCACTTTATTAGATATATTATTAGGAAATCTAAATGATCACTTGAGTCTGGGTGAATTAAACTTTTTGATGATTAATGGTATTATTGATAATGAGTATTGCTCTTGTGGTGAAAAAGTTCAAGATTGTGTTTTTTGGTCTTCAATTATTATTGAATGGAATTTAGTTCGTAGTTTGAATAATGAAGAATTTCTTTTAGCTCAGAATAAATATTTAAGAAATAAAAAAAGTTTACAAAATCTTTTCAATTATTTTTTTCCAACTGGTTTATATAAAGCGTTAATTAATGATATGGAGCTTTTATATTTGACATTATTCAAAGTTTCGGGTAAGAAATATTTAATTGATAGCTCAAAGAACGCTCAAAATTTATTAATTTTAAAAAAAACTAAAATTCCATTTAAGGTTATACATCTTACTAGAAAATTTTCGGGGGTCCTTAATTCAACTCAAAAAGAATTGGTTAAGAATCCAAAATTAGGACTGGAAAAGTCATTAAAGCCTCAAAAATTTTATTATACAGTTGCTGTATGGATTATTGATAATGTTTTAACAATTTTATACTCTTCTTCAAAAAATAGGGTTAAGATTCAATATGAAAACCTTCTTGCCAGTCCAGTGGATGTTATTAAAAAAATTCAGACTAATATAATTTTTCAAGATAGAAATAGATTAAAAGATAGAGGGCCATTTTACCCTAAGCATTTGGTAAGTGGTAATAAATTAAGAATGTCACAAAAAATTCATTTAAATAAAACATCTGAATTATCAAGAAATAAACTTGATGGATTCAAAAGAGTAATCACAAAATTTCTAGATAAATTTTAACTATGATGTACAAAAAAATTTCACATAACTTAACACGAAACTTAAGTAATATTTTAGGTAAAAAAGTTAAAAACAAGATTGTAGTTATAGAATCAGATGATTGGGGCAGTATTAGAATGCCATCAAAGGATGCTTATAATAAATTACTTTCATTGGGTTATTCTGTTGATACTAATTTTTTCACTAAATTTGATGGATTGGAATCAAAACCTGATCTAGATAGATTATTTGACCTTCTAATCGGGGTTAAAGATCATAAAGGAAATAATCCAGTTATTACCGCTCTAAGTATTATGGCTAATCCTGATTTTAATAAGATCAAGGAGTACGATTTTAATGAGTATTATTATGAACCATTTTATAAAACTAGTGATCGATATGACGGTTCGGATTTATTAAAATCATGGAAGGAAGGAAACAGATTCAAAGTATTTGAACCTCAATTTCATGGAAGAGAACATTTAAATGTGAAGAGATGGATGGAAGGTTTACAAAGGAATTTTAAAACTACTAAGCTTACATTTGATCTTGAGTTAACTGGTTTACAAGCTAATATTGCTAATGAAGATAGAGGAGATTATCAAGCGGCATTTGATATCGATAAGATTGAAGATGTTCTAGCACTTAAGACAATCTTACGTGACGGAATATCAATGTTTAAGGATGTGTTAGGGTATCAACCATTGTACTTTTGTCCCACAAATGGGCCATTTAATAATGTGTTGGAAATAGATTTAAAATCTTTAGGAATTGAATTTATTAATACGGCAAAAATTCAAAAAGAACCATTAGGTGACGGAAAAATTAAAAATAATTATCGTCTTTTAGGACAAATAGGACCAAATGGTCTAAGATACTTAACAAGAAATGTTGTTTTCGAACCAAGTAATAGTTCTCGCGTCGACTGGGTTGATCTAGCTTTGAACGATATTTCTATTGCATTTAAATGGAATAAACCGGCTATTATTAGTTCTCACAGAGTTAATTACGTTTCAAGAATTGAAATTAGTAACAGAGACAATGGATTAAAAAAACTAAGTTTATTATTAAATCGAATAATTGAGAAATGGCCTGATGTTGAATTTATGTCATCATCAGAATTAGGTAAAAAACTTGTTGAATAAAATGATGTTGATAAGATCTATTAATAGAAATTTGATAAATGCTTTTGGAAGTCGGATTAATAGAAAAATAATTGTTATTGAATCTGATGATTGGGGTAGTATTAGAATGCCCTCCAAAGGCATTTATGATAAATTATTGAAGGAAGGATATAATCCAGATTCGGATCCTTATCTGAAATATGATAGTTTGGCCAACGAAGAAGATCTTATAGCATTATATGAGATACTATCTAAATTTAAAGACAAAAATGAGAATCCAGCTATAATTACGGCGAATACAATTATAGCAAATCCTAATTTCTATGAAATTGAGAAAGATGATTATAAAAATTATTATTATGAACCCTTTACGGAAACATTAAAAAAATATTCAAGGCATCAAAATTCTTTTGAATTATGGAAAGAAGGGATTGATAATAGATTATTCCACCCACAATTTCACGGTAGAGAGCATTTAAATGTATTTAATTGGCTGAATGAATTAAGAAGCGGAAATCAAATGCTTCGTAAAGCATTTGATTTAGGTATGATAAGTATTAGTTCAGTTTCTTCTAAAATGCGTTTTGGTTATATGGAGTCTCTAGATTATTTATCAGAATATGAAAGAGATCTGAAAAACAAAATTTTATATGATGGATTGAATGTTTTTAAAAATGTTTTTGGAACAACTTCGACTTCGTTTATTGCAAATTGTTACATTTGGGACAAGAATGTTGAAAAATTTTTATCCGAAAATAATGTAAAATATATTCAAGGAATTCCGGTTCAATTGAAACCGGATCTTTCAAAAGGTAAACATTTCCATAAAAGGGTTTTGCATTATACTGGGCAAAAAAATAAATTCGGTCAAACTTATCTTGTGAGAAATGCACATTTTGAACCAAGTCTAAAACATAATATTGATACAGTAGGTGAATGTTTAAAAAGAATAAATATTGCTTTTAAATGGAAAAAACCTGCAATCATTAGTTCTCATAGACTCAATTTTATTGGAAATATTGACTCGAAAAATAGAGATAAAAACCTGATTTTGTTTAAACAATTGTTAGATGCGATTTTGAAAAATTGGCCTGATGTGGAATTTATGACTAGTGATCGGCTAGGGAAACTGATGACAACAAGAATGAATGACTAGTTTAAAAAAAAAGATACTTTTTTTAATTCCATCATTGGTTGGTGGAGGGGCTGAAAGAACGCTAATTAATTTGTTAAATAGAATTAATTATGATAATTATGATATTCATCTTGTAGTAGTTGCTAATGTTGGAAATTATTTAACGCAAGTTCCTCCAACTGTAAAATTAATTACATTGTTTAGAAGTAATTTTATTGTTAGAAGTCTGGCATACATTCAAAAAAATACAGGATTCAATTTTTTTTTCAAGATAAAAATTCAAAGTAGAATCCATGACAATTACGATGTTGCAATTTCATATTTAGATGGAAATTTCACTGAACTTCTATTTTTTATAAAAAATGTTAATAAACGATACACTTGGGTGCATAGTTCCTATCGCACTAATTCAAATTTTTCCAGATTTTATAACAACGAAATTTATCGAGAAAAATTAAAAAAGGAAAGATATGGTAGATTAGATGGATTATATTTTGTGTCCCAGGATTCTATGGAAGAATTTATTTATTATTTTGGAGTGTTTCCTATTATGAAAGTAATTTATAATTTAATTGATTCAGACTCTTTAATTGCTAAATCTAATTTAAGTTTAAACGGAAACAATATCAATAAATTTCAATTTTTAGCAATAGGCAGTCTTTTACCAGTTAAAGGGTTTGATTATTTAATTAAGGCGGCTAGAATACTTAGAAATAAAAATTTTGACTTTGAACTTGTAATTGCAGGTAAGGGACCACTCGAAAAAAAATTAAAATTATTAATTAAAAAAATGAATCTTTCAAATTATGTTAAATTAGTCGGGTTTGTATCTAATCCCTATCCACTAATAAAAAATTGTGATGTATTTGTAATGAGTTCGCTCTCAGAGGCACTTCCTACCGTTCTTTGCGAAGCAATGATATTAGGTAAGCCTACATTAGTAACGGATTGTAGTGGTTGCAAAGAAATTGTGGATCATGGAAAATATGGTTTAATGGCAGGTCAAAACCCTGAGAGTATAGCTGAAAATATGATTTCTTATATGGAGAATGAAAAGTTAATTTTGGAATATCATCAAAAATCTTTAGAAAGAGCAATTGTGTTTAACGATAGTATAATATTAGAAAATTATTATTCAATATTTGATAGTTAATTAAGAAACTGACTTTTAGTATGAATTTTATAAAAAAAATATTTAAAACGAATAGTATATTATATTATTATTGGTTTAATATGTTTAGGAAAGCAGAATCAAATTCTTTGAGATTGCCGGAAAGCGGTGATGATTTATATTTTGACGGTTATCCAAGATCAGGGAATACATATTCGTATTGGCTTTTAGTTTACTTTTATCCAAATCTAAAAATTACTCACCATTTACATACTATTGGGGCATTGAAAATTGCGATCCAGAAGAAAATAAAATGTTTAATTATTATCAGAAATCCTTTGGATTGTGTTTCGTCATTTTATTTTACCAAGACTTACGAGGATAATAATGGTGATATAAGTCATGAAATTTTGAAAAATCTATTAGTTGATTATATAGAATATTATCAGTTTGTTGCAATTAATAATTTAAAAGTTTTAAAATTTGATGACCTCTTATTTAACCAAAAATTCGTTATTCAAAACTTCTCAGAAATATTAAGTAGTGATAGTATTGAAGAATCAAAAATTGATTCTGAAATAAAAAAATTTGAAATGACATTTAAAAAGAAAGAGAAGCATAAAAAATTAACTTATTCTTCATTGCCAAAACCGGAAAGAGAAAATTTTAAAAATAAAATTAAGAAAGAATTAAATAAGTATGATTTGATGGATAAAGCGTTATCGATTTATTTTAAATTGTCTGATAATTAAAACTAAATACTGAAACTTTGAAAGTACTTCAAATAAACACTACTATTAATTCAGGCAGTACAGGAAGAATTGTTGAGGATATAGGAAAGTCCATTTTGCTTGCCAAGAATGAGAGTTATGTTGCATATTCAAGAAAGAGTATGCCCTCAAAATCAACTAAACTTTCAATTGGAAGTAAAATAGATTTTTATTATCATATTCTACAAACACGATTATTTGATTTGCATGGTTTTGGATCAAAAATAAGCACAAGGTATTTTATCCAAGAAATAGAAATTATAAACCCAGATGTTATTCATTTACACAACATTCATGGTTACTATTTGAATATAGAAATACTATTTGATTATTTGAAAAAGAAGAAGACACCTTTAGTTTGGACATTTCATGACTGTTGGGCTTTCACGGGACATTGTACGTATTTTGATTCTGTAAATTGTAAAAAGTGGAAAACAGGTTGTTATTCTTGCCCAAAAACTCAAATGTACCCGAAAAGTTGGTTTATTGATAACTCTGAAAATAATTATATTGTTAAAAAAGACTTATTTCAAGAATTTGAAAAACTTACAATTGTAACTCCATCTCATTGGTTAAAAAATGTGGTCAAAGAATCTTTTTTAAATGATTATGAAATCTCAGTTATACATAATGGGATAGATTTAGAAGTTTTTAAACCGAGAAACAGTTTTTATTCAAAGAAGATTAATGAATTGAAAAGTAAAAACATCGTTTTAGGTGTTGCAAGTATTTGGGATGATCGTAAAGGTTTAAAAGATTTTATTCGAATCTCTTCTAAATTAGAAATTTCTTTTCAAATAGTTTTGATTGGGTGCAGTAAGAGTCAAATTAAGTTGTTACCCAAGAACATTCTAGGAATCTCAAGAACAGAGAACACAGAAGAGTTAGCGGCTTGGTATTCTGCAGCAAAAGTTTTTGTCAACCCTACCTATCAAGATAATTTTCCAACTACCAATATTGAAGCATTGGCTTGTGGAACTCCTGTAGTAACTTATGACACAGGAGGGAGTGGTGAATCGATTAATGATGCTACTGGAATAATTGTTAAAAAAGGTGATATTAATGAATTATTAACGGCAATTAAAAAGATAGTTAGCTACGATTCTTCAGCATTTAAAATTTTATGTCGTCAAAGAGCAGAACAAAATTATGATAGAAATGACCGCTATCAAGATTACCTTGAGTTATACGATAATTTAATTATATAATGAATATATAGATTATTCGAAACTATTATGAAATTAGAAATAACCCTTCCATTATTTAATATTCCTTAAAATATAAAGTATTTCTTTAAGAGTAGTAGGAAGTATTGTCAAACTAGATTTTTGGTTTTTATAAGTGGATTGACAGAGAATGAAACGAACATAATTATAGATTTTTTGAATAAAACAAAGGAAAGAGAAATTGTTCTTGTTAATCAGGATTCTGGTTATTTGATGATTGACATTGCAAACGCCTATGTTGATAACGGGTTTAGTGTTAGTTTGATTACCGGGCGTTTGGTCCAACGAAATATACCCTTACATTATAGCATAAAGATTTCAAAAATAATTTGTTATGATAGAAGTAGTACTTTTAAAAGGGTTTTTACTTGGAGCCTTGCTACATTACAAATATTATTTTTGATATGGTTTAAATATAGAAATAAGCATTTAATGATTGTTTCTAATCCACCATTCGCACCTTTGATACCATTGGTTGTAAAAAATAGATTTTCTTTGCTAATTTATGATGTTTACCCAAACGCATTAGTTGAGTATAACATTTTAAAGGAGAAATCTTTTTTAATAAGAAAATGGAAAGAATCTAATCGAATTATTTTTAAAAAAGCATTAAAAATATTTACGATTAGTGAAGGTATGAAAAATGTCCTAACACAATATGTTGAACCTAATAAAATTAAGGTTATACCAATATGGACAGATAATACTTTTTTAAAACCTATTGCCAAAGAAAATAATCCTTTTATAATTGAACAAGGGTTAGAAGATAAGTTTATTATCATGTATTCAGGTAATTTGGGAAAGACTCATAATATTGAAGTAATGATTGAATTGGCAGAAGAATTGTCAGAACAACCGTATTTTTTTATAATTATTGGTGGTGGAGAACAATATGGTAGTATTAAAAAAATCATAGAATATAAAGAATTAAAGAATATAATGCTATTGCCATGGCAACCAACTGAAATTTTACCTTTTACTCTGGCAGCAGCTGATATTGGAGTTGTTAGTTTAGGATTAGAAGCATCTAATTTAAGTATACCAAGTAAAACATATAATTTAATGTCAGTTGGTATTCCAATTTTGAGTATTGCTGATCCAAATTCTGAATTGGCAAAATTGGTTGAATCAAAAGAATTGGGAAAAAATTTTAAAAATAATCAAATTTCAGAAATGAAAAATTTCATCAAATTATTAAATAAAGATAAGGTGAAAATGGATTTATATATAGAGAGTTCTCTATTAAGTTCTAAGAGTTTTGACCCTAAAAATGCTTATAAATTTATTGATTAGTGTATCCTTCATTTTTTAAAAGACTTTTTGATTTTTTTATCAGTTTAATTGGATTTATTTTGATTAGTCCAGTTTTTATAATGATTACTATTTTACTTTTATTTGTAAATAATGGAAACCCTTTTTTTACACAGTTAAGACCTGGTTTAAATGAAAGATTGTTTAGATTAATCAAATTTAAAACAATGAATGATAAAATAGACAACCAGGGAAAACTCTTATCAGATGCGCAAAGGTTAACCAAAGTAGGTAAATTTATTAGATCGATGAGTTTAGATGAATTACCACAATTAATTAATGTACTAAAGGGAGACATGAGTTTGATTGGGCCTAGGCCATTATTGGTAAAATACTTACCTAGATATTCAAAAGAACAGGCAAGACGTCATGAAGTAAGACCCGGTATAACGGGTTGGGCACAAGTAAATGGTAGGAATACCATTAGTTGGAATAAAAAATTAGAGCTGGATGTTTTTTATGTGGATAACCTTTCTTTTGTATTAGATTTAAAAATTTTATTTCTAACTTTGGTAAAAGTCATAAAAAGAGAAGATATTAATAGTGCAACAAGTGCTACAATGGAGGAGTTTCTAGGAACTAAAAATAATAACTTAAAATAAGAAATGATGAAAGATAAATTTATAGAATTATTTAAAGAAGTATTTGAAATGGAAGATGAAGAGGTGAAATTTAATGATAATTTTAGAGACTTGGAAACTTGGGACTCAATAACACATTTGTCATTAATTGCTATGTTGGATGATGAATACGATATTCAAATTGAAGAGGAAGAATTAAAAAAATTAATTACAGTAGAAGATCTTTTTAAAAAAGTGAATTCATAATTAATTATGGTACTGCCATTAATTTAATCGAAAATCTGATAAAACATTATTTGATATTGCTTGTTTGAAGGGTGGCATTCAAGAATTTGATGTTCTAAATAAAATAAAAAATTAGTAAAACAGATAACCTGCCTGCCGGTAGGCAGGGTTGAGAGCTTGCTCGAAAATCACTCGGCTGCACTTATTTTTTATAAAATTTAGGTTATTAAATTATTGTCAGCCTTGAAACCTTTAGGTTCACGAACTCAAATATTTGAAATTAAAAAAAGTGAGTAATTTTTTGTTTCGTTTTATTATCAAAGAAAAAAATGAAATATCTGTTCGGCCTAAGGACATAAAAAATATTCTATTAAAATAACATTAGAACCTTAATTATTAAACAGCATCATGGCATTATTAAAGTTTAATGGAGTTGGTATAAGAGGGTTAGCGGCAGCTGTACCAAAAAACACGATTAATAATTATGAATATACGGAGCATTTTCCTAAAGAAGATGTAAAAGACGTTGTTGATAAAATTGGCATTTTTGAACGCAGATTTACGGATGCTAAAACAACTGCTTCTGATTTAAGTTATGCAGCCGCCGAAAAACTACTCAATGATTTGAATATAGACAGAAGTGAAATAGAAATCTTAATTTTTGTTTCACAAACTCCTGATTATAGAATGCCTGCAACATCAGTTATTCTACAGGATAGATTAGGCCTTTCAAGCGGTACTTTGGCTTTTGATCTAAGTTTAGGCTGTTCGGCATTTGTATATGGTTTATCTGTTGTATACGCTTATATGGAAAAGAGTGGCTTAAAGAAAGCTTTGCTGTTAAATGGTGAGACAAGATCAAAAGTGTATTCGGCAAAAGATAGAATGACAGCCTTTATTTTTGGAGACGCAGGTGTAGCAGCTTTAATTGAACGAGATGAAAAGTATGGGGAGAGTTATTTTTCATTAAACTCTGACGGTTCAAGAGAATCATTGATCAAAATTAATGCAGGGGGTTATAGAAACCCTAGCTCTGCTGAAACTGTAAAAGAAAAAGTTGTTGATAAGTACGGTAATATTAGATCCGATGAACAAGCCTATATGAATGGTGCTGATGTTTTTAATTTTGTAATAAGAGAGATACCAAAAGACATAAAGCGTGTTTTAAAATTTTCAGATAAAAATAAAGAAGATTTAGATTTTTTTGTACTACATCAGGCAAACAATTATATCAATTCTTATATGGTTAAAAAGTTAAAGCTTGAAAAAGATAAAGTGCCTTTTTCGATAAAAAAGTATGGAAATACATCTTCAGTTTCTATTCCTTTAACAATTGTAAGTGAATTGCAAAATAAATTGGAAGGTGAAAAAAACCTTTTATTATGTGGTTTTGGTGTAGGATTATCATGGGCAAGTAGTATTTTAAAATTAAAAGATATTTATATATCAGATATTGTAGAGGTATAATTTTAAAAGGGTCTTATGATTTAATATAGGATATTAAATAAATTTAAATTATTATTAGTTTATTTTGCAGCCTATACTTTTAGCTTATTTTTCCATCAATGGGAAAAAGAACATATAATTATATTTCTTATAAATTTAGTGAATTTCAATAACAAATGAAAGATTTAATGAATTATAACCCTTTCACATTAAAAAATAAAACAATTCTAATTACCGGAGCATCTTCGGGTATTGGTAAAGAAATAGCCATTGTTTTAAGTAATTTTGGGGCAAACATTATACTCTTAGCAAGAAATATACAACGACTTCAAGAAACAAAAGAATCGTTAAATAACCCTGATAATCATAGAATTTATTCTGTTGACTTATTAGATCTTGAAAAGGTTGATACTGTTATCATTAATATTAAGGATCATTATAATACAATTGATGGTATTGTTAATTGTGCGGGAATATCTTCTACTTTGGCATTGCGTTCAATTAACAAAAAGAAACTACACGACCATTTTGATATTAATGTAAATGCAGGTATCCTTCTAACAAAACAACTTCTTTCTAAAAGATATTCATTACTAAATGAAGGTAGCAGTATTATTTTTATAGCTTCTGTTATGGGATTGGTTGGAGAAGTTGGAAAAACTACTTATGCGATGACTAAAGGAGCTTTAATAGCAGGAGTAAAGTCTTTATCACTAGAGCTTGCTTTAAAAAAAATAAGGGTAAATGCAATATCACCGGGTGTGGTTATTAGCCCAATGTCTTCAGCTTCTTTTTACAGTAAAGACAAAGAAAGATTAGAAAAAGTTAAATCTTTACATCCTTTAGGTTTAGGTGAAGTTGATGATATAGCCAATGCTTGTGTATATTTACTTTCGGATGCATCAAAATGGGTTACAGGATCAAATTTAATTATAGATGGAGGTTACACAGCAAGATAAAATGAAGAAAATAATAATTATTGGAGCTGGAGGTCATGCAGCTGAAATAGATGATTATATCAGTTTATTCAATGATATTCAAAATAGAAATAAAGATAAATTTGAAATTCATGGATTTTTAGATGACAATCCTGATAGTTATAAATCCTATCAATTTAGTGCACCTTATTTGGGAGATATTAAAAGTCATAAAATTGATAAGAATTGTAATTATATAATTGCAATAGCAAACATTAAATTTAGAAGACCTATTATTGAATCTTTTTTAAAACTAGAAGCAGAATTTATAACATTTATTCATCCATCAGCATATATTTCTAAATCAGCAAATGTTGGTACTGGTTCTGTTATAGCACCTAATGTAAATATTGGCCCTAATGTAAAAATTGGAAGGTTTAACATGATCAATGCCAGAGCTAGTATTGGTCACGATACAATCATAGGTGATTATAATTTTATTACTCCGAATGTTTGTTTTTCAGGTTTTTCAAATATTGGAAATGAAAATATGTTTGGAATCAATAGTGCTACAATTCCAAATATTAATATTGGATCTAATAATAAAATTGCAGCAGGAATGATTTTAGATAAAAATGTTAAAGACAATACTACCATATTCCATCGGTTTAAAGAGAAGGTGATAGCAGTTAAATCATAAGTTTACTAATTTGTTTTTATTTAAAACTTTGCGAAAAACTTATTAAGTCTTATGATTAAGAATATGTTAGAGAAAAAGAGTCGAGGAATGAAGTATCAGTTAGAAGTTTAAGAAGAAATGACCTATCTAAAAGATTATTAACTTTTTCCGTAAGGATAATTAAGTTTCTCAGAAATTTACCTAAGTCTGCTGAGTATAATATTATTAGATATCAGTTAATTAAAAGTGCGACTTCTTCTGGGGCAAATTATGATGAAGCTCAATTAGGATCTTAAAGGGCTGACTTTTATAATAAAGTATACATTTCTTTAAAGGAAATGTCAGAGTCTAATTATTGGTTAGAGATAATCAATAAGATTCTTGAATCAAAAGATTATCAAACAGAATTAGATTGGCTTATAAGTGAATCTGAAGAATTAGATAATATTTTAGGAAGTATAGTAAAGAAAACTAATAAATAAATTTATAAATTAGAAGTAAAAAGCAAAAAGAAACATCATTGATAAACATTTCTTCCTTCACACTTCTCCCTTCAAACTTAAAAAAATGAAACTAGACATCATAGCAGGAGCACGGCCCAACTTTATGAAAATTGCTCCCATTATTGCAGCATTAGAAAAAGTATCAGATCAAATACAATACCGTTTAATTCATACAGGTCAGCATTACGATAAAAAAATGTCGGGTAGTTTTTTTGAACAACTCGGCATTCCGGAACCGGATGTAAATCTTGAAGTGGGTAGTGGTACACAGGCAGAACAAACAGCTAGGATTATGGAACGTTATGAAAGCTCTACTATTAAAAGAACCAGCAGATTGGGTATTGGTTGTAGGCGATGTAACGTCTACGATGGCCTGTAGTATTGCGGCTAAAAAATTAGGTATAGGTGTAATTCATGTGGAAGGAGGTATTCGCTCAAACGATATTACCATGCCTGAGGAAATTAAACGTATGGTAACCGACTCAATTACTGATATTTTTATACAACGAGTGAAGTGGCTAATGAGAATTTAAGAAAGTTAGGACATGAAGAATCTAAAATTCGAAATGTTGGTAATACCATGATTGATACTTTATTAAAAAATATGCCCCGTTTTCAAAAACCGGAAGCGTGGGATGCACTTAAATTAAAAGAAAAGGAATATTTTGTAATGACATTACATCGTCCGGCAAATGTAGTTGAAGAAGCACAATTAAAAGCTTTGATTGATGAGATTGTCAAAGGAGCTAAAGGAATGCCAATCGTTTTTCCGGTACATCCTCGAACAGCTAAAATCTTAAAAGGTATTGGTATTGAAGCTAAAAATTTACATATGATTGAGCCACTGGGTTATTTAGAATTTAATTATTTGGTTAGAAATTCTTTTGCCGTTATTACGGATTCTGGAGGTATTACAGAAGAAACTACGGTTATGAAAGTACCATGTATGACTTTACGTGATAATACCGAGCGACCAGAAACAATTACCATAGGAACCAATGAACTGGTAGGAACCAACCCTGATAATATTGCACCTTTTATGAAAAAATTACATGCAGGAGAGTGGAAAGCAGGTGAGATACCACATTTGTGGGATGGGAATACAGCTGATAGGATTGTGGAGGATTTGTTGAAGCTATAATGAGATTCCCGTTTTTACGGGAATGACATCGTTCCAATGAATACTCTACCGAAGCATGTCATTCCCTTGCAAAAGGGAATCCTAAACAACCTTCTTTTATCATGTACAAAACCAATCATCAATACTT
>JGI24023J19991_10001169_pt1 | contig 20497 bp, 15 predicted proteins | sample Cruoilmetagenom1_FD_19991 | JGI IMG/M metagenome (IMG submission 19991) | reverse complement strand
TTTTTACACAGATATTTTTGGTTAATTTGATTAAAATTCGTACCTTTAAATATGAATTACATCAAAGGATCGATACGAATCCATCATAATAATTTGTAATATAAAATAGCTCTTTTGCACCTACTTTTCTTCATAATTTAGTTCCGTAGCTATGGCTATGTAACGAAATTATTCATTGATTAGGCACAAAATATATTATTTTCTAAATACAAATTTTCATCACGAATTAGTATAATAGAAAACAAACCGTTTTAATGCCAGAAACTATTGACCAATTGATTGACAAGAATAATCGCCTATTTTAAAATTCTTCACCAAATTTTTCTTACTTTTGAAAAGTTAACCAAAATAATGGCGGTTTTTAGACAACTTGTCCCGACTTTTCGGGAAACTGACGTTGTGCACTATTACTTAAAAAAACTTAAATGAAAAGAATAATACTTATTTCTCTTATAATTCTTATTGGTTGTCAAAGCTATGATAAAACAGAAATAAACAAATACGGAATATACAAAGAAATTAAAAGCTTTAAGGTTATTGATTATAAAGTGCTAAAAGATAAAGTAAAGGACACAATAAGAACAAAAGTTTTTAAATACAACAACAAAGGACAACTAATCTACAGTAATATTAAATCTAATAAAACTGATAATGAATATATAACGGAATACCAATACAATTCAAAAAAGGAATTAATAAAAGAAATCGGAAAAGGAAATGAAATTAATGAACCAATTGTTGTTGAATATAGTAGACAAAATGATACTTTGGTCATATTTCAATCTGAGATTTTCGAAAAAGATGATAATGTAATTTACAAAATATCAGGAAAGGAAATATATAACTCAAAAAATGAATTGGAAAGATCAGAAACAAAAAACTTTCATATTAATTTAACAACTAAAGATACAATAAATAATAGTGAAACAATATACTTATACAATAAAGGATTTGTTTATAAATCAAATTGGATTTCACACGACACTATGATACCAAGTTCTGAATATGAGTATTTTAGAAATAGTGATAATTTAATTGTAAAAATCATCGAAATTCAAGAAAAAAAGGAAATTGAAAGCACTATGGAATATGAATTTGACAACTTCGATAGTTGGATTAAACAAAGTGTTTTTGAAAATGGAAAATTAAGGAGAATTAAGGAGAGAATAATTGAATATAAATAAAAAACAGCGCGCAATACTTTGTAAAAATAGTAGCGACTGTTTTTGTGGCTGAAAGTTGGTTTTGTATTTACAAGCACCGCAGAATTCTCTGAATTTTGTAAAAAGAAAAAAGCGTAAGTTCAATTAGTAAGTGCAACTTTTAGGAGTATTTATATATTCTTAATATTCGTTAAACCCTTCGCTCTTAACAGCGTAAGTTCAAGTGGTAAACGCATTTATAAATGTCAAGTCAAGTATTATTAATTTTATTTTTTCAAAATAGCAGCTCTCCTTTTTTTGCCATCGATAATGATTTCTATTGGTTTTTCAAATCGTACATGTTTAAAATATTCCGTTTCATTTATCAAAGTTGCCTTGTTGAGAATATCATAATTGATGGCGTCTGGATTCTGATCCAAAAATGCCGATAAATAAGCAATATTCATAGTCGTAAGGTTATGAAAAAAGTGTGAACCTGAAGAGGCATCAAGTGGAAAACCTTCCAAACTTGTTTCTACAATTACTTTGGCATTTGATATTTGTGTCCAATTAACCGGAATACCAATAAAACGATCGCGTGTTCCCCAACGACCGGGACCAATTAATAAATATTTTTTATGTTTAAAGCCTTGATTAATTAAATCAATCTCTGTAGCCATTTCAAGTGTTTTGGTTTTGTTAAAAACTTCATTTTTAACAAACACAACGTCTTTAATTGTATTGATGGCGCCATTTCCCATACTTTTTTCGGCATATAATATGAGTTGTTCTTTGTCTAATAATTCCGGTTTAAATGTATAGTCTTCCGCTGGCATAAGTAATGGCTTGACTTGTAAGATGTAAAAAGAGGCATCACCTTCTTCATCTTGTTTTAAATCAACGGCAAATTCAATTTCTACCGGCGTATCAAAAGCTTGTTTTAGGTTGTCTAAGACTGTTTGAATCATTTCGGCTAACGGAATGTAATCGTTTTGCAAAATGCTGGCAAAATTGGTAACCAACATACCAGATTCATCTACACCGGGATACATTACATCGTTGTTGTAATCATAGGTAGAAACCAAATGTGTAAGGGTGCCATGAGGAATGGCATCGTATAAATCTATTTTTTTGATTGCAGATAAAGGTCCTTTTAAAATGTCAAAACTAGGATTTTTCATGTCAACGGCATAAAAATGATTTTGGCTTTGTTTTAGCTGGTCTTTTAAAGACATCAATAGAATTTTAGGGTATTTTGGTGCAAAGCGATATGCTCGTTCGCCTTCGACTACATAAGAACCCAATCCTGTAGCAATCACGGCAAATCCATCTCTTGGTTTCATAGAAGCAAAAGGGTAATAATTATAGGATTGTGCCACACCACTGATGTCGGGATAATAAACATCTTTGTGTTTTCTGCCGACCAATTCTTGTAGCACAATCGACATTTTTTCTTCTCCCAATTTTTGGTCGATTGCTTTGGCGTAATTAATAGCGATTGTTGAATATGCCGATGCGTAAACCAATTTAATGGCATCTATTAATTGTTGTAATCTTTGGTTTTTGTCAACGTGGTTATTTGGAATGATATAGGTTTCAAATATGCCGGCAAAAGGTTGTGTTAAACTGTCTTCAAAAAGTCCTGAAGAGCGAACAGCCAAGGGTTTTTTAAAGCAATCTAAAAATGAATCTAATTTTTGAACCAAATCCCGAGATAATTTTGCTTTTAAGAATCGTTTATTGACTTCTTGATCTGTTAATTCTTGATTTTTTAAGTTTAACAAATTATTGTTTTCAATAAATTGTTCATATTCCTCTGCACCAATGATAGCGGTGCGTGGCATTTTAATTTTTAATCCTTCGAGATGTGCTGCCAAATTGGTTTTGTACAAAAGAGAATTGATAAAAGCCAATCCACGACCTTTTCCACCAAAAGCGCCTTCACTGAGTCGTAAAATGTTTTTTTCATTGTTGCAATCACCATCTTCCCAAGGTACTACTTTGCCTTGTGGTTTTTCATCTCTATAAGCTTTTAGCATGTTTAAAACAAATTTTCTAATGTCTTCTGCTCCTTTAAAATGATAAATCTTTTTAGCTTCCAATATTTTGGCTAATTGTATTTCTGAGCGAGCCATTAACCATAAAGAAAAATCATTTCTTTGGGCATGGAAATCAACGCTTTCTTGTGAAATTTTTTGGATGATTCTTTCAAAATCTTTAAGCGTTTTGGCTTGATCTAAAATATTACCGTTTTTATCTTTAAATATAAAATCGCCAAAACCTATTTTTTGCGTTACTTGATGAATTAATTTTTGATATAAATCGACATCGTTTTTATCTATAAATGTTAAGTCGCTTTCGTCGGCAACTAATTTTTGTTTTTTGTCAGAGGATAATACAATTACGGGAAGGGATTCTTTGATTTTTCTGACTTCTTTTACCAGTTGAAATCCTGTGTCCAGCTGCATTTTTCCATTTTTTGGAAACTGTACATCGGTAATCATTACAAAAATGTTGTCCTTGTATTTCTTGAATATTTTCAGTGCTTCTTCGTAATTTGTAGCTAATAAAATTTTTGGTCGCGCCCGCAATTTCAAAATTTTATACAGTTTATCCATTTTTATTTCATCTATAATTTTATTGGTTTGTTTAAAGATGATTTTATATAAATGGTTTAGATAATTGGAGTAAAAAATAGGGTTGTCTTCTACGACCAATACCATTCTAACCGAAGCTAATTTGCTGTCATTTTCAGCATTCCTTTTGTCTTCTAAATACTTGATCATGGCAAAAAATATTCTAGATTCACCATCCCACACAAAAATTTTATCGTAGTTTAAAATGGTTTTTTGTTTTTCTAAAAATTTAATATGATGCGTATTGTTAAGCAGAATAAATATCGGTAAATTAGGATAGCGTTCTTTTATTTTTTTGATAATTTTAAGTGGGCGTTGTTTGTTGAAACCGACGGTAACCACAACCATATCAATGTCTTTTATTTCTAATTGGTTCAAGGTTTCTTCAGTAGAGTAAACACCGGTAATACGCGGTAGAGAGGTTAGGTTCATTTTGCCGTAGTCAAACAACATAATCTCGGAGAATTTTCCTTCTTTATTGATTGAAAATGCATCATAAAGATTTGAAACCAATAAAATTTCTTTTACTTTAAATCTATTCATGTCGTGATAGATATCTCGCATTCTGCTATCTCTATTCAAATAATTTTGTAATAATTGTTTGCTTTTTGGTTTCATAAGTTATTTTTTGTAAGAACCAAATTTAAGTAAAAAAAACAGGTTATAAAGTGTTATTTTTTACAAATTGAAAGGATGGTTTAATTATGAGATTATTTGCTTAATGAATTTAAAAATCAATAATACAAAACATATCGTTTTTTGGTTGTATTCAGCGGTATAATCTGTAGAGACGTTGCGTCGCAATGCCTCTATCAGGCATGACGTCTGCCATAAAATATTATTACATTTTAAGCCTATTTTATGGTTTTGGTTACGTAGCTATCATTTTCTTATCACCTTTCTTTGTCTGAAAAATTAATTTTGAAAATTGGCAAACAAAAAAACTACATTTGCTAGTCATGTTTTCCATAAGATAATTTTGTCAACAGTTATTTACTTCATCGCTTTTTTTGTACCTTTGTTTTTAGCAAGTAATTCTTTGTGAAGAAATATATTTGAAGATTGGATTAAGTTAAGTAAGAATTTGATTATTTGATACTTATATATTTTTTTGTGTAAATGAATTAGCGTTAATAATATAATAATACATTTAGGCAAGTCCTTATATATATGAAAGTAATTGAACAAATTAAAGCACCAATTGTTGATGAAATGGAGGTTTTTGAAAAGAAATTTCGTCAATCTATGCGTACCAATGTGGTGTTGTTAAATAGAATTACAGCTTTTATTGTTTCCAGAAAGGGTAAACAGATGCGACCGATGTTTATTTTTTTAACAGCCAAAATGTTACAGGAAGAAGTCTCTGATAGAACTTATAGAGGGGCAAGTGTGGTAGAGCTGATTCACACGGCAACATTAGTGCATGATGATGTAGTGGACGAAAGTGATTTTCGTAGGGGATTTTTTTCGTTAAATGCACTTTGGAAAAATAAAATTGCTGTTTTGGTTGGTGATTTTCTCTTGTCAAAAGGCTTGTTGTTGTCAATTGATCATGGAGATTTTGATTTGCTGAAAATTATCTCTGTGGCTGTCAAAGAAATGAGTGAAGGTGAATTGTTGCAAATAGAAAAAGCGCGCAAATTAGATATTACCGAGGACGTTTATTATGAAATTATTCGTCAAAAAACGGCGACTTTGATTGCGGCTTGTACGGCAATGGGTGCAGCGTCAGTAGGAAGTGATGAAGATACCGTAAAAGATTTGCATAAATTTGGCGAATTGGTTGGGATGGCTTTTCAAATAAAAGATGACCTTTTTGATTATTCCGAAGAAGCCATCGGTAAACCAACCGGTATCGATATCAAAGAACAAAAAATGACATTGCCTTTGATTTATACCTTAAATACAGTAAGCCAAAAAGACAAGAAGTGGATTATAAATATTGTAAAAAAACATCATAAAAATAAGAAAAAAGTAAGAGAACTCATTGCTTTTGTCAAGCAACATGGCGGTATTGAATATACGGTACAAAAAATGAAGGAATTTCAGGTCGAAGCATTAATACTATTAGAAAAATATCCACATAATGAGGCAAAAGAAAGTCTTAGATTGATGGTTAATTATGTTATTGAACGCAAAAAATAATCTTATTATAATTTTCTTTATCTCAATATGATAAAAAAAGAAACTATCGATAAAATTTTTGATACTGCTCGTGTAGAGGAGGTGATTGGTGATTTTGTCAACTTAAAACGCTCCGGAAGCAATCTAAAAGGATATAGCCCTTTTAACGATGAAAAATCGCCTTCGTTTATGGTGTCGCCGTCCAAGCAAATATGGAAAGATTTTAGCAGTGGAAAGGGTGGAAATGTGGTTACTTTTTTGATGGAGCAAGAGCGGATGACTTATCCGGAAGCCTTGCGTTGGCTAGCCAAAAAATATCAAATTGAGATTGAAGAAACGGAGCAATCTGAAGAAGATCGTCAAAAACAAACCGAGCGCGAAAGTATTATTTCGGTGTTGGAGTTTGCCAAAAATTGGTTTAAAAATCAATTGCATGAAACCGAAATGGGCAAATCTGTTGGCTTGCAATATTTTAAAGGGCGTGGTTTTAGAGGCGAAGCTTTAAAAACTTTTGAAGCCGGTTTTTCGCCCGAAAAAAAAGATGCGTTTACAAAAGCGGCTTTAGAAAAAGCTTATAAAATAGAATTTTTGTTAAAATCGGGTTTAACAGTTGAACGCAATGGTCAACATTTAGACCGTTTTAGAGGAAGAATTATTTTTCCAATTCAGAGTTTGAGTGGTCGTGTTTTGGGTTTTGGTGGTCGTATTTTAAACACGCAAATCAAAACAGCAAAATACTTGAATTCTCCTGAATCGGAAGTTTATCACAAAAGCAAAATTTTATACGGAATTTATCAGGCAAAGCAACAAATTGTTAAAAATGATTTGTGTATTTTGGTAGAAGGTTATACCGATGTAATGGCTTTTCATCAAGCGGGTTTGGTCAACGTGGTTTCGTCTTCAGGAACGGCTTTAACGGTGGCGCAAGTCCAACTTATTAAGCGTTTAACCAAAAATGTTTTGGTTATTTTTGATGGTGATAGAGCCGGTATAAGTGCGGCGGTACGAGGTATTGATATGATTTTGGAACAAGGACTTAACGTTAAAGTTTTGTTGTTGCCCGATGGTGAAGATCCCGACAGTTTTAGTAAAAAAGTCAGTACGGAAGAACTGCAAGATTATGTAGCAATGCATGCGCAAGATTTTATTAATTTTAAAGCTTCATTGCTCAATACCGATGCCAAAAAAGATCCTATCAGACGTGGCGAGCTGATAAGAGATATTATAAAAAGTATTGCCAAAATTCCCAATCAGATTCAGCAAGAAATCTATGTAAAGGAAGTGGCTCGAATCATGGATATTACCGAGCAGGTTTTGTTTAAAGAATTGGCGGTTGTTCAAAAAAGTAACCAACGACAAGCGGAGAAAGAATATGTGCGCAAAAAACAAGTTGGTGGTTTACAAGTTGTTCCTAAAGAAGAGGTTCTTAAACCCAGCGCCAATAAACGCGACGTTTTAGAACGCGAAATTATAAAATTGTTGTTGCTTTATGGCGATAGAGTCGTCGAAATTGAGGATTGGGATATTAGAGAAATACCGGAAGATAATTCGGAGCCTGTTTTAGAAAAAATCATCAGACAATCTACGGTATCCGAAGAAATTTATAAAAATTTACAAGAAGATGAATTGGAATTTTCCAATCCTGTTTTTAAAAAAATTTACCAACGATTGATTCAGATTTCCTTGTCAAAAATCCCCATAAATATTCCAAAATTAATGCCTGAGTTGGATGAAGTTTCTACGCAAATTGTTTCACATATTTTAATGGATGAGGATAAATACGAGCTGGCAAGTTGGGAAAAACACGATATTCCAGTAAAACAAAAAGATGCCAATTTGGGTTGGCATGTGATGGATGTTTTGCTAAATTTAAGATTGTTATGGCTCAAAGAATTGATTAATACCAATAACGAAGTGCTTAAAGATGCGGATCAAGCAATGCGAGTTGATTTTTTTAACACATTAAAAGAATATTTGTTTTTATATAGATTGGTTTCAACCAAACTATTTCGTTTTGCTTAGAATATTGTTTATAATTCCTTATTGTTCACGCATTTTTTTAAAAAATACTTGTAATAATGCTTCGCTTTCTTGTGCCATAACACCGTTTTTTACTTCGGTTTTGGGATGTACGTTGCAATGCAAATGTCTATATCCGCGTTGGTGGTCGTCGGTAGCATAAACTATTTTACCTATTTGTGCCCAAAATGCAGCGCCGGCGCACATTTGACAAGGTTCTAATGTTACATATAGCGTACAATCTTTAAGGTATTTGGCGCCCAAATAATGGGTAGCAGCTGTAAAAGCAAGCATTTCGGCATGTGCCGTGGCATCGTTTAGGTTTTCTACTTGATTGTGTCCTTTGGCTATAATTTGATTGTTGCAAACAATAACAGCCCCTACGGGCACTTCGCCTTTTGACAAAGCTATTTCGGCTTCTTGCAAGGCTTTTTTCATAAAATAAGTGTCGTCAAAAGGATTTATCACAATGCGTATAAAATTAATTAAGTTTTTCGGTTAAAGCGGTAAAAGCAGTTTTTGGATTTGCATTTTGGTACAAAATATCAAAAACGGTATCGATAATAGGTGTTTTAGCACCTAAAAGATTTTTATCTTTATTGATTTTATAGGCAGATTTTACGGCGTAATAACCTTCTGCAACCATTTGCATTTCTGCCATTGCAGAGCGTACGGTATAACCTTTGCCAATCATACTTCCAAAAGTTCGGTTTCTACTGAAAATGGAATAGGAAGTAACCAGTAAATCGCCCAAATAGGCAGATGCATCGATGTTTCGTTTGCGGTGATCAACATTTTTTTTGATAAATTTTTTCATCTCTCTAATGGAATTGGAGATGAGTACCGCTTGAAAGTTATCGCCATATCCCAAGCCATGGGCAATACCAGCCGCTATGGCATATACATTTTTGAGGACTGCTGACCATTCAATGCCAAAAACATCTTTGGAATAAGTTGTTTTGATATAATGACTAAAAAGCATTTTTGACATATTTATAGAAGTAGATTTTTGTTTGGCACCAATTGTTAAATAAGACAATCGTTCCATAGCAACCTCTTCAGCATGACAAGGGCCCGCAATAACGCCTAAGTTTTTATTGGGCACAAAGTGAAACTCTTTTAGGTGGTCGCCTAGAATAAGTAGGCTTTCCGGAATAATACCTTTTACGGCTGAAAATATTTTTTTTTGACGTAAATCAACCTCTATTTTATCGAGTTCTGCCTTTACAAAAGCAGATGGAATAGCAATAATAATATAATCGGCATAATCTACAACTTCATTGATATTGGTACTCATTTTTATTTTGTTCATGTCAAACAAAACTTGCTGTAAATACTTAGGATTGTGGTGGTGTATTTTAAAATGTTCCAAGGTGTATTCACTTCGGACGTACCATGCCACTTCATCCAAATTTTCGGTTAGCATCTTCATAATGGCAGTTGCCCAGCTACCACTTCCCAAAACAGCAATTTTATGTTTGTTTGTAAGCATAAATTAGATTTTATGTTTTAACTTTTCAAAAACGTAAATAAAATTCAAGTTTTTTTCACACCTACAAAGTTAGTTTAAATTCAGACATAATCAAGGCTACAGACTTATTTATGTTTGTGTAAGCAAGCTCTAAATTTGATGCTTGCCCTGCTTTTAGAAAATTGGTTTTCATATAACTACCAGATAACAAGGGTTTTACTAGATATTTAGAATTGAAAAAAGCGTAAAAAATTCAAATAAAGCTTTCTTTTGTAAGTTGGTAATAATGGGATGATTGCATCTTTTTTACTGTTCCTCGTTCTCTTAGTTTGCGTAATTCATAGGCTATTCTTGCAGTTTTTCAGTTTTTACCTAAAATTTGCTTCAAATTTCTGTTTCTAAAACCTAAAGTACGCTTACTAGCATTTAATAATACGTCAAGAAATTTAACTTGATGCTTTTTTCTTTACTTCCCCACCAATGCATTTGAACACCGAGTTTATTTGTTGTATTCTTAATGTGAGCGTTAAATTTATCGTTAAGTATTCTCATAATACCATTGCTATGACTGCTAAAACCTAAGTTTCGTAATAACTTGATGACGGAACTTTCAACAAATAAATGTTGTATGTAGCCTCAAAACTATTCTGTCGAAACTTGTATATTCAAATGAAATGTGCTTTTGTAAAGATGGATATTGAAGTGTTTGCATAATACTTGCAAAGATAAGAACCTAAACCTAATATTTATAATGTGCTTTGACCTTTAGGTCGGTATAATTTGAGGTTTCAACACCGCAAGAAACAAAAATTATAAATAAAGCAAGTAATATTCTCATTTTTGTATTTATTTTAATGTTTGTTGCCATCCATACATAAATAATTGTATATATCCATATATTTTACAAAGTTATAATCATTTATACTATCAAAATCTGGTTGATCAATAAAGTTGTGTAGTGTAATGTTTTAATTTTGGATGTGTTGGTATCGAAAATGAGGGGCTTACAATAACTTATTTGTTTTACAATTTATATATGTGATTTTTAATGGCATAAATGACCAGTCCAATTCGGTTTTTAACACCTAATTTTATAAATAAGTTTTTTCGGTAGCCGTCAATAGTTTTAATGCTTTTGTGCATAATATCTGCAATTTCTTGGTAAGTTTTTTCTTCGCATGCCAATTTTAAGAACTCTAATTCTGTATCTTTTAAAGCAATTCCTTCGTTATCCGTTGGCGGATTCATAGAATTTAAGATTGTTTTGTTGACCAATTCCGAATAATAATAGCCTTCTTTTTCAATAGTTTTAAGGGCGCGGAATAGGGTTTTGGGGTCGGTGTCTTTTAGAAGATAACCCCTGGCACCATATTTAATCATTTTTAGAATTGTTTGGTCATTATTTTCCATTGATAAAGCTAATACACAAGCATTTGGTTGGAATTTTTTTAACCATTTCATAGTGGCAATTCCGTCCATTATAGGCATCTTTACATCCAATAGAATTATATTCGGTAGGGGCAGTCCGCTTGCCAGTTTTTCTGTTAACTCTTCGCCGTTGGCAAAAATATTTGAAACTTCATAATCTGGAAAAGAATTAATTAATTTGGATAATGCAGAGGCAAAGAGTGCGTGGTCGTCAACAATAATTATTTTTTTTATTTCCATATTGGTATCCTTTAGTTTATGATGGGATATGATAATTTTAATTGTGTACCGGAAATGTCAGAAGTAAAACTAAGTTGTGTTTTGATTAATTCCGCCCTACTTTTCATGTTTATCAATCCAGATCCGGTTTGAATATTTTTGTTGTTAAATCCAATACCATTGTCCTTCAGTTTAATAAAAAGTTTATCGGTCAAATATTCAAGTTGTATGTGTAATTGTGTCGCTTTGGAATGCTTAATGGTATTGTTGATAAATTCTTGTACAATTCTAAAAAGAATGATTTCGTCTTTTGTCGAGATATTTTTGGTGTTACCAATAATTTTAAATTGACAATTGATAAATTTTAGCCTGTTGAGGCGATCTACCTCAATTTGAATAGCATTTTCAATACCAATAGAATGTACAACTTCTTGGTTTAAAGTCTTGGATAATGCCCTTATTTCTTCTAAACTTTTACCGACAATATTACTTATTTCTTCTAATTTTTCATTGTTTTCACTGTTTTGTGCCAATAAAATATTTAATTCGAGTCGTGCCAATGATAGCAGTTGTCCAACATTATCGTGTAGCTCCCAGGCAATACCTTTAAGTGTGTTTTCTTTGATTTCGACTTGTGATGTAATCAGTGTTTTTTCAAATTTTCTTTCTTGCGCTCTTTCGTTTAAAAGAAAGGCTATTTTCTTTTTTTGAAATATGTAAAACAAAACAATAATGATGTTTAGAACCAAAAAAAAAGCAAAAGAAGAAATAAGAATAGCTGCCTGTATGTTTGAGTCTTCCATATTGTTCTGGCCTATCAGTTAAAATTGTTTATACTTGTAAAGGTACAATAATTTGTTGTTAAATGCCATATTGTTGTTTTAACAATTCTCTTTTTTTCCAATAAGAAAATTTTATCCTTTGTACTAAAAAAAGAAGACATATCACAACGCTTAGCATAATAAATAATGCCAATGAGCCGTAAATTATGATGATTTGTAAGTCTTTGAATGCCATATAAATCCGTAAATAAATGATGTGTATAATAAGTAATTTCCAAAATATTGTGTTAGATATAAAACCCTTGTAATTTTTCGGGGAATTTTATTTTCTATAAGAATAGTTTTGCCTACATTTAAAGGTAGGGGAATAATAAAATAGAATAAAAGTCCTAAAGCAATCCAAAAAATTAAGTAATCTTGAATATTCAATATTTTATTGGAAGATAGTATTTGAATGATAAAGGTAAAAATAAAAATGATCATAAGTATTTGACCCACGGCAAAAGGATATGTTTGAAGTGTGTACCAAGAATCGGAAAGAAATAGATAAGAAATCAAAAAGTAAGCTTCATATATGATGCCACTAAAGAGGATAATTCGTTTCCATTTTTCTCCTTTTATAAATCTATAAAAAACATACCCATAAAACAAATATTCAGCATTGACATATAAATTATATACCCAGCCGTTGTATATTCCATTTGAACCTAAATAAAACGCAATGATTTCCGTTACAAACGCATAAGTTAAAAGATAAGGTATCCATTTGAGCGGTGTGTTTTTATATTTATTATGTGTTATAAAAGCCACGATAGTAGCCACGAGTAATAAAAAATTAGAAAAATATAAAAAGAAATACATATTATTATTTTTTTGTCGGATCGCATTCTGGAGGACAATTAAAACCCCTGTTCATAATACTGCCTATTTTTGTATAATTGGGGTCGTCTTTGCTTATATCTTGAATGTTTTTCGGTTTTTTATTGCTTGAGAATAAAGGATCAAAATCGATATGTTCTCCATTTTCATTATCGTAGGTTGGTACCATTGCAAAAGTTAATTGTTGGTTCTCGCTTTCTTTGGCTATATACTGAAAACGAATACCGGAAATATCAATTTCTTTTTCATTAGCTTCTTTTTCTACAAAAGCCAAAAATTCTTTGATGTCTTGTAAAGATTGCCAACTAGAATCACTGTAATTTTCGCCCAGATTGGGTTTTATTTTTTGGTTAAAAAGGCTTTTCATTTTACTGAATGTATCCATGCTAATACTGTGTTCTTTGCGACCCATAACTTTTTATTTTTAANAATAAATATTAATCAAAATTACAGATAATCTTTTTATATAAAAATAATGAATTTTGTTTTTTTAAATAAATGCTTATAAAATTCTGATAATAAGTAAATTACGTTTTATTAAAAAAGAAAAATANAGGAAAAACCCTTATTTTTATATAAGGGTTTTTCCTATAAAAAAGGATTAATGTTCATTGAGTTTGTGTCCACATTTATAGCAAAATTTTGCATCGTCGTGATGCTGAGAAGCATGGCAGTTGGGGCAAACTTGTGTGTTTTGATGTGTGTCTTGTCCTTTTTGTTTTGAATATTCAGCGGAAACAATTCCGGTAGGTACGGCCAATATACCATAACCCAAAATCATAATGATAGAAGCAATAAACTGTCCTAAGGAAGTAACAGGCGCAATATCGCCATAGCCAACAGTGGTCAGGGTAACAATAGCCCAATACATACTTTTGGGAATGTTGTCAAAGCCACTATTATGACCAAATTCTACCATATACATCACAGTTCCTAAAATAATGGTTAATATCAAAACCGCTAACAAAAATACTGATATTTTGGCCCTGCTGGCTTTTAAAGATTTGGTTAATCCTTGTGATTCGCCTACAAAAGGGGAAAGCTTTAATATTCTAAAAACCCTTAACAATCGTAGGGCACGTAAGGCGATAAGAATACCAGCACCAGCAAAAAATAAAGAGATGTACTTTGGAATGGTTGATAAAAAATCAATGATGCCAAAAAAACTAAAAATGTAAGCACTCGGTTTTTTGATCGTATAGATGCGCAGTATATATTCGATGCTAAAAATGATGGTAACAGTCCATTCTGCAATATTAAAAAAATCACCGTATTTTTCTTGATATGACGTTACGGTTTCCAGCATAATTACGACAATGCTAAATAAAATGATGAGCAATAAGATAATGTCAAACCACTTACCTGCAGGTGTGTCTGCTTCGTAAATAATTTCATAAAGTTTTTGTCGCCAAGATTTTTTTGGTGTGCTTGTCAAGATTTATTTTGGTGTAAAATTAGTAAAAAAAATTGATTGACTCGACTTTTTACATATCAAACTTTCAATGATAATATTTTTTTTTGCCCAAAATTAAAAAAATCAATAAAATGTATTTATTCGAATAAGAAATTGCGTAAAGTAAACATACAACACTACCTTGCAACTACTTATAATGTATCAGCAAAGTTGATAGACATTTTAGATGGTTGTTTGTTTTTATAGGTTTATAAATGTTATATTATTTTCCAATAATAAGTCCATCCATTACACCTTCAAAAAAACTGTTAGGATCTTTCATTGCATCAAATATCAAGAGCGCAATAAAAAATGCCAACATACTTTTCAATAATAATAGTATTTTCTTTTTATTTTTCATACATTAAAATAGTATAACACAAAGGTAAAAGAAAATTTTAAAAAATTTTATGATTTATGAAAAGAAATTGCATTTATTGGTTGAATCTACATCCTGTTGATCTTTTGAACAGATTTTAAAATGAAAAAGAATTGATGTACCTTTGCCCAAAATTAAAAAAACGAATAAAATGCACTTATCCGAACAAGAAATCGTCCGAAGAGAATCTTTACAAAAATTGCGCGAAGCAGGTATAGAACCTTATCCCGCAGCTGCTTATGATGTAACGGCAAAGTTAAAGAATATTTTAGATAATTTTGAAAAGTACAATGGTAAAGAAGTGCAAGTTGCCGGTAGAATGATGAGCCGTAGAATTATGGGGAAAGCTTCATTTTCGGAGCTTAAAGACGACACGGGACGTATGCAAATCTATGTTAATCGCGATGAGCTTTGTCCTACGGATGATAAATTGATGTACAATTCGGTTTTTAAAAAATGGTTGGACATAGGTGATATTATCGGTATAAAAGGTGAGGTGTTTAAAACCCAAGTGGGCGAACCATCAATCAATGTTAAAGAATTGACGGTTTTGTCTAAATCATTGCGTCCTTTACCGGTTGTTAAAGTAGATGCCGACGGACAAGTACACGATGCTTTTTCGGATCCCGAATTGCGCTATCGCCAACGATATGTGGATTTGATTGTAAATGATAAAGTAAAAGAAACTTTTATCAAACGCAGTAAAATTATCAATACTATGCGCAACTTTTTTACCCAACACGATTGGTTAGAAGTAGAAACGCCTATTTTGCAACCCATTCCAGGTGGTGCAGCTGCACGTCCTTTTGCAACCCATCACAATGCTTTGGATATGCCTTTGTATTTGCGAATTGCCAACGAGTTATATCTCAAAAGATTAATCGTAGGTGGATTTGATGGTGTTTTTGAATTTGCCAAAGATTTTAGAAATGAAGGAATGGATAAAACCCATAATCCTGAATTTACGGTTATGGAATTGTATGTGGCGTATAAAGATTATCATTGGATGATGCAAATGACCGAAGAATTGTTAGAAACCATTGCGGTAGCTGTAAATGGCGAAAGCAAAGTGCAAATGGGTGATCAAATTATCGATTTTAAAGCACCTTACGCACGCGTGCCTATTTTAGAAGCAATCAAAAAGCATACGGGTTATGATTTGGAAGGAAAATCAACCGAAGAAATTATGGAAATTGCCAAGAAATTGGATATTGAAGTAGATAAAAGTATGGGTAAAGGCAAGCTGATAGACGAAATATTTGGCGAAAAATGTGAACATACTTATATTCAACCAACTTTTATTACGGATTATCCCAAGGAAATGAGTCCGCTTACCAAAGCACATCGTGAAAAAGAAGGTTTGACCGAGCGTTTTGAACTTATGGTAAATGGCAAAGAGTTGGCAAATGCGTATTCTGAGTTAAATGATCCAATTGACCAACGAGAACGTTTTCAAGACCAATTGCAATTATCTGAAAAAGGTGATGATGAAGCCATGTTTATCGATCAAGATTTCTTACGCGCTTTGGAATATGGTATGCCACCGACATCGGGTATCGGTATCGGTATTGACCGTTTGACAATGTTTATGACCAATAATGACAGCATTCAAGAAGTATTGTTTTTTCCGCAAATGAAACCTGAAAAAAAAGCTATTGAATTAACAGACGAAGAAAAAGCGGTTTATGAATTGTTGAAAAAAGAATCGCCAGTTTTATTGCCAAGTTTAAAAGAACAAGCCGGATTGAGCAATAAAAAATGGGATAAAGCCATCAAAGGATTGACCAAAAAGAAATTGGCAAAAGTTAGCAATACGGATGCTGGTTTATTTGTTGAAACTTTGTAATTGATTTGATTTAAGTTTTTATTAGTGGTTTTTTTTATGAGCTATTGATTTGTTGTTAAATGCAAAAATTCAATGTTTGTTTACCATATCGTTTATAAAAATATTGATGAATGACAGCTATGCAAACAAATCTTTTTCCGGAAATAAATAGTACTATTTCAGAACTAAAATTTATTTCTATTTCAGTAGAACGCAAGCAAGTTTTACAGCCATTGGTTGATTTTATTCAGTCAAAAATTTTGAGTAATAGCGAAATTAGAATTGTGTTTATTTGTACGCATAATTCGCGGAGAAGTCATTTGTCTCAAATTTGGGCACAAACCCTGGCGTATTATTTTGGAATAGATAATTTATTTTGTTACTCAGGCGGTACGGAAGCTACGGCAGTTTATCCAATGCTTATTACAAGTTTAAAGAAATCGGGTTTCCAGATAAAATCTTTGTCAAAAAACGACAACCCTATTTATCGTATAAAATACGCCGATAACGAATACCCAATTATTGGATTTTCAAAAGAATTTGACGATGATTTTAATCCGAAATCGGCATTTGTAGCCGTTATGACTTGTGATGTAGCAAATGAAGCTTGCCCTTTTGTTCCAGGCGCAGAAAAACGCATTTCAATAATTTATGAAGATCCAAAAATCTTTGATGCTACTGCGCAAGAAGCAGCAAAATACGATGAAAAAAGTCGTGAAATAGCCACAGAATTATTTTATGTTTTTTCGCAATTACAATTATATAATGGTGTATAAAAATTTAGTTTTCTGAATAAATATCTATGTTTTTGGTCTTTTATCTTTTTTAAGCTGTGTTGTTTATAGATTTTGGTTTGGTAATGACAAGAGGTTTGTCTTCCGAAGTCGTTCAATTTTGTATTAAATATTAACAAGTATTTTTTCATCAAAAAGATGTATTTTTGCCACTAATAAATATCACAAATATGTCAGAAGAGAAAAAATCATCAAATTTTTTAGTACAAATAGTCGAGGAGGATTTAGCAAACGGATTGTCTCAAAGTAAATTACGTTTTCGTTTCCCCCCCGAGCCCAATGGATATTTACATATAGGTCATGCGGCATCTATATGTCTTAATTTTGGATTGGGTAAACGTTACAACGCGCCGGTTAATCTTCGTTTTGACGATACCAATCCCGCTAAAGAGGAGCAGGCTTATGTAGATGCTATCAAAAAAGATATTTCTTGGTTGGGTTTTAAGTGGGACAAAGAATTGTATTCTTCTGATTATTTTGACGAGTTGTATCAATGGGCTATTATGATGATTAACAAAGGATTGGCTTATGTAGATGACCAAGATTCAGAAACCATCGCCCAACAAAAAGGAACACCTACCAAATCCGGAACCAACAGTCCTTTTAGAGACAGAAGTGTCGAAGAGAATCTTTTGATTTTTAAACAAATGAAAGAAGGCGTTTTTAAAGATGGCGCACGGGTTCTTCGCGCCAAAATTGATATGGAACATCCCAATATGCACATGCGTGACCCTATTATGTATCGTATTTTGCATAAGGCACATCACAGAACTGGTAGCGATTGGAAAATATATCCAATGTACGATTGGACACATGGCGAATCAGACTATCTGGAACAAATATCGCACTCTATTTGCACATTAGAATTTAAACCCCATCGTCCTTTGTATGATTGGTATGTCGATCAGGTTTATAGCGAGGGCATAAAACCAAAGCAGCGCGAATTTGCGAGAAGAAATTTGAGTTATACGGTGATGAGCAAGCGAAAATTATTGCGTTTGGTGCAAGAAAATTATGTTATCGGTTGGGATGATCCGCGAATGCCTACTATTTCCGGTTTGCGCAGAAGGGGTTACACGCCTGAAGCTATTGTCAATTTTAGTGAAACAGCGGGTATTTCAAAAAGAGAAAATATTACGGATGTTGCTTTGTTGGAGTTTTCGGCGCGTGAGCATTTAAATAAAATAGCACCGCGAAGAATGGCGGTTTTAAATCCTATTAAACTTGTTATCGATAATTACCCCGAAGAACAAGTTGAATATTTAACAGCAGAAAATAATCCGGAGGACGAAAGTGCTGGTTTTAGAGAAATTCCTTTTTCAAAAGTCTTGTATATAGAGCGAGATGATTTTAAAGAAAGTGCCAATCGTAAATATTTCAGATTGACTTTAGACAAAGAAGTGCGTTTAAAAAATGGATATATTATCAAAGGAGAATCTGTGGTTAAAGATGCAGATGGCAATTATTTAGAAATTCACGCAACTTATGATCCTTTGAGTAAAAGTGGAAGTGGATCAGAGGAAAGCAAGCGAAAAGTAAAAGGTACATTGCACTGGGTTAGTGCGTCGCATGCTGTTTCTTCTGAAATAAGAATTTATGACAGGTTGTTTTTAGACGAAGCGCCCGATGGACATAAAGATAAGGATTTTACCGAATTTATCAATCCTGATTCATTGCATATAGATAACAAAGCAAAATTAGAACCGGCGTTGGCAGATGCAAAGCCCGGAGCACAATTTCAGTTTACCCGTTTGGGATATTTTGTAGTAGATCCGGATACAACTACTGATAAATTGGTGTTTAATAGAACGGTTAGTTTGCGTGATAATTGGAAAAAATAGCCTTTTTTGATAAAAAAATGTCTTTTTGTTGGGGAATGATAAATTTTTGTTAAATACCTGACAATGCGTTTATTTTGGTGTTAATTTTGAATATTAAAATTTTGAATTTTTTTATTTTTAAATGAAATTGAAACGCATGAAAAGGATAGTGTTATTTTTATTGCCATTTTGGTTGATTGTAAATGCCCAAGCGCAAACAACTTTTAAGTCGCATGTTTCGAGGGATAAAATTACGTTAAATGAAAGTTTGATGGTAAATTTTACCTTGAATACGCCTTCCGGTAATATTAATTCGCGTAGTTTTAGATCGCCTAATTTTGAAGGATTTATCAAAAGAGGTCCTATGCAATCTCAAGAATATAGAAACTATAACGGACAGGTTTCTGCATCTTATACTTTTTCATATCAATTAACGCCGACCAAAATAGGAAAAATAAGCATTGGTTCTGCCAAAATTTTCGTTGATGGTAAGTCTTATACCACGCGACCCATTACGGTTACAGTTATAAAAGGGGCAAAAAAACCGGCACAAGTGGCAAGTCAACAAGAAAGGGCTTCAAATCAGGCAAGTCCGGAAGCTTCGGATGATGTGAAAGGGGCATTTTTGACGGTAGAGACCACCAATAGTCATCCTTATATCAATCAAGCAGTTGGGATGACTTATAGGCTTTATGTGCCGAGCGAAATGCAAGTGAGTAATTATAGTGAGGTAAATAAACCACAGTTTAATGGTTTTTGGATTCAAGATGTGGATAATAATATTTCAGGTCCTTACAATGGCGAAGTAAATGGAAAATCTTATCGTTATTATGTATTGAGAAAAAAATTGTTGTTTCCGCAGCAAATAGGTAAATTGGTAATCAAACCTTTGACTATTAGTTTAGATGTAGCCAGACCTTATATGCGAAACTATGGTCCTTTTAGAATGCGCGACTATAAATTGGTGCGTATAAAACTGACTTCTGGTAAAAAAAATATTCAAGTAAAAGCGCTTCCAGAGGATGGTAAACCTATTGATTTTTCGGGCGCCGTAGGAAACTTTGATTTAAGTCTTAAAGTAGATAGACCGCAAGTAAAGTCAGGAGAACCAGTGGATGTAGTGGTTACTGTAAAAGGAAATGGCAACTTAAAATTGTTTGATTTACCACGATTAAAAGCACCTGAAGGTTTAGAAATTTATGAGCCGAAGCATAGTGAAAAAGTAAGAACTTCTTTTAACGGAAATACGGGAAGCATTAAGGATGAATATGTGATTGTGCCCAATCAATCTGGTAAATTTATCATTCCATCTATGCGTTTTGTATATTTTGATCCAAAATCTAAAAATTATGTTACCAAAGCATCCAATGATATTATATTAAGGGTTTCAGGTGGTAATTACCAAGGTGCTATTTCGAATAATACAACGCCAAATAACGCCAAAATTTCAACCGGTACAGATTTCAGATTTATCAAAGAGCAAGTAAATTTTGTTTCAGAAGATACATCTCGTTTTTATAAAAGCA
>JGI24023J19991_10001168_pt1 | contig 20498 bp, 18 predicted proteins | sample Cruoilmetagenom1_FD_19991 | JGI IMG/M metagenome (IMG submission 19991) | reverse complement strand
CCGTAGATAAAATCTTTCTTCTTTTTTCGATAAGTTAAACCCGAGTCTTAAACTGACGTCTCAACAGATGTGGATAAAAAATCGATATTTAAGAATCAACTTTAAGTAATGGGGAAAGATTTTCGCCCTGAAAAATCTCAAACTTCCGCAATTTCATAAGTCAGCTATACTCAATTTCAAACTTCCAGAACGGAGGAACTTCCAATGTCCACAACCTTAAGTATCGAAGACAAGGCACCTGAAATACAAGCTCAAACCTACGGGGGTGAAACCATAAAGTTAAGTGCCATACTCGTTATATCATAAAAGGTTCCGGCATTATTTTTAAGCCCCTTTTGACAGCTATGCTAAACTTCTTTCATGGATGATCATGAAAAGCGACTTTAAAATTCATAGCCCCTTCTCCCCCACCGGAGACCAGCCCGCCGCTATAAAAGAGCTTACGGAAGGAGTGCGCAGCGGGGAAAAGCATCAGGTGCTGCTTGGTGTAACAGGGAGCGGAAAGACATTCACCATAGCAAACGTTATAGCCAAGCTAGGGCGCCCTACCCTCATCATCGCGCACAATAAAACCCTGGCAGCCCAGCTCTACGGTGAGCTAAAAGAGCTTTTCCCCGAAAACTCCATCAGATATTTCGTAAGCTACTACGACTACTATCAGCCCGAGGCCTACATCCCATCCACCGACACGTACATTGAAAAAGACTCTCAGGTAAACGAGCACATTGACCGTCTCCGCCACGCCTCTACCACTTCGCTCTTTGAAAGACGTGACGTAATCATAGTAGCAAGCGTATCCTGCATTTACGGTATCGGGGCCCCCATGCATTACTACGGCCTACTCACAATGCTGGAAGAAGGTATGGAGATAGAGCGCGACAAGCTCCTCCAGAAGCTCTCCGAAGTCCAATACGAGAGGACCGGGGTCACGCTACATAGGAGCAGCTTCCGCGTAAAGGGTGATATCGTCGACATATTCCCGTCTCACCACGATAATACTGCGATCAGGATAGAGTTTTTCGGCGATCAGATTGATTCGATTAAAGAGATTGACCCCCTCAGAGGCAAAACACTCAGATCCATGCCTAAGGCTGCCATATACCCTGGCTCACACTACGTAGCCCCCAAATACAGGCACGAAAAAGCAATAGACAACATCAAAATAGAGCTTAAAGAAAGATTGGAGGTCCTTCAAGAAAGGGGTATGCACGTCGAGAAGCAAAGGCTCGAAGAAAAAACAAACTTTGACCTCGAGCTGCTTGCCAATATGGGATTCTGTTCCGGAATTGAGAATTATTCAAGACACATCTCAGGCCGGCTCTCGGGACAGCCCCCCTGGACACTGCTTGATTACTTCCCCGACGACTTTCTTATGATCATAGACGAGAGCCACCAGATGATCCCTCAGTTAAGAGCCATGTACGCTGGGGACAGGAGCCGTAAGCTGAGCCTCGTTGAGCATGGATTTAGATTGCCCTCGGCGCTCGATAACAGACCTCTTAATTTCTCCGAATTTGAAAAAAGACAGCCTCAGACCATATACGTTTCCGCCACACCCGGCCCCTATGAAATAGATATGGTCCAAGGTGTTATAACCGAGCAAATCATACGCCCTACGGGGCTCTCTGACCCCAAGGTCGAGGTCAGGCCGGCAGACAAGCAAGTGGATGATCTCCTGGAAGAGATACATTCTAGAGTCAATGCCGAGGAAAGAGTGCTTGTCACCACGCTCACCAAGCAAATGGCAGAAGACCTGAGTGATCATTACAGAGAGCTCGGCGTCAAAGTCCGATACCTTCACTCGGATATAGACACGCTTGAGAGAATTGCGATCATACGAGATCTCAGGCTTGGCAAATTCGATGTGCTAGTTGGAATTAACCTTCTGAGAGAGGGCCTCGATATCCCCGAAGTGTCCCTTGTTGCCGTGCTTGATGCCGATAAAGAAGGTTATTTGCGCTCTGTAACCTCGCTGATTCAGATATTCGGACGCGCAGCGAGAAACGTAAACGGTAAAGTGATCATGTACGCTGACACCGTTACCGCATCCATGGCAAACGCTATCCGCGAGACGGATAGGCGTAGAGTAATACAGGAAAAGTATAATATAGACAACAACATTACTCCCACTAGTATTAAGAAATCGGTAACCGATATCCTCGCTACAATATATGAGGCCGACTATTACACCGTACCCTTAGAGGAAAAAGAAGAAGAGCTTGATATAGCCCCAGAGAAGATACCTAAAAAAATCGTCGCTCTAGGTAGGGAAATGAAAGAAGCTGCAAAAAAACTTCAGTATGAAGACGCGGCCGGTAAAAGAGATGAGATTAAAAAACTCAGAGAGCTCGAGATAAAATATCTTGGAGAGGTTAAAGGTGGACAAGAAAACACATAAGGACGGTTTTACCCGACTAGGTACTCTTTTAAAACCTCTGCAAGCTTAGTATTGAGCCCCGGCACAGCCGTTATGTCATCGATGTCAGCGCTGCGTATCTTGGACACTGTCCTGAAATACTTTATAAGCTCCTTTTTTCGCTTAGGCCCTATACCGGGTATACCGTCGAGCTCAGAGGCTACGGCCTTTTTGCCTCTTAGCTTCTTATGATACGTGATTGCGAACCTGTGCGCCTCGTCTCTTATCCTCATAAGCAAAAACAGCGCCTTTGAGTTTTTTGAAAACAGTATCGGGTTTTTCCTGCCGTACATATATATCTTATCGCTTTCGCCCTCTGCCCTACCCTTCGCTATCGATGCCAAGCCTACCCTGTCTTCATAGNCAAGCTCGCTCAATACCGCCTGAGCTATGTTAAGCTGCCCCTTTCCTCCATCAACTAAAATAAGCTCGGGAATCTCCCACCCATCCTGCTCAGCCCTCGCAAAACGGCGGCTGAGCACTTCTGACATCATCGCATAGTCGTTCGGCCCCTCTACCGTTTTAATCTTAAATTTCCTGTATTTTTCTTTTGCGGGGCTCCCGTTTTCAAACCTCACCGCCGAGGCAACGGCCGATGAGCCCTGTATATTTGATATATCGTAACACTCTATAGCCATAGGGAGTTCTTTTAGGTGAAGGGATAATTTGAGCCTCTCCAGTAAATCAAGGCCCCTTAAATCCTCTTCGTGTTTCCTCTGGTAACTCTCAAGAGCGTTACGGTTGGCGAGCTCCACTTTCTTTACTTTGCCCCCCCTCTTTGGCGTATCCACCCTTACTTTCCTTCCCTGCTTTTCCGAAAGCCATTCAGAAATACTCTTTTTTCCCTCTATATCAAAGGGAACCATTATCTCGCTTGGTATAAACCTATTACCCCCGTAAAACCGGGTAAGAAATTCCCCCAATACCTCCTCGTCTTCGCCAAGAGCATTCTTAAAGGAGTGAGAAATATTGTCTACAAAGCTCCCCCCTCGTAAAAAGAGTACTGAGAATTCGACATATTCCGCTTCCCTGTAAAAACCCACAATGTCCGCATCCTTAGTTCCCGGTGTTACGAGCATATCTCCGTCAAGATTCTTTTCCAGGAGGCTCATTTGATCCCTGTAAGCGGCCGCATCCTCATACCTCATTTCCTCAGATGCCTTCTCCATACTCTTTTTGAGTAGCTTTCCTACCTCCTTTTTCTCTCCTCTCAAAAACATCTTTACCTGCTCTACCACTTCCCCGTACTCCCCCTCCCCTGTCTTTCCGGCGCATGGGCCCAGACAAAGGCCCATGTAATAATTCAGACAAGGCCTCTGAGCGTGACGTCTGAACTTCTCATCCTTACAGTCCCTTAGCGGAAATATTTTATGAATAATTTTCTTTGCCCTCTTTAGGGCTCCTGCTGAGGCGAACGGTCCGTAGTAAAGGGCCCCATCTTTCAGGACTCTTCTGGTAAGTGACAACCTTGGGAATTTCTCTCTTGAGTCCAAACGAAGCGATAGATAATTCTTATCGTCCCTAAGCTTGATATTGAATTTTGGTTTTTTCTGCTTTATCAAAGAGTTTTCGAGCATCAGCGCTTCACGCTCGTTCTTCGTTACAAAATAGTCCAGGTCCGTGACGTCCTTCATCAAGTAGCGTATATGTGGCCTCTGCACATCTTCGCCCTTTGCAAAATATGATCGAATTCGAGATCTTAAGTTCTTAGCCTTCCCTATATACATAGACCGGCCCCTTATGTCCTTTAAAATATATACACCTGTAGACTGGGGAATTGAGCCTATTTTCTCTCTGCTGACGCTCATAACTTGTTAAGATTAATGGGTTTATTTCTTACGGCAAGTTTTTTTGGTGTGTTATGATCCTTCTTCTACTTTCGATTTTAGGTTATTGAGCCCCCTATCAAACATCTCCCCCACCATAGAGTCCATCATCAAGGCAAAATACCCTCCGATTATCGGGGAATTCATATCACCGCTCATTATCCACGTTACTCTTGTATCTCCGTCCTTTAGATCCTCATACGCCATAGCGCTCTGGCATTCATATAAACCACCCTCGAAAACCAAATCATATTCAATACCCTCTTCTTGAGAATCCTTCGTTATTGTAAGCGCCCCGTCACCACTATCCCCTACCCAATATTGGCTTGCTCCTACACCTGAAGTTTTTTCCCCTCTTGTAACCACTATTGTAGGATCCTCCTCTTTCCACGGAGCCCAATCGTCCCATTTATTTAAATCCCCTACGTACTCATGCACCTTTTCAGGCCCTGCATTTATTACTATAGACCTTTCAACCGTATAGCTAGTCGGTAGGAACAATCCCACTATTGCTATCAGAATTAAAATTGCTAGAATCACTAAAAGAAAAGTTTTCAAGAATCTCATTTTTTTCTATTTTTACCTGGTCCCTGCCTACCGCGGTAACTACTATGGTAATTACCGCAGTATCTACCGGTGTATTTACTACACTACTTACCGCGGTACTCTGCCTCTATCACTTTTCTTGTTGTTGGATCTATTTTAATGCCCGCCCTTACTCTCTCTTTCAATACTTGATCGCGCTGCAGTACTCTGAACTTTCTACCATATATTCCAAGCGAGGGCTCCTCTACTTTTATATTCATCTTCTCCTCAAGAGAATGTATTGCCACCCTTATTGTTTTATCGGAAAGTCCTGTTCTTTCCTTAAGCTCTTTTAAACCGAATCTATGAGTATCGGATTTTCTCCTTAGGCACTCCTCAAACATCGAAGCGTATACTTTATTCTCAGAGCGGCTCAGCAGGGGATCTTCAGAATAATTCTTGTTCCCGAACTCCTTTCTTTTGGGAATCTTTTTCCTGCCCTCTATTGCCGTACTACCTACCGCAGTAGTTACCGCACTACCTACATCGGTAGGTACCTCGGTAACATTTCTATCTTTTGGCTCTACCTCTGGGATTTGTCTCTCTTTCTTAAATTCATCAAAGTACTTCGTAGCCACTTTATGCGCATTTACAGGGCTTGAGCGTTTCTGCATAGACTCGAGCATATCGGTAAGTCTGCCGCCGCCAGCAGCAGAACCTTTCTTTTTACGAGCCCCTGATGATGTACTTTCTTCCTTCGTTTTTTTCATTTTCATAGATTTTTAGTACTTCTTTTGCAAGTCTCCTATAATCCGTTGCGCCAGGGGAGACTGGGTCATACTCGAGTATGTGCTTGCCGTATCCGCTTGCTTCTTTTAGCTTCACATTAGAGTGAATAGGAGAAAAAGTATTTGGGTCAAACTTCTTATTTATAGCTTCGAGCACAGCGCGGCTAACAGTCGTGACCTTATCATGCATCGTGGGGAGCCCGTAGGGCACAATTGGAAAATCCGGGCGTGAGGAATAGACCTCAAAAAGCGTCTCATCTATCATACTCACCGCGTCAAGCGCCATTGGCTGTGTCTGAACCACAATCACGATATCATCTGAGGCAAAAAACGCGTTAATCGACAAAGTCGCAAGGGAAGGGGGGCAGTCTATTAAAACGAAATCGAACTTTCTTTTAATTCTCTGTATACACTTACGCAGCCTATGGTCTTTCTCAATAAGAGAGGACATTGAAAGGTCGGCGCGACTCATAGCCAGGTTGGCGGGTATTAAATAAAGCCCGCGTGTTTCATGCTCCACTATCAAACTGTTTACATCGATACTGTTGTTCCTATCAACCAGAAGGTCGTTTATTGTAGTCTCAAAATTATTTGGATTAAACCCCAAATGAGATGTGGCATTGCCCTGGGGATCCAGGTCTATCACAAGCACATTGCATCCCTTTTCCGCAAGGCATGCAGAGAGGTTTACAGCCGTCGTGGTTTTACCCACGCCGCCCTTATGGTTTGCAACTGCAATTACTTTCATCTAAAACGCCTCTCCTCAACTCTTAAATACACAAACCGTACTCACCTAATGTTATATCAATTAATAACAATTATATCAAGATAAAAGGGGATAATTTGTGTGTAAATCAAAGCTCCGGCACCAATATAGCCCTAGGGGTTTCGGTCATAAATTCAGCCGCGGACACATTAACAATTTCTTAACATTGATTTAGGCGTTTAAAAGTCATATAATATGCTGGAGTGGGCATTAAAAAGCCGCCGAAGCTTTAGCGTTTAGCATAAAACGACGGCGGCAACCGGAAGGTGGAACAATTTAATGATACCCTTTCTCGCTTTTAAATGTCAAGCTTTTTAATGCCTTTGTAAGAACAAATATCGACATTTGTTCGGGTCACAATATGCCTAACGCAAAACAAGACAAAACAAAGATAGTCCAAATATGGGGCGAAATACTTGACGAGGGGTTTACGAGCGTACCCAACATCCTTCTCAGATACCGCTCTCAGATAGGGCTTAAACCAAAACACATCATGCTCATAATCGACATTATGTCGTTTAAGTGGGACAAGGGTTCTCCTTTCCCGAGTTACTCCACTCTGTCTCTCAGGGCAGGGGTCGAGGAAAGAAGTATAAAGCGAATAACGCAAGATCTAGAAGAGTTGGGCCTCTTAGTTAAAACCCCCAGGTTTGATGAGGAGACAGGCGCCCAAGTCACCACTGTATTCGACTTCCGGCCACTCGTTCAAAAACTCATAGAAGAAATGAATGAAGACCAGGGAGGGGAAGAAGGGGTTAGTATAGAAAAGGAGAAACCTGATTCAGAGAACAAAAATAAAGATAAAAACAAAACCCCCAAAAGACCAGTAAATAAAGGGAAAAAAGGGGATGACAAAAATGTCATGGGGGAGGGTGACAAAAATGTCACCCGGGGGGTGACAGAAACGACACCGGGGAGGGTGACAAAAATGTCACCCAAAGAATACACATATATAGATAAGAATAATAATGTATTAACCCTTGGGGATAACAGTACCTATAGTAGGGGCAAAAAAAGAAACGGAAACGAAGCAAAAAAAACCAAAGAAAGGGTTAGTAAATATTTTAGAGAAAGTATTTTTAGGAACAGGATATTCGAAATCTACGACAACCTGGTAGATCTAAAAACCTTAGAAGAGTTGGTAGAAGAAGGAGCATACAGGGCAAGTAAGGATGTTCTTATAAACAGGACAAAAGATTTCGACAAGAACGGGGTAAATATAAAACCCGACAAAATATCCAAAATAGCAAGAAAAGAATTCCCATACAACGAGATGCCCGGAAGAAAAACAGAAGCGAGAAAATTCTACACCGCGGCCATATGCAACATAGTCTCAGATCTCATATCTCAGGCGATGTCACAGAAAGAAACCTGAATCCAAATCTGTATATTCTTACATCCAAAGAGTGTATAAAAAAAACAACATTTAGTTGTACATAACCTCTACGGTTGACTTTTATCAATGTCTATTTAATATAAAGTGCCACAAAAAAATAATAAATCAGGGGGCGATTATCAATGGCCAGTAAAATACCGGGAACGGACGAAGCACGCGAAGTACTAAAAAAACATAAAATCGTTATTGCCGGCGTAGGCGAAACGGATCAGGGTAAGATCCCTAACAAGAGCTCTTTTCATTTCCTTTCAGAGGCGTCGAAAATTGCAATTCAAGATGCCGGAATACAAAAATCAGACGTAGATGGACTCGTTACAGCATTCTCATTAGTTGAGCACACTTTCATGCACTGTACGACGTTTGCCGACTACTTCGGCATGAAGCCGAAATTTTTCTCATCCGTCGCAGTGGGCGGAGCAACCGCCGTTTGGATGGCTGCTGAGGCTGCAATGGCGATCGCTTCAGGTCAGGCAGAGGTAGTGCTCTGCGTGAGGGGCGACAACACACTGTCAGGAATATCTTCCTCTGGAATGGTAGCTCTCATTCGTGAGATGTGCCACGCCGAGTTTGAATTCCCCTACGGTCTCACCACTCCAGGCGGATACGCTCTTGCAGCGCAGAGATACCTGCACGACTTCGGAGCCACACGCGAGCACCTGGCAGCCGTTGCCGTCACTATGCGTAAGCACGCAGCCAATAAAGAAAACGCTATGAACAAAGAGCCTCTCACCATAGAGGACGTAATAAACTCACGCATCATTGCAGAGCCTCTCACTAAATACGACTGTTCAATCATCTCAGACGGAGGAGCCGCGTTCATCGTAACAACTGAAGCTAAGGCCAAAGAGCTCGGTATACAGAACAAGCTCGCTTATCTATGGGGCATGGGACAGGGTTACTCACATCAGTACCTCACTACGCTCCAAGATTTAGACCAGATCTATAACGCCATAAACACCTCAGGGCAAAAGGCGTTTCAGACAGCAGGTATAAGCCAAAAGGACGTAGACATCGCATTCCTTTACGACTGCTTCACCATCACCGTACTCCTCACGCTTGAGGGGCTCGGGTTCGTTCCCAAAGGCGAGGGCGGCGCGTTCGCACTTGAGGGGCGCATGGAGATCGGAAAGGATCTTCCCGTAAATACTCACGGGGGTCTCTTGTCTCAAGCTCACCTGGGAGCAATGCATCACGTAGTAGAGGCAGCTCTTCAACTCAGAGGAGACGCCGGACCAAGGCAGGTAGATGACGCGGAGGTTGCCATCGTTCACGGAAACGGCGGTATCGTATCCGCTCACAGCACAATACTCTTGGGCAAAGAGCCACTTTCTTAATAAATAGGAGATTTGAAAATGTCAGAAGAAAAAACATACAACAAACCGCTTCCGGAGTTTAGACCGGAAACAAAACCTTACTGGGAAGCAGCAAAAAACCACGAGCTCGTAATCCCGCGCTCAAAGACCACGGGGGAGTATTTTTTCTATCCCCGCGCTCTTTCGCCGGGCGAGGACATGACTGATGAGATAGAATGGGTCAAGGCTAGCGGTAAGGCGAAAGTGTGGACTTATGCAATACACCACATGGGCCCCTCAAAGGCCTACAAGGGTGATCCCCCCTACGTCGTAGCTCTGGTAGAGACCGAAGAAGGGGTAAAGATGATGACTAACATCGTTGATATCGATCCTCACGAGGTAACAGTCGGGATGGAAGTAGAAGTGGTTTTTGATGATGTTACCGACGAAGTGACATTGCCCAAATTCAAACCGGTTGGATAAAGTGGGGACAGAGGCGAGCGCCTCACAGCGATGCCCGCAAGAATAAAATCAGAAATGGGGACGGGCGGGAGTGCGAAGCACGATCCGGGGGAATTAATTAGAGATCAAATCGACACGTAAACAGGGTAGGGCGCTCTTAATTTTGTGAGCGATGCCCGCGCGCCCACATGTATTAATATTTCTATAAGGAGAAAGAATTATGCCAGAGGAAACAATACGCCTATTTTACGAAGACCTCGAAGAGGGGGCCGAGCACGAGAGCACGGGTAGGACCATCACCGAGACCGATGTTGTGAGCTTTGCAGGACTATCCGGTGATTTCAACAACATGCATATCGACGAGGAGTTTGCCAAAAAGACAGTATTCACTACTAGAGTCGCACACGGACTTTGTGTTCTTTCTGTGGCCTCGGGGCTCTGGTTCACGATGCCGCGCCTTGCAACGATTGCGTTTATGGGTCTTGAGGACTGGAGATTCTCAGGAGCCGTTAAATTCGGAGACACCATACACATAACCAGAAAACTCGTTGAGAAAAGAGAGCACAAGCGCCCCAATATGGGATTCCTCATATTTGAAGTCAACGTCCACAACCAGGGCGGCGACGTCGTTCAGAAGGGTAAATGGGTAATCTTGGTACAGAGAAAAGAAAGCGCGTAATTTAACCGAATACCGCCCCGATTTCTTAAAATTTATGCAATTCGGNGCGTCTTCTCCAAACAACCTTTTAACCTCCCGCTATTATTGACTATTTATTTTTCTTATAGTATTTTTCCACCCTGTTTTTAGCTAAATAATAAAAATTTATCTTGACATGGACATGCGAAATGTGATAAATCCTATGTCATATGTTTGGTATCACCTTTGTGGAAGGTGGAAAATCCACAAAACACAATAACTCAAGGAGGTATGGAGAGATATGGCCGTCGATTTATTGCTAGGATACGTTTTGTTGTTGGTAGGATTTGTGTTTTTCTGTAATGGTATGACCGTTATGGGTAAAACAGGGGCTAAGGAAGTTGGAGTATTAAACTTGGCCGTAGCCATACTGATTCTTATAGCAGCATGGCACCTGCACGGATTGGAACAAACCGCAGCTACAGCTTTAGTTTCGGTTTTTGCTCTAATTTATTTCATGGTGGCAGGTATTTTTATTCACGGTTACGATGCAAAGGGGCTTGGATGGTTCTGTCTTTTTGCTACAGTCGTGTTTATTTGGTACGGTGTACACTTCTACAGCCTTGAAGCGGTTATTCCTGGCTTCATGTACTATGCTATATTCTGCTGGGCATGGGCACTGCTCGTATTCTTAGTGTTCCTCGCTTTCTCACTAGGAAAAGCAGTAGGGCCTGCAATCGCGTGGCTCTTTGTTATAGAAGCTATTCTTACGCTTCTTATTCCGGGTATGTTCATACTTACGGGTAAATGGACACCGGTTGCTAACTATGTAAGCTCGCTCGGTGGTTAGTATTTAGAAAGAAAGATATAAAATCAAAGAAAGTAAACAAGAAGGGCTATAGGTTAAACCTGTAGCCCTTTTTTTACGCCGCCTGGGTCTTTGTAGAAACTCCTCGTTCTTTGTCAAAATTCTTATTATATATATAATATTCATTACGGGGACAGAGGCGAGCGCTTCACAGCGATGCCTGCGGGAATAAAATCAGAAGACAGAGGCTGGGGGCCGCGAGCGAAAGTATTGTGTGAGCGAGGGCGGGTTAGGAATAAATCAAATAACACGGGTAATCCGGAAGGAGGTCTTAATAATGAGAGACGTATACATACTAGGAGTAGGGTCTACTAACTGCGGGAGGTTCCCGGAAAAGGCAGCCCACGTACTGGGCCGTGAAGCCTCATGGGCGGCAATAAAAGACGCCGGCATCCATCCGAGAAAAATAGAAATCGCATTTTGCGGTCACGTTTACCAGGGGATGGGGGTAGGTCAAAGGACCTTAAAAGAGATCGGGCTCGTTGGGCAGCCTACTATTAACGTAGAGGGCGCCTGCGGGAGCGGCACACTCTCATTCTGGGAAGCCTGGAGGACTATAGCGTTCGGCCAGTACGACGTAGCGCTCGCTCTGGGTATAGAGAACCTGAGCCGGGTACTTTCAGGGGGACCGCTGCCGCTCGAAGAAGACGACATAGAGGTCGCTTTGGGCATGGGTATGCCGGGCCTTTACGCAATAAGAGCGAAAAAGTATATGGACGAGTACGGAGTCACTTCCGAGCAGCTTGCTAAAGTTGTTGTAAAGAGCCGGCATCACGCGGCTATGAACCCGGTGGCTCAGTACAGAAAAGAAATGACAATAGAAGAAGTGCTTGATTCCCCGATGATTGCCGACCCGCTTACGCGTAACATGTGTTGTCCTGTAGGCGACGCATCGGCAGCGGCAGTACTCTGCTCGGCCGACATGGTGGACAAGCTTGCTACCAAAACCCCGATCAAGGTGCTCGGCTGCGTAGCACAGTCAGGCAAGTACTCAAGCCCCAAAGGACTCACGTGCGATCCTTCAGAGAACGTCATGAGAACTTCAAGGATGGCCTACGAAGAGGCAGGGCTCGGGCCTGAGGACATGGACGTAGCGGAGATACACGACGCTTTCTCGATAGCCGAGATGATGGTTTATGAAGCCCTTGGGTTCTGCGAGAAAGGGGAGGGCGCAAGGCTCATAGAGGATGGGAGCACCTGGGTAAACGGCGGCGGTGTGGCCGTAAACCCCGGAGGCGGACTTCTCTCAAGAGGTCACCCAGTAGGCGCAACAGGTCTTCTCCAGACAGCTGAGATCGTTTACCAGCTCAGAGGCGAAGCAGGAGCGCGCCAGCAGGAAGGTGCAAACGTCGGCATTATTGAGACCATGGGCGGCGCTCAGCCTGCTATGGACGGAATAACCTGCGTCGTGAGTATTTTAGGTAAATAGAAAACATCTATTTAAAATAAGTCCCCGGATACAGGGGGAGGGTGAAAGATCTTTCACCCTGTGTGGGTGAAAAAAACTTCACCTACGAGGGTGAACATTTCTTCACCCCTAATACTAGAGAAGTAAGTTACAAGAATAAAGATATAAAAAAAGAACATTACAAAAAAGGGTGAGCCTATCACCCTTTTTTTATTTCTACCTTTTAAGTAGGATCATCGAATGAGTACCATAAAAGAAAAGGCAAAAACTTTCGTCGACCTTTTGCGCTCATCTGAGTACGCGGTTGCCTTTACAGGTGCGGGGATCAGCACAGAGTCCGGAATCCCCGATTACCGCTCCCCTGGCACGGGGCTCTGGGAAAAGATGGATCAGTCCGTAGTGTCTCTCGGCGGCTTTTTGAGGAACCCCTCTGCATACTACGACTATGCGGTCGAGCTCCATCCCGTCAGGAGCGCCGCAAAACCCAATCCTGCCCATTTCCTTCTGGCTGAGCTTGAAGACAAGGGAATTTTAAAGGGTCTGATCACTCAAAATGTAGATGGTCTCCATCACGAAGCGGGCTCGGGGAACGTGCACGAGCTCCACGGCTCGCTCCGTCAGGCCGTTTGTTTAGACTGCAGTGTGCTCGAGACCATGAACGAGGTTATGGAAAGAGTGTTTTCTGGGCAAAACCCGCCCCTCTGCCGTGAATGCGGAGGGGTTTTGAAGCCAAACGCCGTATTCTTCGGTGAAGCGCTCCCACAGATCCCCTGGGAGTCCTCTGTAGAGCTAGCGCGCTCCTCCGATCTCTTTATAACCATCGGCTCCTCCCTTCAGGTCTCTCCCGCAAGTTCGCTGCCCGACACTGCCCTTAGGGCCGCTGCCAAGCTCGTTATCCTTAACCTTACGGTGACCCCTTTTGATTCCGAGGCAGCTCTTGTTGTAAGAGAGAAAATAGGTGAGTTTTCATCAACAGTTACAGAAATTTTAAGCCTCTAAATCCACAGTTTATCAACAAAACGCTAAAAATTAAGTCCCCAGCTTAATTTTTTTTCCGAAACTTAAAAAAACCTCTTGACAACAGACCCCTATTTTTGATATAAGTACTTGGGATGGGGTGCAGAACCGTACGTTAATTCCATATTAATTACGTTTCTCCTCTAAGGTTGGCAACATCCGGTATCAAAAATTTACATAGGAGGTTTATAATATGCCAAGTCATCTTAATGTCCCTTCGAAGTATTGGGAACTCACGAAGGAGGTTCCACCTCCTCCGATAGAGAGAGACATTAACACATGGATCATAGCGAATCCGTCAGATCCGCTATGGGACATCGATGTTCTCCCTCTCACTTACACAGATAGCCGCTGGTCTGCTTTTGTTGTTAGAGTAGACGAGGCTACGAGACAGCGTCTTACCCCGAATCCACCGCTTACGGTCTGGGACGGAGAAAACGCTGATTTAGTTGAGTACTGGTATGTTGACCATCAGAACACGATGTTAGGTCCATACCTCGAATTTGGTGTAACGATTTCTGCTACATATAAGGACCCTAAGGGAAATGTATGGAAAGCCGGTTACTATCCATATATGTATCTCACCGGTGATGCGCCAGTTGATGCTGGTCGTGTGCTCGGTTTCCCGAAAAAGATGTCATACATCAGAATTACCACCCATGGCGGAGAAAAAGGAACCGATTTCTTCGGTTATGCAATGACTCGTAATGGGTATTTGCTACATAGCTCCACCGGTCAGTTTGATGACAAGCAAGTAACGCCTCCATATTTCTACGGTAAAGTAGACTGGGGTAAATTCAACATGAAAGTTGTTAGTAGGCCGGATCTTTCAAGCTCCGAATGGCAGCTAACCTATCTGCCTTCAGAGTTGCCTGAAGCTTTCAACATCAAAGGCCATCGCTTCCAGATCAAGCCTGAGCATACACGTACAGCTTCAAGTGATGCTATTAACTGGTTCCAGCAGGCTACACCTTTTGATAACATGGGTGCGGAAATGAAGATTCAGGAAGTTACTGGTCTTATTTCATTCGTATTTGACCTTATTATTCCGGTTCCGGCAGTTCTGTGGACCGAAACTTATGAGCGTCCTGCCAGCTACAGGGGCTATGCGACTCCATATAAATATGGACTTCGTCAGCAGTTCCCGATCAGTCAGGGATCATAAAACATTAGGTCACGGGGCGCTTCATTGAGTCCCGGTATTTTTTGCGGTTGTTTTAAAAAATGAATGAAAAAAATATAGGAGGTATTACCAATGGGTTTACAGGCAAATGAATATAGCTATCCATGGTTGGCAGAAGGCGAGGTACCGCCTCTACCTCTGGATAGAGACAGGATCCACATCATTTCACAAGGTGTGGCTGACCCTGTATTTGACTATGATATCGTTCCGCTTACCTATACGGAAAGCCGCTGGATGGCTTTTGTTATGCGCGCGGACATAAACAACATGAAAGGAGTTGTTCCGACACCAATCGAAGTTCAGGACGACGTTATCGAATTCTGGTACGTTATCCACAGAAACACGATGCTTGGGCCATACATGGAAATGGGTGTAACATTCTCCGCATCAGTTGATTCCGGAGACGGCCAGATCTACAAAGCCGGCTACTATCCTTACATGTATCTTTCCAACGACTCTCCGATCTTTGCGGGTAAAGAGCCGTTCGGATTCCCGAAGAAAGCTGCTTACATCGCTGCTTTCGAGCACGGAACAAACAATAACTATTTCAACATGCTCATGGAGCGTCGTGGATATATTCTCCACACCGCTAACGGCCGTTATTCCGACAAGCCTCTTTCCACAAAACCTACGTTTTATGGCAAGACTGACTGGGGCCGCATGAACTATCGTATTACCACGCATCCGGACGTAACGAAGAGTACCCATGAGGTTACTTATCTTCCGTCCGAGCTGCCTCCGGGTTTTGGAACAGGACACCGTTTCATGCTTAATCCTGAGAGCATTCGCACCGCAACAGGTGACGATATTCGCTCATGGTACATGAGTGGAACCCCATTTGACTACATGGGCGGCCAAATTCCGGCCACAGAGCTTGTAGGTATTATCAGTTTTACCTTCAACCTCATAATTCCGCCGGCTGCTACAATTTGGACAAGAGTTGTAGAAAGAGACCCAGCAAAAGATTTTGGTGCTCTTCTCTATTCCACACCGTTCAAATACACCATGCGTCATCGTTTCATGGTTCCACAGTACTCACAGGGTTAATTCACCCCAGAGTTACTACGGAAACAAAGATTTTAAATCAGGCAGGGCTCCCCTCGCGGGGGCTCTGCCTTTTTTATTGTGAAGGAATGAAGCGGGGAAGGATCTTATTTGAAGTCGTCATGCTGAACTTGTTTCAGCATCTCATCTTTTCCCTCTTTTTATTATGCAAAAGAAGATGAGAAGTTTGGTTTCTTTAAAAAAAGGGGAATGCCGAGGTAAATCGTAAGGTCTATATAACCCTTTTCCCAATCTCACTCTTAGTCAAAACTATATAAAACTTCTTCCTGTCCCTACCGGGCTTAGTCTCATCGTAGAGCTGAAGCGTCTCCCAGAGCTTTTCCCAGGTCAGCTCCCCGACCCTGGTCTCTTTTTTCCCAAATCCCCTTTCGTCTGTTACTGAAATAGTAAGATTTGATGTAGTATGAGTCTGGTTCATTTTACTCCCAATCTTGTCACAGAATTGTTAAGGAAATATAGTCCTACAGTTAAGATATCGTGAATCAAAAAAAGATGCTGAACTTGTTTCAGAATCTTTTTTTCTTTTTATTCCCTCCTTTCTCAAAGGAACTCTTTCGAGCAAGCGAGAAATAGATCTAAGTTGCCCTAGTACTGGGCTGAACTTACTGAAACCAAAATAAGGGAGGATTCGTTGTCTTTTAGGAAAGATTACGCGCTAAACTCAAGCTCAAGAGCCTCTTCAATGTCCTCTTCCCCGTAAGCCGCCACAAGGTCAGGAAGCCCGATAATCCGTCTCATGGACCTGAGCTCCTGTATGGAATGCTTTCTTCTCTTCTTGATTAATTTGGTTCTGATTTTAAGCATTCTCATCGTATTTGAAAGGCTTCTTTTCTCTTCTTCTTCGCCGCTCAGCAAGCGCTCCTTCTTGGCCATTGAGCTCTGAAGAGACTTATAAAGATTATATTCCTCTTCAGGAATAAAGTTATCCAGATACGCGTATGCATCCTCAATCATATCTCTTTTTCCTATGTAATCCCGGTGCAAAAGGAATATGGCCAGTGCGTGCCTTATAGTGGCAGAAGGGAAAGGCAATAAGGACTCGGGTAAAGCTGCCGGGAGGAGCTTTAAGGGCTCGGGCAGAGCTTTTTCGTTAATAAGCGCAAGCTGGTCTGCGTATGCTGATACAATGGTTTTAGGGTGTAAGTTCTCTTGTTCTTTACTCAACAAAGCTTCCCGGGGGCCGGGCACTGAAAACGTAACAGTCCGTAATATTTCGTTAATATTATTGCTCAATTAAACAGATAAAAAAACAATTTTGCCTGGGCCCCTCAGCCTCAGTTGGAATTTCTGCAGAGGCTATTTTCTATTCTATCATGTACCATGAGGGTTCCACAATACCTAAAAAAAGTTTTTTGAAAATAATCTAAAATTATCTCCAATTTTCCTACCAAGGGGCATCGCATTTATGTCATTCTCGAATGTGTTAATCGGGAATCCACATATTCTTGTTCCTTTCTTAAAGGGGATTAGAGAATATTTGTAGTCATTGTGAAGGAGCGGAGCGACTGCGGCAATCCCACATTAATTCCTTTCCCCTTGATGAGGGAAGGTTAGGATGGAGGTGATAAACTTACTGTCATAGCAAGCGAAGTATGGCAATTCTTTGCTTTTCTCCTCCCTTTGGAAAAGGCCGCCCAGGAGGGATTAGTGGCTTATATTTAGAGGGTTTAGATTTGCTAGTTTACATAAGATACCTTATCGGAAGTGGCGTCTGTGATCTACTTGAATCCCGAAACCCCATACTAATGCCGCTATTGCATTCANTTTTATTTTATTCTNAGAAAGTGTTTCGCTCATAAAGATAAAAGAATTCTTATAAGGAGTAATTTGTAGTGCAATAGCGGTAATAGATAGCCTCTTGCATTGCAGCCCCTTTTCTAATATCCTCCCTCTCTACTATGAAATTCGGCTCGCACGTATCAATTGCCGGCGGTATAGACAAGGCCCCGGAGCGTGCCCACGCGCTCGGCTGCGAATGTTTTCAGATTTTCACTCGCTCTCCTCGCGGCGGCAAGGCTCCCGCGCTGGGCAAGGATCTTGTCGACTCATTACTGACAGCCTGTTCTGAATATAACCTCGCCGATTACTACGTCCATACCCCCTACTATATTAATTTTGCTTCCGACAAAAAAGAGCTCCGATCTTCTGCGGTCGCAATCGTAAGAGAAGAGCTCGAACGCGCTCACACTATAGGCGCAAGCTACGTTATGACCCACCTCGGAAGCTCTAAAGACACGGCCCGTCCCGATGCCGTCCGTCTGGTAGCAGAGGGCATATCAAGGACGATTGAAGGCACAGACCTGTCAGGTCTTCTTCTCCTCGAAAACACTGCCGGCCAGGGCGCCACCATCGGAGATACGTTCGAAGAGCTCGCCGAGATCCTTGAGCTCGTCGGAGACCCTGGGCTCGGCATATGCATAGACACGGCCCACTTACTGGCCTCAGGCTACGACATAAGAACTGAAAATGCGCTACAGGACACTCTAGATGTTATCTCGCGAACCGTAGGCATGACCCGGGTAAAACTGATACACGGAAACGATTCCAAAGCTGATCTGGGAGAGAGAAAAGACCGTCACGAGCACATAGGCAAGGGCAAGGTCGGCATAGAAGGCTTTAAAGCCATTTTAAGCCATCCTGAGCTTAAAAACCTGAACATGATAGCAGAGCTGCCTCCCGACAAGGTAGCTACCGATATAGCCCTCTTAAAACGCCTCAGAAAGGGTCTCTTATCAAAATCCTAACCCCGCTTTACAATCCTCTCTATAGTAGTAATTATTAATCGGCATGAATCCTACAATAATAGCAGCTAAGGGCGAGCACGAGCTCTTTATACTACCGCACATGGCAAACAGGCACGGCCTTATCGCAGGAGCCACCGGAACCGGCAAGACCGTCACTCTACAGGTGTTGTCAGAGAACTTCAGCAGGCTCGGGGTCCCGGTTTTTCTGTCGGACGTAAAGGGAGACCTGGCCGGGCTCTCTAGTCCTGGGAAAGAGCATCCGAAGATAGATGAGCGCGTTAACACTATCGGCCTCTCAGATTTCAATTTCAGTGAGTCCCCAGTTGCCTTCTGGGATCTTTTCGGTGAAAAGGGCCACCCGATCCGCACTACAATTTCCGAAATGGGCCCCCTACTTCTAAGCCGGCTTCTGAACCTAAACGATACGCAGTCGGGGGTACTGACGCTTGTATTCGAGATCGCCGACGATAACGGCCTTCTCCTCCTGGATCTAAAGGACCTGAGATCTATGATAAAACATGTAGGCGACAACGCGCCGCAGTATAAAACAGAGTACGGGAACATCTCCCGTGCCAGCATCGGGGCCATACAGCGCAACCTGATTTCACTCGAGAACGAAGGAGGAGACGTATTTTTCGGAGAGCCAGCGCTCGACCTGGATGACTTTCTTCAGACAGACTCCAACGGAAACGGCATTATTAACATCCTTTCCGCGGACAAACTGATCCGCTCACCCAGGCTGTACGCGACGTTTCTACTCTGGCTCCTCTCAGAGCTGTTCGAGCAAATGCCCGAAGTGGGAGATCCTGAAAAACCAAAACTAATATTCTTTTTTGACGAAGCCCATCTTCTTTTCAATAAGGCCCCTAAAGCCCTTTTAGAGAAAATAGAGCAGGTAGCGCGGCTTATCCGCTCAAAAGGTGTCGGGGTTTATTTCGTCACCCAGAACCCGCTAGACATACCCGACGCTGTTCTGGGACAGCTCGGAAACCGTGTTCAGCACGCGCTCCGCGCATACACTCCCCGCGATCAAAAGGCCGTCAGAGCTGCAGCCGAGACTTTTAGAATTAACCCTGCACTGGATACTGAAACCATCATAACGGAGCTAGGTGTAGGTGAGGCCCTCGTGTCTTTCCTTGACGAGAAAGGCCGGCCGAAAGTCGTAGAGCGAGCGCTCATCCGCCCCCCGTTTAGTCGAATGGGCCCCGTCACTCCCCAGGAGCGCACCCTCATAATCAACAATTCCCTTGTGATCGGAGTTTATGAAAAGACTATAGACCGTGAGTCTGCTTACGAGCTCCTAAAAAAACGGGCCGAGAGCGCCCCTAAAAACCCTCCGCCCAAAAAAAAGAAGCGCACCCGGAGAAGCGACACCGCAATAGAGGCAATGACGAAAAGCGCCGCTCGCTCGCTTGGTAGCAGGATAGCAACAGAGTTAGTCCGGGGCGTCCTAGGCTCTCTCCTTGGTGGAAGGCGCAGGAGATAAAATCTTTCTTCTTTTTTCGATAAGTTAAACCCGAGTCTTAAACTGACGTCTCAATAAGTGTGGACAAAAAATCGATATTTAAGAATCAACTTTAAGTAATGGGGAAGGTTTTTCGTTCTCAAAAACTCTTACTTCCGCAATTCCACAAGTCAGCTACACTCAATTTTAAACTTCTCGAAGAGTCATACTCGTTATATCATAAAAGGTTCCGCCATTATTTTTAAGCTCCTTTTGACAGCTATGCTAAACTTTCTTTGTGGCCGATCATGAAAAGCGACTTTAAAATTCATAGCCCCTTCTCCCCCACCGGGGACCAGCCCGCCGCTATAAAAGAGCTTACGGAAGGAGTGCGGAGCGGGGAAAAGCATCAAGTACTGCTTGGAGTTACCGGGAGCGGAAAAACATTCACCATAGCAAATGTTATAGCCAAGCTAGGGCGCCCTACCCTCATCATCGCGCACAATAAAACCCTGGCAGCCCAGCTCTACGGTGAGTTAAAAGAGCTTTTCCCCGAAAATTCCATCAGATACTTCGTAAGCTACTACGACTACTATCAGCCCGAGGCCTACATCCCATCCACCGACACGTACATTGAAAAAGACTCTCAGGTAAACGAGCA
>JGI24023J19991_10001167_pt1 | contig 20507 bp, 20 predicted proteins | sample Cruoilmetagenom1_FD_19991 | JGI IMG/M metagenome (IMG submission 19991) | reverse complement strand
TATAGATCTTTTAAAATTTAAAGTACGAGGTTGCTTTAGAGCTTAAATGGGAAATCCGGTGAGAATCCGGTGCAGCCCACTCGCTGCTGTAAGTAGTCCCNAAAGTCCTTTGCATTATGTCACTGGAATTAATTCTGGGAAGGCGCAAAGGAGACCCGAGGCTACAAGCCAGAACACCTGCCTTAGTACTTATGTCTTACTTTTCTTCGGGGGGAGAAGGTAAATGGGTATTAAACACATTCCGCCTCCCGGTTACTTAGATAACCGGAGGTATTCATAATCAAGTTATTCCTAACTGCGCTTCTTATTTTCTTTGCTTCTTTTGCCTTTGCTCAAGAAAATCAGGATACAACTTTAGAAACTGTTATTGTAGAGGACACTCCAATAGAACCTCCTCTTAACTACCCGTCCGCCTTTTCCACGATAATAGAGGTTGAGAACTTCACGGGTGAGTATAAAACAGCAGCAGAGCTTTTGTCCTTCTCACCAGGAGTGGTAGTAAGGGATTTTGGCGGTTTTGGGCAGCTAAAGACAATGTCTATACGAGGTTCGTCAAGCGACCAGGTAGTTATTCTGTTAGATGGAGTGAGATTAAATAACCCTCTAGGAGGCGGGGTCGACCTTTCGACAATCCCAGTTAGTTATGTCGACAGATTCGAGGTTATACGGGGCGGCGCGTCGGCTTTTGCGGGAACAGATGCATTAGGCGGAGTTGTTAATATTGTAACCAAACCAACCGACGAACCCTTCACTTTCGGCTCAGCCACTTACGGATCTTATGAAACGTTCGCTCTTAATGTGGGACGCGCTCAAAAAATTGGCAATTTCAGTTACCTCGTCTCGTTTGCTCATGCTCAAAGTAAAGGGGATTTTAAGTTTAAATCAGTCAATGACCTGACGCTAACGAGAATTAATAATGATTTTCACTCCGAGAGCTTACTTACCAAACTTGCTTATGATTTTGATAATGGTTGGGATATAAGTTTATTAAATGAGTTTTTCTATGATGACCGAGGAGTGCCGGGCCTTGGAGAATTTCAGCAGCCCAATGCAACCCAGAAAGACCTTAGAAACCTGACCAGCATTAACATCTCAAAAGAACAATTTGTTAGACCTGAGCTTGACCTTGATATTACCCTTTATAACAGATTTGACAGNCTTGAATTTACCAATCCAACTCCAACAATTGGTATCCCTATAGATACACTNAGTAAAACATATGCATTTGGCATAAACCCCAGGCTCACCTGGTTTGCTCCTTATAATCAGACTATTACTTTTGCAACCGAGGCGAGGGCGGAATTTTTAAGTGATGATGATTTTGATAATCCAAGACGATTTACATACAGCGCATTCGCAAGTGATGAAATCTCGCTGTTTGATGAAATATTGCTAATTAATCCGGTCTTGCGATTAGACGTTTGGACAACTCATCAGGATGAAACTACTACTGATGTAGGATTTTCGCCTAGACTTGGAGTCGTTGTATCTCCAAAGAACTATCTTTCGTTTAAAGCCAATATCGGAAGATCATTCAGAGCGCCTAGTTTCGGAGAATTATTTTTTCCTGAAGAAGGCTTTATAGGCGGCAATCCTGATCTAAAACCGGAGACCTCGTATGATTTTGATATCGGCGTATTAATTTCACATCCCAAAGCTGCTCTTGAAGTTACCTACTTTAGAAGCCATATAGACGATCTCATTTTATTTGTCTTCATAAGCGCTCAAAGGATTGAGCCCAGAAATGTCGGGAATGTGGACGAACAGGGAGTTGAAACTAGCTTAATATTAAGACCTTTTGATTTTCTTGAACTATACGGCGCTTACACCTTCTTGGACGGTGAAATTGATGAGACTGGCGCTCAGCTACCGGGAAGACCTCGTAATAAATTTGATTTCAGAACCGTTTTAAGCCACAACATAACAGCCGTATTTTGGGAAACGCATTATGTCGACAGTATTCCGTTAAGCGCCTTTCCAAACTCAAGAACGACTGATCCCAGAACAACTCATAACATAGGTATTAAAACAGAATGGAAGAGTGTGTTTGCCACATTCGAGATAAAAAACCTATTCAATAATCTTGATGTTAGAGACGCACTTGATTTCCCTCTTCCAGGAAGAACATTTTTCGTAACAGCAGGTGTAAATTTTGATAAATAGAAAACAAATTAGAACAACATAAAGGAGGTTAATAGAATGAGACTATTATTAACAGTATTTGTTTTTAGTTTTTTTGGAGCGGTTTTTATAGGATGCGATAGCGGGGGAGACGGCGGAGGCGGTTTTGTGCCTACTGGCGATATATTGGCAGTTGCTGAAAGAGCCGGACAAAACCAGACTATTAAAGTTGGCGGTACGGAGGGCTCAGTGCCACCTGGAAGCACAGTCGAGGTTACTAATCTGAACACCCCAGAAACGCAGATAACTGTCGGTCTCCCTGACGGCAGCTTTGACCCGACATTCACAGGAAGTACCAACGACATGTTTAATGTTCTCGTAACAAATAACGACAACGTTGTGCTGGATACTATCGTTGGAGTCACACTCCTTAGAAATGCTGTAGAGCGCAATTTAGCAACACTTGGAAGTGTGCCAGCGGATATTAAAATACGAGGAAGTAGAGCTTATGTGATAAACGGTTTCTCAAATAATATTCAGATATTTGAATTAAACCAGAATCCGCCACAGTCGTTAGGAAGTATAGTAGTTCCCCCAGGTTCAAATCCTAGCTCGATGGATTTTTTTGGAGACAATCTAGCTTATGTTTCTAACAACATCGGTCAAAGTGTTGCCGTTGTTGATATTCAGACAGGAGATTGTGAAACATTAATAGTTAGTTCTGAAGATCAGGGTATCACTGCACCTTGTCAAAATGTCGTCACAGCTCCGGCAGGTTCATTCGAAGAACCCTCAAGGGTTGCAATAACAAATGGAAAAGTTTATATATCAAATAACAACCTAGCTGGTTTTTCAGAACCTTTGGGCAACGGTTTTGTTACTGTTATTGACCCTATTGAGAACGAAGTTATAGACATTATTGATGCATCAGCGGCAAATAGCACAACTCTAGTGGTTTATGATGGCGATTTGTTACTCGTGAACGTAGGGAATGTGTTGTCTACTCCGGATTTTTCCGAATTCTTCTGTGATGAGGAATTCCCTCCCTCAATAGATATAATTGATCCTCAAACAGACACTGTAATCGATACAATTGAAATACCTCTTAGCGAAGTAAATACATTGGTCTGCTTACCCAATGCCTTAGCGATAAATTCAAGCGGCTTCGGGTATCTTGGCCTTGGTCTTGTGGGATCGTTGTTAAAAGTTGATCTTTTGACCGGCGAAGTTATAAATGGAACTGACAACCCAATAGTTATCACTGACACTACCGGACTTAATAATACAAGAGACATAGTCATAAAAAATGATTTGCTCTTTACAACTCTTTTTAACTCAGATCAAATTGCTGTCCTCGACACTAATACAGACCAGCCAGATCCCTTCCCATACATTACACCTTTCCCTGCTGGCATTAGAAGTGATGACCCAAATTCAGTGCTTTTTGACGGGCTGCAATCACTAGCCATAAGACCAGGAGTTTCGGGAGTCGATTTCAGTGGAGCAGATATATACTTCATAACTGGAATCAGCGAGCAATTGGGTTCTGTTGATTCAACTCTTCAGACACAGTAGATATTTGCATAAATAACCAATCCGGTTAATGATAATTACCTGGGGAGAGGTCAGTAATTCAAGCTTGCTTCTTCCCAAAATAAGAATAAGATGGGAGCGTAACATATGCGCATTTGTTCATTTCTTCCGAGTACAACTGAGATAGTATATGAACTGGGTCTGGGTGATAACCTGGTTGGAGTAACGCATGAGTGCAATTACCCTACTGAGGTAAAGGAAAAAAAGACTGTTATTATGAGTTTTCTAGATCACAAGAAACTCTCTAGCAGAGAAATAGATGATCTAGTAACTAAGAATGCTATTGAAGGAAAAAGCACATATCTAGTTGATAAAAATGCGCTTAAAGAGGCAAACCCGGATATTATTCTGACTCAAAAACTTTGCGAAGTATGCGCTGTATCAGGCAATCAGGTTATGGAATCTGTAGAAGTACTTGGCCATACACCGGAAATTATCTCTTTAGAACCCACAACAATATATGAAATTTTTGATACCATAACTACTATAGGCGAAGCTATAGGTACTCAAGAAAGGGCAAAGGAGATTACAGATAGTCTCAAAGCTAGAGTCGAGAGAATTAGGTCCCAACTTAAAAATGAAAGAGACCGCCCAAGGGTATTTTGTCTGGAATGGCTTGACCCTCCTTTTGTCGGAGGTCACTGGGTGCCTGAGATGGTAGAAATCGCAGGTGGAGAAAACGGTTTAGGAAAACCAGGAGAGCCTTCATTCAAAGCTACTTGGGAAGAAATTGTAGACTTTGCGCCTCAGATGCTATTTATAATGCCCTGCGGATTTGATATAGAAAAAACCATTGACGAATTGGATGTAGTTACCTCCAAAGACGAGTGGTTTGCTCTGCCTGCGACAAATAAGGGGGAGATTTATATCGTAGATGCAAACTCATATTTTAGCAGACCTGGACCAAGAATAGTTGACGGGCTTGAAATCCTGGCAAAAGCCATACACCCTGAAATTATTAAGAACTATAGTCCTCCGCCAGAGTCAATTATTAATCTCAGAAACTATATGCAGTTACAACTATTTTCAGGATAACCATGATATTAAAGCTAATACAGAGAACTTTATTCACCTCTTTAATCATAATAATTACAGCTACTTATAGCTTTTCTGATAATAACCCAATGCGTATAGTTTCTTTGTCTCCAAATCTGACTCAAGTTATTTATGCGCTTGGATATTTGGATCAGGTTGTTGGTGTAACTATTTATGACGAATACCCCGCTGAGGTTAAAGACCTATCTAAAGTAGGTGGATGGATTAATCCCAATTATGAAGCCATTTTAGTGTTAAAACCTGATCTTGTTGTCTTAATGAAAGATCAGGATACCAGTTTTGGTGATAAATTGCGTAGCCTAGGTCTTAAAACATTTACAGCTAAAAGTAATGATTCAATCAAAGATATAATACAAGCTATATCCGATCTTGGCGGTATCCTGGGGAAGAGCGAAGAGGCGCAAAAATTAACTCTCAATATAGAATCAAGTCTTAAACAAATCAGTGAAAAAACAAAAGATACAAAGAAAAAAAGTGTAATGATAGTGGTAGGAAGAAACCCCGGAACGCTGGAAGACATATATGTTATAGGAAGAAATAATTACATCAATGAGCTAATCACTTTGGCTGGGGGAGAAAATGTGATAAAAAATGAAAGAAACGCACTCAAGATTACTAAAGAAGCCATTTTTTCCTTTAACCCTGATGTAATAATAGAAATAAATCATCAAAAAATAGATAGAGAAGCCGAAATTTTAGATATTTGGAGCAAACTCGAACAAGTGGACGCTGTAAAAAATAACCAGGTATACATTCTATCAAGCAAAGTTCTGCTGCATCCAAGTCAGAGAATAGTCGATGGGGCTCAAACATTATCTGATATTCTCCACCCAGAGATAAAAGAAAAATATGGAAACCATAATTAATTGCAGTGACATAGGATTTTCTTATAACGGAACCGATGTTCTAAATGGAATTAACCTATCGATACATCCTGGAAACATGTTAGGGATTTTAGGCGCAAACGGAGCAGGAAAATCCACTCTTCTTAAAATCCTCTGTGGAGTACTTAAACCTAAAATCGGCAAAGCCATCTTTAATGATCAAGAGCTCTCCAAGATGGATAGAAGAGAGATTGCAAAGGGAATCGCTTATATACCTCAAGACCCTATGTTTGCCTTTCCATTCACAGTGAATGAAATCGTTTTAATGGGAAGAGCCCCTTATATAGGAAGGTTCGAGTTTGAAAGAGAAGAAGATAAAGAGATTGCCAAAAGAGCATTGGAAACTGTTGGCATATACAATCTTAAAGACCGGCTGATAAGCGAAGTCTCTGCTGGTGAAAGGCAGCTTGCCTCTATTGCTCGAGGACTTGTACAGGAGCCACAGATAATGATTTTGGATGAACCTGCTACATATCTCGATGTAAAGCATAGAACCGAGATTATGAATATATTGAGAGAGCTGAAAGAAAATAAGGGGATATCAATAATCGCAGCCACTCATGACATATTTTCTTCTCTATTTTACTTTGATGACATTATGATACTTAAAAACGGCAATATCTTGGCTGAAGGCAGAACAGATCAAATTATTAACAGCGAAATACTTAGCTCGGCATATGGAATTCAAGTTGCGGTTAAAAAGGAAAATGGGAGAGTCTTTGCTTTTCCTAATCAGTAACTCATGCAGACAGCATTCTATAGCAAATACTGAGCTTGGCTACACAATATGAGCCCTAATAGAAAATTTGCAATCTCAATAACGATTTTATTCATATTATGGATCATCACTGCACTCATAGCAATTTTCAGCGGAACCTATAGCATAGGACCGCTTGAAGCTATCTCGAATGTAGACGATCTATCTAAAACCATATTTTTAGAAATTAGAATTCCTAGAGTGCTTATGGCGACAATCGCTGGCGGGACTCTTGCTATAGCTGGGGCTGCTCTACAAGCTCTTTTTAGAAATCCACTTGCTTCCCCTTTTACATTAGGAATATCCGGAGGAGCTTCTCTTGGAGCGCTCTTAGCAATTAGATCAGGTCTTGCTGTGGGAATTTTAGGATTTTCAATGGTTTCAATCTCAGCTTTTGTTTTTTCTATACTAACAATGTTATTTGTCTATTCAATCTCAAAAGTGGGTGGGGTTGTTGCAACCGGCAGATTACTTCTGGCTGGGGTTGTTGCTAACTTTCTATATGCGGCAGTTGTAATGTTTATACAGTTTTTTTCGAGTTTCACTGAGTCTCTACAGACAATGCGCTGGATAATGGGAAGTTTAGATGTTGTCGGATTTGATACAGTATGGAAAACTCTAATATTTGTAATACCAGGATGTGCAATCTTGCTTTCATTAACTAAAGATATGAATTTGTTTGGTCTAGGCGACGATGTTGCATCATCTTTAGGTGTCAATGTCAGAAGAATGGAAAGGAAGATTTACTTTGCAACATCGCTTGCGGCTGGAGCGGTAATATCCGTTACTGGTCCAATCGGTTTTGTTGGACTAATCATTCCCCATATATTGAGAATGCTATTGGGAGTGGATAATAGAATTATTCTCCCGTGTTCTTTCCTTTTAGGAGCTACATTTTTAACCGCGGCTGATACACTGTCCAGAACTATCATTTCTCCGGTTGAAATACCGGTTGGTATAATAACGGCTTCTATAGGCGGAGTTTTCTTCCTCTGGCTGCTAATAAAAACCAAAAAAGAAATAATAGTATAAAGCCAAACTGCCTCTTAAGCTAAAGAGAGGGTCTAGATTGGCATTATATTAAGTTTATAAACCTTATACAGATAATCTCAATTATTAGTGAGCCTTAAAAGGATCGTCATCATCTGATCCTCCTGCCTCTGCAGGGGCTTCTTCTGCAGGTGCGGCTTCTGCAGGCGCATCAGCCTCAGCTGAAGAAAATTCACTGCCATCTGTTGTAGCGTTATCCGCTACTGGCGCTGGCGCTGAGGGAGCTTCCGGCGCAGCTTCTGCTACAGCACCAGCCTCTCCTTGCGGCGACATGATATACCAACCTAGAAAAACTAAACCCAGTATAATTAGTGTCCACATCTTTATTTCCTCCTTATTAAATAAAAAATAATTCTATATCATCCGATTTCAAAAAGCGAATAGAAACCTAGATTTATTATGTTTGTTTTTTTAATTTTTATTAATCCCAATCCCATATAATCACCTAGTTCATTTCTATAGATGATCTAACTGATATCTTGATACTAATAAATTTTATAGGTGTATGTCAAGCGAAAATTTGCAACATTCACAAAAAATTACCTCATTTTTGCAAATTTATTATGGCTAATTAAAGGATATGACTATAATTTTAAGATAAAATACTTTTTAATATCAAACTTCAACAATACTGGAGATGCAATTGTTAAACTTGATCTTAAAACCGTTATTCAAAAATGCAGATAACAAAATAGATAATATAGAACTACCTTTCGATACAGAATTATCTCTTTCCATGATTGAGTCGGGCTGTATTTTCATTTCTTTAAACCAATTAGCAACCCTTATAATTAAAAGTTCTCGTGAGGAAATAATACAGCTCAATAATATCAACAGAATAACTTTTAATTTTGAGTTGATAGAAAGACCGGAATTTCCGTCCTTAGGAATGCATATAGATATAAACACAGTAACTAATAATTCATTCAAATTTGACTATTTTTTTAATACTGAGTCCCCTGAAGAAATAGAACTACTTAAAAAACTTCAGCATCAAAATCATTTTGATATCTTGTTTTTCGATACACAAGTTCTAAGCTCAAAAAGAATCGAGCTTAGTAAAAATGATAAATTTGGGTTCAACTCTCTTATAGACAAGGTCTCACAATCGTTTGACAAAATAGGCTGATTACCTGATAATATGAAATCATTTTAAAACACCCAATCAATAACTTTAGGGAGTATTAATTAACTTGAGTTTTGTAAAGTTTCTAGGAATTGGTTCAACTGCACCTGAAAAAGTATTATCCAACTTTGACTTTGAGAAGATGATCGATACTTCTGATGAATGGATTCGCACTAGAACCGGAATTTCTGAACGTAGAATAGCTGAACCTGAGGTAGCATCATCCGATCTTGCTTATGAAGCATCGATCAAAGCATTAGAGGATGCCTCAATGGGTCCTGAAGATATTGACGGTATCGTTGTCGGAACTATTACACCCGATTTTATCTTCCCTTCTACTGCTTGCGTGCTACAAAGTCGCCTTGGAGCTAAAAATGCCTTTGCTTTCGATGTGCTGGCCGGGTGTTCGGGATTTATATATGCGCTGCATGTGGCAAAAGGATTAATTCAAGGTGGGAGCGCTAAAAAACTTCTAGTAGTTGGCGCTGAAACATTATCAAAGATAATGAATTATGAAGACAGAACTACATGTATTTTATTTGGGGACGGAGCTGGTGCAGCTGTTATTACCGCTTCAGAAACCCCTGGCATCCTATCTTCCTGTCTTGGAGCTAATGGGGATGGCTGGGAATTCCTCTATATGCCCGGAGGCGGATCTCGTATCCCTACTTCTGAAGAAAGCTTAAAAAACGGTAGCCACTTTTTAAAGATGGAAGGTAAGGAAGTTTTTAAAGAGGCCGTAAAAGCCCTTCAGTCTTCTTCACTTAAGGCTATCGAACAAGCAGATATTACACCAGATCAAATAGATTTATTAATCCCGCATCAGGCTAACTACAGAATCATTGAAGCAGTTAGAAAACGTTTAGAATTGCCCGAAGAAAAAGTGTTTAGCAACTTGGATAAATATGGAAATACTTCATCGGCTTCAGTTCCAATAGCGCTTGATGAAGCTGTTAAGAGCGGCAGATTGAAAAAAGGCGATATAGTAGTTTTTTCTGCATTCGGCGCTGGGTTCACCTGGGGCGCTTCAGTAGTTAGATGGTAACAAACTCCCAACTTTCTTTATAATCCTCCAAAGTAAATTTTAAGCTAAATAATTTTGTCTGGTAAAATGAATATCCTACTCAGAAGATAATTTTACGAGCTTGAAGGAGACTCATAGCCATTTCAATTGAAATATTAAATGTAGTATTACCTGTATTTCTAATTGCAGCTCTTGGTTTCTTATTCGGGAAAAGAAAAAAAATCGATCTGTCTGCAGTAAACGATTTTGTAATCTACCTTGCCACACCCGCATTAATTCTTTCCTCACTATCTAAAGACACGATTGAAATAGACCTTGCAGGGACTGTTTTTGCTTCTGTATGTATAATTGTTGGGGTCTCGTCCATTATCGGCTATCTGACAGTAAAAAAGCTGAATTTGCCTGTAAAAGTTTATCTATCTCCAATTCTTTTTGCTAATACCGGAAATATGGGCCTGCCATTGATCCTCTTTGCTTTTGGAGAAACAGGATTTAATGTGGGAATACTATATATGGTTTCAACTACAATTCTTCATTACACAGTTGGAATCATGATTTTAAACTACGATAAGAGCCCGCTTGAAATATTTAAACTACCCCTTGTATATTCAGCTGTTGCAGGGGTGCTGCTTAGCGTCTCTGAAGTTCAAATACCAACTGCCATATTTAGGGCGGTGGACCTTCTTGGAGAAGCAAGCATACCAACAATGATATTTGCTCTTGGTTATAAGCTGTCTGAAGTGAGATTAACTAATGTTGGTAGGTCATTCTTATTTGGCGGTATGAGAGTATTAGTTGGTGTTATGGTAGGAGTATTTGTTGTATGGCTTTTTAAACTTCAAGGAGTTGTAGCACAAGTTGTGATTCTTCAATCAGCTATGCCGCCTGCAATTTTTAACTTTGTACTTGCAGAAAAATACAACCAGGATTCCAAAACAGTTGCATCCATAATTTTGGCAGGAACAATATTATCAATTATTACAACACCTATAATTTTAGCTTTTCTAATGAAGTAAGATGCAGTTAATCCAGACAATCAACTCTTATAATTGGGGCCTCAAACCAGTGATATTCTGTAGTATATAAAAAGGCCTTACCATCTTGTAAATAAGTGATGCTTTCCTGTTGAGGTAATGAGTTTAGCTCAATTACATTATAATCCTGACCTTTTTTAAATTGGCGGGTTGGTTTTATCTTGTGCAGAGACAGATCAATATTAAATTCAATTGCATTTTCGTACGTTAAAACTATAAAACTCTTTCCGTCAGGGGCGATATCAAATGCCGAAACAACCTGCCCGTAAGCTGTAGCAGAAGGGTTTAAAACTCGTAAATCTATCTCACCAATGTAAACCAAAGTATTATTTTTACTTGCTTCTTTCTTCCATTTTTCAGCAGGCAACTTATAAATCTTCGCTGGATATGCCTCATAATCCCGAAGATTTTCTTCTTTAGTAATGATATATATATCACCATTTGGATGAACAGCCATTCCTTCGGCATTATGGGGTTGATCAGGATAAGCTAGATTAATTCTTTTAAGTGGTTTAACAAAGGTCTTATATTCATCTAATTCTTCAACAATAATGATCTCTACAGAATCTTTTCTGCTTTTATTGTCACCGATGTCGCCGATGAATAAGCATGTTTTATCAAAACATCTGCCTATACTTACAGCTTCAAAATCTGATTTTTTTGAAGATTCTCCATCTATTCTTATTTTTTGTGTTTTGTCACCTTTGATATCAGAAATATAGAAAAAATGCCCTCCTCCTGAATCGTTTATATGATAGAGCCTTCCCGGGAAACTCCTTGAAGCCTCTATTCCACTTGCTTCATTTATTAGTTTATGATCTAGCGCACCTATTCTTTTTCCTTCTCCCCATTTAGCGCATAGCTCAGCCCTGCTCTTTTCTTGCAAGAATAAAAACAAAATTAGAGTAAAAGATAATACTAAGCTGTACATAACTATTTTAGGTTTGTTGTATTCAATCATGGTAGTTTCCTATTAGATTATTACTAATACGATTTTACCTACGATAAATATCAGGCAAAATAGTTTCAAAGTATATTATCCAACATTTAATTATGTCTAATAGAATAATAATTGGAAATTCAAAGCCACTTAAAGGAGAAATTACACCCCCGGGCGATAAGTCTATATCTCATAGATCCTTGATACTAGGCTCTTTGGCTAATGGAACTACTTTAGTTAAGGACTTTTTAATTTCTGACGACACGATCTCTACTGTAAATGCAATGCGGGTTCTTGGCGCTTCAATTGAAATTAAAGGTACTGAAGTAGTGGTTGATGGAAAGGGGCTCTATGGTCTTAAACAACCAGATAAAATTATTGACTGCGGCAACTCCGGGACTACTACCAGACTTTTAATCGGGCTCTTAAGCCCACAGCAATTTATAACAACCCTTACAGGAGATAAGTACCTACAAGCTAGACCAATGAAAAGGGTTGTTGTCCCACTTACACAAATGGGCGCTAGAATTAATGGCAACGAAGACGGCAACAAGCTTCCCCTCACAATCACAGGAAGTAAACTCAGCGGCATAAGCTATGAACTACCNGTAGCAAGTGCTCAGGTTAAATCAGCAATACTTCTTGCCGGGCTCTACGCCGAAGGCGAAACTGAAGTCATTGAACCNGAGGCTTCGAGAGATCATACCGAAAGAATGCTTGCATATCTTGGCGTTCCTATAGAAAAAAGCGGCAATAGTATCAAAATTAACGCGGTCTCTAAAATAAACCCGGGAGAAATTGTTGTGCCATCCGATATATCTTCTGCAGCCTTCTTCATAGTTGGCGCTCTTATAACCCCAGGTTCTGAAATTCTCATAAAAAATGTTGGAATTAATCCTCTAAGAACTGGAATAATAGATATTTTAAAAAATATGGGCGGAGACATTGAGATAATAAATGAAAGAGATGTAAATGGGGAGCCGATTGGAGATATTGTAGCGCGTTCGAGTAATTTGCATGCTACTGAGATTGGAGGGGATATAATACCCAAAACTATAGATGAACTACCGCTTATTGCAGTAGCGGCATCTTATGCAGAGGGAGAAACTCTAATAAAAGATGCCAAGGAACTCAGAGTAAAAGAAACGGATAGGATTCACGCTATGGCAACAGAGCTTGGCAAATTAGGAGCTAAAGTTACAGAATTTGAAGACGGCATGTCGATCATAGGAACCGATTCTTTAACCGGAGCTATATGTTCAAGCTGGGGTGACCATAGAATAGCCATGTCAATCGCAATTGCCGGTATTAGAGCTAAAGGGAAAACAGAGGTACTTGATGCTGACTGCGTGTCGGTATCTTATCCCGGCTTTTTTGAGGTTATAGATGCACTCCGCCGATAAATGAATTATCCTAATATTAAAAAAAACTTAAATATCAAAATGGAAAAAGGTCTAATAATAACAATTGATGGCCCCTCAGGGGTTGGAAAAAGTACTGTGGCTAAATCAGTTGCAAAAGAACTGGCACTTACCTATTTAGATACAGGGGCCATGTATAGAGCGGTTGCACTTCAAGTAAAAAGAAGTCCTATAAACATAGATAATGATAATGAACTGTTATCACTATTAAACAATACTGAAATTGGAATAGTGAAGATCAAAGAGAATGTTCTCATTATTACCCTGAATAATGAAGATATTACCGATAAAATTAGATCTCCTGAGATCTCCCGTATCTCATCCGATGTGGCAACTAAGAGGCTAGTTAGAAAAAAACTTGTTGAATTACAGAGGAAAATAGGTTTAAACGGTAATATATTAGTTGAGGGCAGAGATATGGGATCTTACGTATTTCCAGAAGCTGCTTTTAAGTTTTATTTAGAAGCTAATCTTGAAGAAAGAGCCATCAGAAGAAGAAAGCAATTAATTGAAAACAACATTAATATTGACTTAGATAATGTGATTAAAGAGATAGAATTAAGGGATAAACAGGACAAAGAGCGACTAGAATCTCCCTTGCATCCAGCCCCGAATGCAGTAATAATAGATACTACAAATCTTACTACCGAGGAAGTTATAAACAGAATTATCGCAGAAGTTAAAGGTAAGTAAATAAAACCTACACTACCTAATTCTAATTCTAATAATGAAAATCGAACGGTAAATTTGATCACATCTAATTAAGAGAAGGCAGGACTATGGAAGAAGAGAAAAATTTTGCAGAACTAGTTGATGAAACTATGAATAAACCCGAACAGGGGAAATTATTCACTGGATTAGTAGTCCGAGTGGATAAGGACGATGTATTTATCGATTTTGGCTCAAAGTCTGAAGGGGTTGCGCCAACAGAAGAATTCTTTGGAAAGAGTGGAGAACTCGAAGTAAAGGTCGGTGATGAAGTAGAAGTCATGTTGGAACGATATGATCACGGACTACCCAGATTATCAAAAAGAAAAGCCGGATTACTTGTAGAAAATAAAGTAATACAAGATAGATTCGAGAGTGGAGAACTCATAGAAGCGATAATCCTTCAAAAAGTAAAAGGTGGTTTTATCACAGATATTGGAGATATGACAGAAATAAGAGCTTTTCTGCCTGCTTCTCAACTAGATATTAGACCACAATCTGATCTTGATAAATTTGTAGGCGAAAAGCTTGAAGTAAGGATAATTAAGTTTACAAATAGAGATATAGTTGTCTCAAGAAGAGTATTTCTAGAAGAGCAAAGAGATGCCGTGAAAAAAGAAACTCTTTCAAAGCTCGAAGAAGGCATGGAAATTCAAGGAAAGGTCGTAAATATAATTAACCAGGGAGCATTTGTCGACTTGGGAGGATTGGAAGGATTTATTCCAATAAGCGAGCTTTCTTGGGGTAGGATAAACCACCCGAGCGGTATAATATCAACAGACCAAGAAATAAATACAAAAATATTGAACATACAGGGTGAAGAAAAAGTAACTCTAAGTCTTAAAGCTTTAACTCCAGACCCTTGGGATTCAGTAAGCCAAAAATATCAACCAGGGAATGAAGTAAAAGGTAAAGTAGTTTCTTTAATGGATTTTGGAGTTTTTGTTCAGCTTGAGCCTGGAATAGAGGGTCTTGTTCATGTCTCAGAGATAACTTGGACCAAAAGATTTAGACATCCTAAAGAGGTGATTGAGTCTGGAAGCATGGTTGATGCAATTGTTATTGATGTCAATCAGGATAATAGGCGAATTTCACTAAGCCTAAAACAAATCGAGCCTAGCCCTTGGCAGCTGTTCAAAAAAGAAAATCCTCCTAAATCAATATTAAAAGGGACTATACGAAATGTTACCGATAGAGGGATTTTTGTAGAAGTTGCGGAGAATATCGTCGGACTTGTAAGACCGGACAATATCTCTTGGGCAGGAAGAGTGAATCCTGAAGAATCCTACAAAAAAGGCGATGAGATAGATGTTGTAGTCTTAAACGTCGATGAGAAAAACGAAAGAGTCGGACTCGGTGTAAAACAGTTGAGCGGTGATCCTTGGGAAGATGCGCAACAAAAATACAAACAAGGAAAATCTGCTGTAACTGGTAAAGTTAAAGAAATTAAGGACAGGGGAGTTGTTATAGAACTTGAAGACAATATTGAAGGCTATATTAGAGCAAATGAACTTGGCCAGAATAAAGATGACACTGACGTGCTAAAGAAAATCAGCCCAGGTGATGAAATTACTGCCCAGGTAGTCGGTTTCGACAGAAGAAATCGACAAGTGAATTTAAGTGTTAAAAGATATACTCAGAAAGTTGAGAAAGAGAGGGTCTCAGACTTTAATTCTTCTCAGGCAGAGCCTAATGCTACGCTTGGCGATCTTCTTGGCGAAAAGCTAAAAACAATTGACAACGACGAGGTAGTCTAAACGTGAGGGGATTTTTCCTTGCAATAGTCATACTTTTTCTCTTTATTTTTATATTTCTTGCCGGAATCGGAAGTGGGCTGCTGTTATCTGGCGACAGCAGTTTTTCTTCGGGAGATAAAGTTGCGGTGCTTAGAGTTGAAGATGTAATTCTTGATTCGCGAATTTATCTCGAAAGCATAGAAACTATAACCAAAGACGATAAAGTTAAAGCGCTTGTAGTAAGAATTGATTCCCCAGGTGGCGCTGTGGGCCCATCTCAAGAGATATTCAGCGAGCTAAAAGGTCTAGGCAAGGAACTCCCAATAGTGGCGAGCATTGGAGGTGTTGGGGCTTCAGGTGGCTACTACATAGCATGCGCCGCTGAGAAGATCTACGCTAACCCAGGCGCTATTACAGGAAGTATAGGAGTGATTGCTCAGTTCGCCAGCTATGAAAAACTTTTGGACTGGGCTAAGATAGATGTTGAGGTAATTACAAGCGGTAAATACAAAGATGTAGGCTCCGCATTTAGAGAAATGTCTGCAGAAGACAAACAATATATACAACAACTAATTGATAATGTTTATGAACAATTCAAAGTTGCGGTAGCTACCTCAAGAGATCTTGACACCAAAGAGATAGATAGTGTTGCAGATGGGAAGATATATACAGGTGAGCAGGCGCTTAACCTCAAATTGATAGATGAGCTAGGAACTATCAATGATGCGATAAGTGCTGCCGGAAAATTGGGAGGTATAGAAGGCGAACCTGAAGTAATAAATTTCCCAAAAAAGAGATCTAAACTCTTTGATCTTATTAATTCAAAAATTGATACGAATATACTATCAAGTGTTCCGACAAAAACTCGTTTTGGACTTTTCTATCTTGTCGATATAATTAATTGAATATGAAAACGCTTTGGGCTCCTTGGAGAATTGAATATATAACCGGGGAAAAAGATGAAGGATGTATCTTTTGTGATAAACCTAATGAAGGAAATGACAAAGAAAACCTTATTCTATTTAAAGGCAAAAGCAGTTTCATAATTATGAATCGTTATCCATATTCAAACGGACATCTAATGGCTGTTCCATATAGGCATACAAATAATATGTCGGAACTAAATGACAGCGAAAGACTGGAACTTATGAATTTAACAACGAAATGTATTGAAATATTAGATATAATGAACCCAGACGGCTTTAATGTCGGTATGAACTTAGGTACTGCAGGTGGTGCAGGCATAGATGATCATTTGCATTTCCATATAGTTCCTAGATGGAATGGGGATACCAATTTCATGCCGCTTATTGGAGATGTAAAGGTAATGCCCGAGTACTTGCACGACACATATGAAACCTTAAGCAAACAAATAAAAAATAATTGAGAGGTGAGCAATGAGATTCATAAGATTAATATTAATAGTTTTAATTATCGTATTCTTCGCTATTATCTATACCCAGAACCTTGAAGTATTCACGCACTCTTTTCAACTTCAGATGGATTTAAATCAATATGTGGTTGGTCCATATATAACCAAAAACATCGTGCTCATCTTGTCGGCTTTTGTGCTGGGTGTGGTTGTAGCTCTTATTTTCGGAGCTCTCCAGGTTATATCCGCAGGGTCTGATTCAAGACAAAAAAGTAGAAGGATAAAAGAGCTTGAAGCCCAAGTAGTTGAGTTATCACAAAGCTCTCAAACGTCTACAGAAGCTCCGGCGCAAGAAAGTTCAAGCTCGGAATCTGCATCTAATCCTTTCTCTCCGCCATCTTAATTGTTAGGGGTTTGAGGAATTATGGAGGAGACTGAATAAAGGGATATCAGCCTTTTGATATTTGGGTTTAAATTATAATATAAACATGCGTAAACCAAGTTGGATTAAAGCAAAGCTTCCTTCCGGGAAGAATTACACACACCTTAAAAATCTTACGAAGGAGCTCAATCTTCACACAGTCTGCCAGGAAGCCCGATGTCCTAATATAGGAGAATGCTGGAGTGCGGGAACTCTTACATTTATGATTTTGGGGGATACTTGCACAAGGAGTTGCGGATTTTGTCATGTGAAAACCGGTAATGGCGGGGAGCTAGACTGGGAAGAACCAAAGAGAGTTGCTCAGGCAATTAGTAGTCTTATAGAAAGCAATGCTAATATTACTCATGTTGTAATTACTTCTGTTAATAGAGATGATAAGAACTTCGATAGCGCTCTTATTTTCGCAGACACTATCAAAACAGTTAGACAGAATTGCCCAGGAGTCAAAATTGAAGTACTGATCCCCGACTTTAAAGGGGATTCTCAGACGCTTGGTCAGATACTTGAGGCAGGACCCGACGTGCTTAACCACAACATAGAGACTGTTCCAAGGCTCTACCGCTTACAACAAGTTACACCAAGTGGGAGAAAAAGATCCGTCCGACCCCAGGCAAACTATGCATGGTCACTTAAAGTTCTTTCTGAGAGCAAGCAAAAAGGTAATGAAGCTATGCTCACTAAATCAGGCATCATGGTTGGTCTTAGTGAAGAAATAGAAGAAGTCATTGAAACACTCAGGGATTTAAAAGAAACAGGGTGCGACATAGTAACAATAGGACAATATTTACAGCCTACAATTGACCATTTGCCAGTTTCTAAATTTTATCATCCCCTTGAATTTGATTCTCTAAAAGCCTACGGTGAAAACATTATTGGAATTCCTCACGTAGAGGCTGGCCCACTTGTCAGAAGCTCATATCATGCCGAGAAACAGGTAATTAAGCTTGGAAATAGCTCACCCAATAATGAGTTGCAAAATTTTTCAGAACCTCCCACGATTACAACAAAAGACACCTTGATAAATTCCTAAAAGCATTTAACATCTTTTCACTATGAAATATGTAATCCTTCAGGGTGACGGAATGCCCGATCATTTGCTCCCTGAGTTAGATGGAAAGACTCCACTGGAAGCAGCTAACACTCCAAATTTGGATAAAATCGCCAAGTGCGCGGTAAAATTCGGCATGGTAAAGACAATTCCCGACTCACTTCCTCCCGGAAGTGACGTAGGCAACCTGACTGTGCTTGGATATGACCCTATGACCTACTACACGGGCAGATCGCCACTCGAGGCTGCTAGCATGGGAGTCTCACTTGGTTCAACTGACGTTACTCTTAGATGCAACTTGGTTACTCTAGCTTCAGAGAACGGAAGTACAATCATGGAGGATTATAGCGCAGGGCACATAACAACTGAGGAAGCAAAGGAACTCATACTCGATCTTAAAAGAGAACTTGAACAAGATGATTTGAAACTCTACCCGGGAGTCAGCTACAGGCATCTATTCGTTTGGTCAGGAGGTAATAAGAACATCGAAACTACTCCTCCTCACGATATATCGGGAAAAGCCATAGCGGCACATTTTCCTAGAGGTGAGGGTTCTCAAAAATTAAACGAACTCATAGAGAAATCGAGAGAGATACTAAAAGAGCATCCAGTCAATAAAAAAAGAATTGAGGAAGGAAAAAATCCAGCTACTAGTATATGGCTTTGGGGTCAAGGTGTAGCGCCAACAATGCCTTCTTTTAAAGAACTTTATGGCTTAACAGGGTCTGTAATATCGGCAGTTGACCTGGTTAAAGGCATAGGAAAATATGCAGGTCTGGAAGTTATAGATGTACCAGGCGCCACCGGATATCTAGATACAAACTACGAGGGCAAGGTTGATTATGCTTTAAATTCACTTGATGAAGTTGACTTGACCATGATTCATATTGAATCTACGGATGAAACAGGGCACATGGGAGACGCAAAACTCAAAATCCAGGCTATTGAAGACTTTGATGGTAGGGTTGTAGGGCGAGTATTGGACGGAATTAAAAGATTTGGCGATTATAAAATTTTGGTTATGTCTGATCATCCTACGCCAATTGACATCAGGACACATATAAATGAGCCAGTTCCATTTGCAATCTATAGCTCAGCTGACGAAAGTGTTAAAAACGATTCCTTTGTATATACAGAAAAATCAGCCGGCACATCTAATATATATGTTAATGAAGGATACAAACTCGTAAGTATGCTAATCGGGGAATGAAAACTTAATCCCAAATCATGTTAAGATCCTTCACCCTTAACCTCTTCCCATAATTCATTCATTTCTTCTATTGTAAGACCGGACAGCTCTTTTCCTCTTTCTTCTGCTATAGCCTCTACCCTGCTGAACCTTTTTATAAACTCGTCAATGCCTCTATGGGCTGTATTTTCAGAATCAAGCTTAAGATGTCTGCCCAGATTGACTAAAGAGAAAACAAGATCGCCCCATTCTTTTTCAATCCCTTCCTTATTGTTATTCTTAATTTCCTCTTCCAACTCAGCAAGCTCCTCTTTCACTTTTGGTAGAACTTCTTCTGCGCTTTTCCAATCAAAACCAACCTGTGAGGCTTTCTCGCTCACTCTATGCGCCCGTAATAGCGAAGGCATTGTACGTGGGATTTCAAGTAGCCTTCTTTTTCTCGACTTTTCTTTTAGCTTTTGTCTATGCCATGTTTTAATAGCTTCCTCAGCATCTTTAGCCTTTTCATCACCAAATACATGTGGATGTCTTCTAACAAGTTTATTATGGAGCCTGTCTATAACTTCATTTATATCGAACTCTCCATCTTCAGATGCTATCTGAGAAGCGAATATAACCTGAAAGAATAGATCACCAAGCTCCTCTATTATTTCATCTTTATCTTTTTGCTCAATAGCTTGAACAACTTCATATGCTTCCTCGACAATATATGGCGTTACCGAATTCAATGACTGCTCTCTATCCCAGGGGCACCCCTCAGGGCTTCTTAAATATCTTGAAAGTTCAACAAGATCGTCAAAATTCTTTTTCATTTTTTCTCCCATTTAAGAGGTTTATCAAAGAATAGTACCTTTACATTAATAATACACTGAACGGAGAGACAAATTATTAGGTGAGGGTGTCAAAATCTCCTTCAATCTCCCTTTATAAAAGGGGGAGAAAATGACCAAGAAAAGTTAGATTTGCAAAAGAGGAGCAAGACAAAATCTACACCTTAACTCTAAAT